>Ga0070684_100003783_pt1 | contig 11427 bp, 13 predicted proteins | sample KBSC723LmetaG_FD_65653 | JGI IMG/M metagenome (GOLD analysis project Ga0070684, IMG submission 65653) | Corn rhizosphere microbial communities from Kellogg Biological Station, Michigan, USA - KBS C7.2-3L metaG | ecosystem: Host-associated > Plants > Roots > Rhizosphere ...
CAGCCAGATCATCGCCAGCAGCGAAGTGAGCGGCAGCGACGCGAGGAGACCGCCCCAGCCGGGATAGCGGCGGGCAATCTCCGATACGGCGGCGACAATCGCGCCCGACAGCGCGGCCTTGATGATCAGGTACAGCATGGCCGCGCCTATATCCTCCCCTGCATTTGCAGGGGAGGGGGACCAGCGAACGAAGATTCGATGGTGGAGGGGTTTTGCACGACCGCAGCAGTCCCCTCCACCAGCTTCGCTGGTCCCCCTCCCCGAGCGGAGCTCGAGGCGGAATAAAAGAAGGGCCGCCGGTCTTGCGACGGGCGGCCCAGGAGATCGGGCGTACACGCCCGATTGGGAGGAAAGCGTGCCAAATCCGGCACTCTTCCGTCTTACACGCCGATGCTTAAACGCCGCCTTAATGGCGCGAAAAAGAAGCGCTTTTCGGGCAATCGTCGACCCGGCGCGCCTGCAGAACATAGTTGAACGGGAGGCCGTCGGAGATGCCTTGCGTGCTGATCCTCAACGACCGGGGCGTGATCACGTCGATCCGGCTGTGGCCGAAGCCGGCGGCGCCGCAACTATACTCGATCGCGACCGATCCGCCGTCATCCTTCAGCACCTTTGCCGAGCACGCCTTCGACCGGTGCTCGAACCGCGCCAGCGAGGCAATGTCGCCGACGCACTGGCGAACCGGCGCGCTGCTCCCGGGCGCGCCGCTGATCTCCCACAGGCCCGGCCGGATCTGGGACAGCGCGGACGGTTGCCCCGCGGCGCTTAGCGCCAGCGCTGCCGCAACGCCTGCAGCGGCGTAAGTCAGAGTCGCTTTCCCGACCATCGGCGCCCCCTTAACACAAGCCGGTTAACGGCCGTAAATGACAAACTTAGCTGTCCCATTCAGGTCAGCTCGCTGGGCTGAATGGCAAAGCTTGATGAACAGAAGGCGCAATCGACCCGGATCAGTCCGTCGTCGCCGACCATCGCCTCGCGTTCGTCGGCGGGGAAGCGGGCGATCACCGAGCGGACATAGTCGGGATCGCACCTGCAGCCGCGGCTCAAGCTGACGGCGTCCAGTGTCCGCAGCTCTTCTTCCTCGTGGAACAGCCGCCAGATGAGGTCGTCGAGCGGCAGCTCGGGGTCGGTGAGCTCCTGCGGCTTCACCGATCCGCCGAGGATCGCGACGTGCGGCCAGTCGGGATGATCAAGCCGCGTGTGCAGCCGCTCGCGCCCCTCCTCTCCTTCCGGCAGATGCTGGAGCAGCAGGCCGCCTGCGAACCAATGCTCCCCGCGCTTCTCGGCGGCGAGCCTCACCAGGCTCGGGATTTGCTCGGACTGCGCGAAATAGCTTTGCGCCGCGTCGCCGAGGTTCTTTCCCTCGAGCGGCACGATGCCTTGATAGCGCTCGTTCGCCAGCGGCTGGTCGAAGGTGATTGCGAGATAGCCATCGCCGAACAGCTCCTTGAGGCTCGGCTCGGCGCTCGCCTTCGCCAGCCGCTCCGGATCGTGGCGGACATAGCCGCGCAGTGCTCCGCCGAGATAATCGCACACTAGCAGGTCGACGATCCCGCCCTGCGTCTGCGCCTGAAGCGTGAGCTGGCCCTGCGGCTCCTTGAGCAGTGAACCCAACAGCGCGGTCAGCGTCAGCGCTTCGGCGAGCAGCTTCTCGATGGCCGGCGGATAAGCGTGGTTGGCGAGGACCTGGTCGACGACCGTCCGAAGGCGCGCAATCCGCCCCCGCGCATTGCGCAAGGGGATCGCGACGCCGAGCACGACGTCCGTGTTGAGCTGAGATGACGGCATAAAGGGAAGATAGGATTGGCGTCGCCGCGCGACAACAACCCTCCTCCCTGCGAGCCGAAAGCTCGTGGGGAGGGGGACCATTCACCGCAGAGTGAATGGTGGAGGGGCCCCTCCGTCAGCCGCGCTACGCGCGCCCGCCACCTCCCCATCGGCTCAGCCGACGGGGAGGAATTCAAGCCGCCTGCGCCGGCGCCTCGTACTCTGCCGCCGCCGCCGACAGCGTCTCGACGAACTCGCGGATGTGGGCCTCCTCGATCGTGAGCGGCGGCAGCACGCGCATCACATTGTCGCCCGCGGCGACGGTCAGCAGCCCCTTGGTCCGAAGGTAGTTCACGAACGCGCGGCTGTCGGTCTTCATCTTGACCCCGAGCATCAGGCCAACGCCGCGGACGCTGTCGAACAGATGGTCATGATTGGGGATCATCTGCTCGAGCGCCGAGCGCAGCCGCTCGCCCTTCTGCCGGACGCCGGCCAGGAACTCCTCGTTGGCGACGATGTCGAACACCGCCTGCCCCGCAGCCATCGCCAGCGGGTTGCCGCCATAGGTCGACCCGTGCGTGCCGATAACCATCCCCGCCGCCGCTTTCTCGCTCGCGAGGCAGGCGCCCATCGGGAAGCCGCCGCCAATCCCCTTGGCCGACGCCATGATGTCCGGCTCAACCCCATAATGCTGATAGGCGTAGAGCTGCCCCGTCCGCGCGACGCCGCACTGCACCTCATCGAACACCAGCATCAAATCGTGCTCGTCGGCGGCCGCCCGCAGACCCGAGAGGAACTCGTGGCTGGCCGGACGAATGCCCCCCTCGCCCTGGATCGGCTCGACCAGGAATCCCGCCGTATTCTCGTCGACCGCGGCCAGCGCCGCGTCGAGATTGTCGAACTCGACGACTTTGAAGCCGGGAAGCAGCGGCGCGAAGCCGTCGATCATCTTCGCCTGGTCGGTCGCGCTGATCGCCCCCATCGTCCGCCCGTGAAAGGCGTTGGAAAAGGTGATCAGGTCGTGCTTGTGCGGATTGTCCTTGGCGTAATGGTAGCGGCGGGCGGTCTTGATCGCGCACTCGACCGCTTCGACTCCCGAATTGGTGAAGAAGACCGTGTCGGCGAAGGTGAGGTCGGTCAGGCGCTTGGCGAACGCCTCCCCCTGCGGCGAGCCGTAGAGGTTCGACACGTGCATCAGCGTCGCCGCCTGTTCCTGGATCGCCTTGGTCAAGTGCGGGTGGCCGTGGCCGAGGATGTTCACGGCAATCCCCGCGGCAAAGTCCAGATATCGCTCGCCTTGCTCACCGAAGAGATAGACGCCTTCGCCGCGCACCGGGCGCACCGGCGAACGCGGATAAACGGGCATGAGCGGCGTGATGGCCATGAAGCAGCGGCTCCTGTTCAAGCGGCGGTGAGTGAATGGGCGGCGCTATAGCCAGCGGTCCAAAAAAGGGCAAAGGCGCCCCGGCTTTCACCGGAGCGCCTTCACTTACGCGGCAGTAGGCCAGCTTAGTCGCGGTCGTGACGATCCCAGCGATCGCGGTCGCGATAGCCGCGGTCGTTCATCGAATATTGCACGCGCTGCTCGATCCGCTGGATGCGATATTCGATGTCGCGCGCTTCGTACGGGTTGAGCCCGCCGCGCGCGGCACGATGCAGCCGGTCCTCGATGCGATTGGCTTCGTCGCGCAGCCGGTCGGCATTGCGGTCGCCGATCCGGTCGCGGCGGTCGAGGCGGTTGATCTGCCGCTCGACATTGTCGATCCGCACCTCCAGCGCGCGGACCTGGCCGAAGCCATAGCCGTAGCCGTAGGCAGGCGCCTGCACAGGCGGCCGCGGATAATATTGGGCAGAAGCGGGGCTTGCGACGGCGAGGGCCGCACCTGCGGCAGCCAGGGAAAGAACGATCTTACGCATCACGGCTCTCCTTCGTTTGAGCACGGGGTTGATGCGTCTGTTGTGCGCCGATTCGCTTGAGGCCCGTCTGAACGCGCCCGTTATTCGCCGTTCAACTTGTTTAACGGGCGAAATATTCTGTTCAGCTTCGCCCGCTTCAGTTCTTGATCTTCCAGCCGCTTCTCAGCAGCGAATAACACGTCGCCCACAGCACGACATTCAGCACCAGCAAGCCAATGGCTCCGACCAGCAGCGGCGAATCGCTGGTGCCGAGGAAGCCGGCGCGGAAGCCCGAGATCACGTAGAAGAAGGGATTGGCGTGACTGACCTGCCTGAACGCCGGGGCGAGCTGCTTTACCGAATAGAAGGTACCGCTCAAGAGCGACAGCGGCGTGACGACGAAGTTCGTCACCGCCGCCGCATGGTCGAACTTGTCGGCCCAGAGCGAGGTCAAAAGCCCGAGGAAGCTCAGCAGCAGCGCGCCCATCAGCCCGAACCAAAACACCAGCTCCGGGCGGCGCATGTCGACAGAGACGCCGGGCCACAGCAGCATCACCACCCACACCGCGAACCCGACGAAGAACGCCCTCGTCACCGCGGCGCCGATGAGCCCCGCCATCAGCTCCCCCGTCGACAAAGGCGGCATCAGATAATCAACGATATTGCCCTGGATCTTGCCCACCAGCAGCGAAAAGCTCGCATTGGCGAAGGCGTTCTGCATCATCGCCATGACGATGAGGCCCGGCGCGATGAAGGTCGCGTACGGCACGCCCATCACCGCCCGCCCGCCGCGGCCGAGCGCGACCGTGAAAATCGCGAGGTACAGCAGCGTGGTGATCGCGGGCGCCCAGACGGTCTGCATCTGGACCTTGAAGAACCGCCTCACCTCCTTGATATAGAGCGTCCGAAGGCCTCCCCAATTGACGCCCTTGAGCACCGGACTTCCCGGCGCGAAGCGCACCCATTGCGACGAAGGGTCGTTTAGGGATTGGTCATTCACGGCCCCGCCGACTATCGGTTGGGGCGCACGCCCGCAAGCGACGGGCCGAGTGTTTTGGAGCGAGTGTTCGAATATGTCGTGGACCGAAGAGCGCATCGAGCGCCTCAAGAAAATGTGGCACGATGGCGCCACCGCCAGCCAGATCGCCGACGAGCTGGGCGGAGTCAGCCGCAACGCCGTGATCGGCAAGGCGCACCGTCTCGGGCTCGAGCAGCGCCCGTCGCCGGTGAAGCCCGGCGAAGAAAAGGAGGTCAAGAAGGCTGGTCCCGCCGCGGCCGCCCCGAAGGCGCAGCCCAAGGTTGAGGCCAGCAGCCCCGCGGAACGCGCCCAGAGCGCGCCGGCCGCCACGCACGCGCGGCCGCATCAGCCGAGCGGTCCGCGGCCGAGCGCGCATGACCTGCAGTATCGCTCGATCGGTCCCGGCGGCTTCGTCCGCCAGGGCCCGGGCGACCAGCAGGCCCCGATCCCCCCTGCCCCGCCGCGCCGGCTCGTGCCGGCCAAGCCGAGCCCCGAAGTCGCCGACAAGACAAGCCTGCTCGACCTCAACGATCGCATCTGCAAATGGCCGATCGGTCATCCCGGCGAGCCCGATTTCCATTTCTGCGGCGAACCGTCCAACCCGGGTTTCCCCTATTGCGTCGCGCATTGCGGAGTCGCCTACCAGGCGCAGTTGCCGAGGCGCGACCGGCGTCCGCCGCCGCCGCTGCCGTTCGGCGGCCCACGGGTTCGCTAGAGCCCGGCGGCATGTTCCTGACCAGCCGCCACGAGGCGGCGCAGGAGGTGCCGTCGCCGCTTGCGCCTGGGGCTCGCAAGCTCCGCCTTGGCGCGCTCCTCCGCTGGTGGCGGGCGCCGCTTTGGCTGCTCGCGCTGGGTACGGGGGCGAAGAGCTTCGCCGACAATCCGATCCTCGGGTCGCAGGCGCTGAACCGCCGCGGCCTTCATCTTCGCCGGCTGAAGCTCGCTCATCGCATTGCCTGGGCGCGGCGCCGCTGGCTTGCCTCATCCGTGCCCGCTGCATGGCGCGCGCAGTTCGACCGCGACGGCTTCGTCGAGGTCCGCGATTTCCTTCCGCGAGACTGCTTCGAGCGGCTTCGGACGGCGCTGCTCACCGGCGAGTTCGACAGCCGTCAGCAGCAACAGGGGGAGACGATCACGCGGCGGGTTCCGATCGGGCCCGAGCTGCTGCGCGCAATCCCGGAGCTGCGGGCGCTGATCGAAGACCGGCGGTGGCGCTCGCTCCTTGCCTATGTCGCAAGCACACGCAGCGAGCCGCTCTATTACATCCAGACGATCCTCGCCCAGCATGCACCGGGCGCGCCCGATCCGCAACTCGAGCTGCACTCCGACACCTTTCATCCCTCGCTCAAGGCGTGGCTGTTCCTCACCGACGTCGCCGACGGCGACGGACCGCTCACCTTCGTCCCCGGCTCGCACCGGCTGACTCCTGAGCGGCTCGCATGGGAGCAGGCGCGGAGCATCGGCATCGGCGAGAGCGACCGCCTGTCGCAGCGCGGTTCGCTGAGGGTCGCTGCCGACGAGCTGTCCGCGCTCGGCCTTCCCGCGCCGAGGCGCTTTGCGGTTCCCGGAAACACGCTCGTTGCGGTGGATACTTACGGCTTCCATGCCCGCGGGGCCTCAACTGGGCCGGCGGTGAGGGTCGAAATCTGGGCCTATGCGCGCCGCACGCCGTTCGTCCCTTGGACCGGGCTCGACATCCTGTCGTGCAAAACCCTCGCCGTCCGCCGCGCGGTCTGGCTGCAGCGGATCGTCGACCGCCTCGACCGGATGGGCATCAGGAAGCAGCACTGGGCGCCGGCCGGCCGCAAGCGGCCGATCGACCCCTGATCGTCATGCTGCCGCGGCCTGCTTGCGCCACGCGGCCGGCGGAACGCCGAATTCGCGCTTGAACGCGCGGTTGAACGCCGCCTCACTGCCGAAACCCACCGCATAAGCGACGCTCGCCGTGTTCTGCTTGCCGTCCCGCAGCATGTTGCAGGCCATGCGCATCCTCCACCGCGCGCAATAGCGCATCGGCGATTCCTTCAGCAGCTCGGCGAACCGCTCGCCGAGCACGGTCCGCGAAACGCCGGCCTCGCGCGCAAGCATTTCGATGTCGAGGTCCTCGGCATAGCGGTTGTGAATGATCGACAGCGCCTTCGACACTGCCGGATCGGTGACCCCCCTGAGCCAGCCCTTCGAGCTCGGCGGCAGCGCGTCGACATAATCCCTGATCGCCTGCGCGACGAACAATTCGGACAGCCGCCCGACCAGGTCAGGCGAGGGGTTGCCCGACGACAGGAAGCGGAAGGATGACTCCACCCACTCCGCCTGAGTGCAGTTGAGATCGACCGTCAGCAATGGCGGCAATGCATCGATGAGCGGGTGCTGCCCGAGGTCTTCGGTCGACAGGAAGCCGCACCATACCTCGGCCTTCGGCCCGTCCGTGCCGCAGGTAACGCGGTGCACCCCTTGTTCAGTGGTCCAGCTGACCTTGTCGGCGTCGGTCGGCTGTGCGGTGGCGCTGCTTGCGAGCCGGTGCGGGTCGTTACGGGGCAGGATCGCGATGCCGCCGTCCCTGAGCGTCGCCGGCGGCATTCCGTCGACGAGCACGACCAGCTCTCCCGAGCGCACATAGTGGTAGCAGATCAGCGTTTCGGGAACGTCGTACCATGGCCTGAAATGCCCGGGCGTGAACTGCGCGCCAAGGCTGTAGTCGCCGGTGAACTCGCCATCGACGACCACGCCGCCGGTCAGGCGGAGCGATCTCAGGATCTCGTCGAGGACGTCCAGTTTCTGTCCCCCGGCCGCATACGTATGCGGTGTTTCGGTCAAATTATCCGGCACTGCGGTCATTTTGGCAAATTCCGGCCTCGCATAAATAGAGCCCATCAAATCGGTGTACCTTTTCCAGCTTGGGCAAGCACTGCTTCCAAGATCGGGAGCGCTCACCTGGTTGAAACAGAAAGGAATAAAAGATGATCGAACCTAATCTTGACCTTAGAGCGCATCGTTTAGCTGCTCTCCTGTTCGCTTTCTTGTCCGGCGCCTCGGCCGTTTCGATGGCCATCGCCCCTGCAATTGCGCATTTCTAAGGGGGAGCGCGGATGTACCATGACTTCAACTATGAGGCGACGCTCGCCTCCTCGCTTCGGGCGCAATGGCAGCTCGACGATGTGCTTCGTACCGACCAGGAGCTCGACTTCTCACGCAACTTCCTGCCCGAGAGCCTGGCGCGGACGGCTGCGCTCGAGAGCCTCAGCCCGTTCGAGCAGCGCGTCCTCAACCAGATCAGCGCGCATCAGTACCTTAGTATCTTCGTCGTCGTCGAAGAGTTCATTCTGCCGTTCGTCGTCGACCATGCGAGGCCGCACCTGCTCGGCGACGACTGGCGCGTTCGCGCGATCCTCAACTTCGCCGGCGAGGAAGCGAAGCACATCCAGCTGTTCAAGCGCTTCCACGAAGCGTTCGTCCGCGGCTTTCCCGTCGAGTGCCAGATGATCGGGCCGTCCGAAGACATCGGCGCCACGGTTCTCAACCATGATCCGCTCGCGGTCGGCCTGGTGATCCTGATGATCGAATGGATGAGCCAGCAGCATTATCTCGGCTCCGTCCGCGACGACGGCGAGCTCGATCCGCTGTTCAAGAGCCTCCTCAAGAACCACTGGATGGAGGAGGCCCAGCACGCGAAGCTCGACACTTTGATGGTTGAGGCACTGGCCGAGGGAAAGACCGAGGACCAGTTCCACAAGGCCGTCGATGAGTTCTTCGAGATCGGCGCCTTCCTCGACGAGGGCCTGAAGGCCCAGGCCGGCTTCAATCTCGACGCGCTAGAGCAGGCGATCGGGCGCAAGCTCGAGAACCGGGAAGCCATCGAGGCGCAGCAGCACCAGGCAGCACGCTGGACCTACATCGGCTCGGGCATGGTGCACGAGCGCTTCAAGACCACTCTCGACAACCTGTCGGCCCGCGCCGCCGAGCGCATCGGCGAAGCCGCACCTTTGTTCGCGTAAGTCCCCACCCCCCAACGAGGGAGAATATCCATGTCCAAGACTCGCACACTGATCGCCTCGGCGTTCCTCATGTTCGCATCCGCCGCATCGGCGAGCGCCACGATCCAGATCGTCGCACACGATCCCGCCAGGGCGCGCGTCACCTATGACGATCTCGATCTCAAATCCCCGAAGGGCGTCTCTCGCCTGCAGCACCGTATCCGCTCGGCTGCACAGCAGGTTTGCATCGAGGAAGAGTCCGGCAGCGGCCTCGTCAATCCGATGGCCGATCAATCGGAATGCTACAGGGTCGCCGTCGCGAGCGGCATGTCGCAGCTCAACGAGATCGCCAGCCAGTAACCGGCTGCATCTCTTCCCGGGCGTGCCGTGCTCATCCCCCTCCACCTGCGCGGCGCGTCCGGGATCCCGACGAAAGGACATTGACGTGAAGCATTACCTGATGGCCCGAGCGTTCGCCGACGCCGCCGGCGAGCGGGCGCTCGAGATCGACAATAAGGCGCGGGTGTGGACGGTCACGCGCGGAGCCGACGGCAAGCTCGAGGGCGACGTCGACCTGTCGCTTCTGTTGAAGCTCAACCCCGGCCATTCCGCCGAGCAGCTCGCCGATGCGCTGGTGCTCGCCGCCGCTCTTGCCGACATCGACGAGACGCGCGCCTGGTAAAAGAAGGCCCCGGAGCAGCCGCCCCGGGGCTTGTTGTGTTAGATCAGCCAATCGCTCAGGCGTGCTCAGCCGCGGCGTCGACCGTCTGCTTGGACGCGGGCTGGTCGCTGGCGATCTGGTCGTGCTGCGGCTGCCCCTGCGATCCGCCGATGTTGATCTTCTTCGGCTTCATCGATTCGGGGATCTCGCGGACGAGCTCGATCGCGAGCAGCCCGTCTTTCAGATCCGCGCCCTTGACCTGGATATGGTCGGCGAGCGCGAAGCGCCGCTCGAACGAGCGGTTGGCGATCCCGCGATAGATGAAGTCGCCGTCCTTCTGATCAGTTTCCTCGGACTTGCGGCCGGAGACGATCAGCACGTTCTGCTGGGCGGTGATGTCGATCTCGTCGGGCTTGAACCCGGCGACCGCGAGCTGGATGCAATAATCGTTCTCGCCCTTCTTGATGAGGTCGAAGGGCGGGTAGTTCTCCTGGGCCTGCCCCAAGGAGCTGTTCTCGAGCATGTCGAACAGCCGGTCGAAGCCGACCGTGGAACGCCGGAATGGCGAAAAGTCGAAAGCACTACGCATTTTTCATCCTCCTCTTGATGAGCAAGGCGGGGAGCGCGCGAGGGCCACTGCCCCGTCACCGGACCTCCAATGAGCGCCCGGCGGCTCTGATTTGGAATTGCTGATTGGCTTTTCAAGCCTGCCGAACGTGCTCCCGCAGCCACTGGGCGAGCTCATCTTCAGAGACCCCGCCCGCGGCCAGCTCTTCGAACAGGACGGCCAATTCGGGATCATTAGCGTCGAGTGACTGTCCGTTGTCGATTAGGAAGGTTTCGCAGACGACCAATGCGGTTCGCTTATTTCCGTCCACGAACGGATGGTTCTTTGCCATTCCATAGGCGTAACTTGCAGCTAGGTCCGCCAGGTCCGGCTCTCCGTATGCCGCGAGATTCCGCGGCCGCGCGAGCGCGCTGTCGAGCAGGCCCTCGTCACGCAGACCCTGTCCGCCGCCCCAGGCGCGAAGCTGCTCAGCGTGGAGCGCAAGGACGACCCGTCGGTCAACCCATCGCCACTCTGTCACTTGGCGAGCTGGCGAAGTGCCTTTCGACGCCGGTGCATAACGTCTCGCGCAACCGCCATTTGACGCTCGAAATCATCGTCGGCCGCCTCGATCTCAATTCTGCCCGGGCTGGCCTTGATGACAACTTCCTCACCTTGAGCGAACCCGCTTTCGGCAAGAAGCTCGCGGGAAATGACGACGCCCGTAGAATTGCCGACGCTGATCAGTTTTGCTTGTTTGTTCATACGAACGTTATAACGCCGAAGCTGTGGATATTCAACCCGGCCGCTTCTTGGCACGGCTCGAAACCACGCCCTATACCCTGACCCACATGGCCGACCTGTTCTCGACTTCCGCTAACCCCGCTTCCGACAATTACGACGCGTCCGCGATCGAGGTCCTCGAAGGCCTCGAGCCGGTCCGCCGCCGCCCCGGCATGTACATCGGCGGCACCGACGAGCGCGCGCTCCACCACCTCGCCGCCGAGGTCATTGACAACAGCATGGACGAGGCGGTCGCCGGGTTCGCCACCCGCATCGAGGTCGAGCTCGGCCGCGGCAACCGGCTGACCGTCATCGACAACGGCCGCGGCATGCCCGTCGACGCGCACCCCAAATATCCGGGCAAATCCGCGCTCGAGGTAATCATGACCATGCTCCACTCGGGCGGAAAGTTCGAGGGCAAGGCTTACTCGACCAGCGGCGGCCTCCACGGCGTCGGCGTTTCCGTCGTCAACGCCCTCTCGACCGAGACCATCGTCGAGGTCGCCCGCGACAAGACCCTCTACCGCCAGAGCTTCTCGAAGGGGCTGCCGACCTCGAAGCTCGAGACCGTCGGCGCAGCCCCCAACCGCCGGGGCACCACCGTCACTTTTACGCCCGACCCCGAGATTTTCGGCGCCGACGCGCAGTTCAGCCCGGAGCGCCTGTACAAGCTCGCCCGGTCCAAGGCCTATCTCTTCGCCGGCGTCGAGATCCGCTGGCGCTGCGACCCGTCGCTCGCCGGTCCCGAGGTCCCCGAAACCGCCGTCTTCCAGTTCGCCAACGG
>Ga0070684_100003784_pt1 | contig 11424 bp, 12 predicted proteins | sample KBSC723LmetaG_FD_65653 | JGI IMG/M metagenome (GOLD analysis project Ga0070684, IMG submission 65653) | Corn rhizosphere microbial communities from Kellogg Biological Station, Michigan, USA - KBS C7.2-3L metaG | ecosystem: Host-associated > Plants > Roots > Rhizosphere ...
TCGATGCATGACGGAATCGTGTGTCGTGAGTGAGTTCCTGAAACCAAACCGTCCCTCAAGCCGAATCTGTTGGTCACATGAAAAATCCTTCAGACCCCACGATCCCTGCGCCGGATGCCGGCATGGCGAGAACCTAGCGGCAGCTTCGTCTGATGCGCGCCCTGCTTGAGCTCGATGATCCCGAAATAGCGCGGGCGCTCACCATCATCGTCGAACGCATCGCCGCGTCGGGCGGGGGCAGAGACGATCTCGGTGTGCTTCCGCCACAGAACCCTCCGCTCAAGCCGGCCGAGTGATGCGCGGCCCGGGTGGGTTGCCGCGCATCTCTCGGCGTTGTGTGATTGGCCTCACACCGGGAAAATTGTCCCTATGCCAATCTTGACGCGCAAATTGTTGCAATGATCGACCTATAGTTTATCGAACCGGAAGGCTTTCGGCCCGACAAAGCCGTGGGTTTCCCTGCCTTCGAATATTGCGCGGAGCTGACGCGTGAATGACATGAATATTGTGCCGCGGCATCCGCCTCCGCCACCACGACCTCCGCAGCCACCGCCATTGCCGCCAACCCCGGTGACCTTCATGGGACGCCGCGACGAGTTCGTCCGGCTCGTGACGCGAGGCGCCGCGCTGGAACTGGTCACCGCGGGATTCTATCGGTTCTGGCTTGCGACCGACATCCGCCGGCATCTGTGGGCGAATACCCTGATCGACGGCGATGCGGCCGAATACACCGGCCGCGGCAGGGAGCTCCTGATCGGCTTCCTGTTCGCACTGGCGATCCTGGTGCCGATCTATCTCGTCTATTTCTGGATCGGCATCGAAGTCGAGCGTTTCAAGGAGTTCGCCAGCTTTCCGTTGATCCTGGCCTTCTATGCCTTCGGGCAATTTGCGATCTATCGCGCGCGGCGCTACCGGCTGACGCGCACGGTCTGGCGCGGCGTCCGCTTCTGGATGGACGGTTCGGGCTGGGCGTATTCCTGGCGGGCGGTGCTCTGGGGATTTTTCGTGGTGTTGACGCTCGGCCTCGCATTGCCGTGGCGGGAGGCGGCGCTCGAGCGCTACAAGATGCGGCACTCCTATTACGGCGATCTTCAGGGAGATTTCACGGCCAAGCCGTCGGAATTCTTCAAGCGCGCCTGGGGATATTGGGTGGCGATGCCGTTCGCCCTGATTCTGTTTCCGCTGTTTCCTTTCGTCTATGCCCATTTCAAGGCCACCGAGTGGCGCTGGTGGCTGTCGGGCATCCGGTTCGGCGACGTGCGCGTGGAATCGACGCTGCCACGAAATGCCTTCACGGGGCTCTATTGGAAGGTGATCGGCTGGTACATGCTGGCGTCCTTCGCACTCGGCATCTATTTCGCCGTCTGTGCAGGAGTAGCCTCGCTGTTCACCGGAGGCTTTGCACAGTCGGCCGGGCCCGACGCGATCGTAAAGAGTGTTCTGTTCCTGGTCACGACCGTCATCGGCTATCTCGCCTTGATGCTTGCGCTCAACGTCGTGATAAGGGTCTATCTCTTGCGCGATCTGTGGGTGACGGTGTTGCAGCACGTGCAGGTGCATGACATCGGCGCGGCGGCCAATGTCGCCGCCAGGGGCGACCTCGCCACCGCACTCGGCGAGGGATTCGCCGACGGCCTCGACGTTGCCGGATTCTAGATTGTCAGGCGGATCGTCTCATGGATCATGTTGCCCAGGACGGCATTTTGCAGCAGGAGAGCGCAACCGCCCTCTACTTCGACGGGGCGTCGAGCCGGCGGCGGGTGGTCAGGCTCGTTTTCGGCGATGCGCTCGGGATCAGCGAAGACGGCGCCGCGCCGGCCCTGTGGACCTATGACGACATTCGCCAGGTCGACAGTCCCGCGGGCGTGCTGCGGGTAAGCTGCCTGTCCGCGCCGGCGCTGGCGCGGCTCGAAATCCGCGACGCCGCACTCTCGGCCGAACTCACCTCGCGCTGCGCGCGGCTCGGCGAGAATCGCCTGGACGGCCGGGCGGTCGGGAAGATCGTCGGCTGGTCGCTGGCCGCGGTGGCCTCCATCGTCATGGTCGTGCTGTTCGCGATTCCGCTCGCAGCGGACCGGCTCGCGCCGCTGGTGCCGCAAGCCTTCGAGCGGCGGATTGGCGAAGCCTCCGAGGTGCAGATCAAGGCCATCTTCGGCAACCAGGTATGCGATCGTCCGGCGGGACAGGCGGCCTATGTCAAGCTCCTCGGCAAGCTGCGCGAAGCCGCCGGCCTCGATGATACCGACGTGCAGTCTTCTGTGTTGTCGACGGAAGTGCCGAACGCCTTCGCGCTGCCGGGCGGCAAGGTCTATATGTTCAGCGGCCTGCTGACGAAGGCGGAAAACCCCGACGAGATCGCCGGCGTGCTCGCGCACGAACTCGGGCATCTGAAGCACCACGATAACATGCGCGGCCTGATCTATAATGGCGGCACGTCGTTTCTGATCGGGCTATTGTTCGGCGACGTCACGGGGTCGAGCGCCCTGATCTTTGCGTCGCGCTCGCTGGTCACCGCTTCCTATTCGCGCGAGGCCGAGCAGAATGCCGATACCGTGACGATCGACGTGATGCACAAGCTCGGCCGCTCGCCCAAGCCGATGGGCGAATTGCTCTACCGCGTCACCGGCAAGGAGGGCGGCCGCAACCTGTCGATCCTGGCAGGCCATCCGCTGACCGAGGACCGGCTGCATCGCATGAGCGCGGAGGACCACCCCGCAAGCGGCCCGCCGTTATTGACGCCGGAGGAATGGACCGCGCTGAAGGCGATCTGCGGTCCGGCCGCTGTGGCCAAGCCCAGGAAGTGACGGGCGCAGGTCATTCCGGCAGATTGTTGATCTTCTTCACAAAGGCCCGCACGTCGGCGAGCGCCGCCGGCAGCACCGCCTTGACCTGCTCCACCGTCATGCCCGGCTTGATGCGGGGATCATAGAGCAGATTGAGAATGTACTGGTCGTAGACGTCGAAGAAGCCCATGGAAACCTTGTCGTTGAACATGGTCCAGGGCACCGAATTGGTGTCGTTGATCGGACCGAGCGACTGCAACATCTCCTCATAGGCGCAATCGAAGAAGACGAAGTCGCCATTGTCGATTGTGAGGATCACGTCGGAATGGGTGATCTCGAACCGCTCGTTCTTGCGGAAACCGGACAGGCATTGCGGATCGAGCGAAGCCTTGATCTCGCGCGCCCGCTCGCTGCCGTAGTCTTTCGCAATGGTGCGGGTGAGGTCGCGGTCGCGCACGAGCTGCACCGTGATGTTGGCGTCGTCGCGCTTGTCGGCCATGGCGATGTCGAGATGCTGGACGCGGTGCCCGATGTCGGCGACGACCTTCGCCAATTGCGCCTTGCGGTCGGCACGGGCGCCGCCGGCGAATACGCGCACCGGTCCGTCATAGCGGCGGATGCGGTCGACCCGGCCGGCGAGCTGGAATTCGGCGCCGAAGGCGGTCTTCATGAATCCTTCGATGATCTCCGCGTCGGTGAAATTCTTCTTTTCGGCGCGCTGGCGCGCGGTGATCGCCGCGACCTCCGCGGATGCGCTCTGCGGCCATAGCGATGCCGCGACCGCGATCGCTATCGAGGCGAGCACGATCCGCAAGGACGACCGGGAGAGAAGGTTCATCATGCCGCGACGCTGCCGCAACCGGCCATCGCGCGCAAGGCGCGATGGCCGGTTGCGGTATGCGTCTAATTCTTCACGATCACCGTGGTTCCGATGGAAACGCGGTTGTAGAGATCGGTCACGTCGTCATTGGTCATGCGGAAGCAGCCCGACGAGACCGCTTGCCCAATTGTCTCCGGCTCGTTCGAGCCATGAATGCGATAGAGCGTCGAGCCGAGATACATCGCCCGCGCCCCGAGCGGGTTGTCGATGCCGCCCGCCATATGCCCGGGAAGGTCGGGCCTGCGCCGGCGCATCTGCGCCGGCGGCGTCCAGCCCGGCCATTCCTTTTTCGCGCTGATGCGGTGCACGCCGCTCCAGCGGAAGCCGTCGCGGCCGACGCCAATTCCGTAGCGCAAGGCCTGGCCGCCCGGCTCGACCAGATAGAGCCGGCGTTCGGCGGTGTCGATGACGATGGTGCCCGGCGCGTAATTGGCGGGATAGCTGACGGTCGTGCGCGGAATCGGATTGGCGCTGCCACGGCTGAAGAAATTCGGTCCGCCGCCCATGATGTCGCGGGAATCCTCGAAGAGGCCTTGCGCCTGCGCGTGCCCCGCCGCTGCGAGAAGCGCCATTGCGGCGGCCAGAACGATGAATCTCCGTATCATTTTCTTCCTCGCGAACAATCGAATGCCTTGTCGAGACTGACCGCAACTCTCGCATCAGGCAAGCCAAAGGCTGACCCGACATTAGCGGTTTCAGATGTCGGGGTTAAGAAGCTCTGCGCCATACAGGTAGATCAATGCGCCAGCCCCCTTTGACGAACGGCTGGAACAATGGTTGATCTGCCTGTCGCCAAAACAGCCTCGCGAACGGGAGCGGAACGATGAACGGTGCGGAAAGTCTGGTGCGGACCCTGGTCGCGGGCGGCGTTGACGTCTGTTTCGCCAACCCCGGCACCTCGGAGATGCATTTCGTCGCCGCACTCGACCGGGTCGAGGGCATGCGATGCGTGCTCGGGCTGTTCGAGGGCGTGGTGACGGGCGCCGCCGACGGCTTTTACCGCATGAAGGGGACGCCGGCCTCGACGCTGCTGCATCTCGGTCCGGGGCTCGCCAACGGCCTGGCCAATCTGCACAACGCCAAGAAGGCGCGTTCCGGCATCGTCAATATCGTCGGCCAGCACGCGACCTACCATATCGCGCTCAACGCGCCCCTGACCTCCGACATCGAAGGACTGGCGCGCCCGATGTCGGAATGGGTGCGAACCTCGCCGGACGCCAAGTCGGTCTCCGCCGACGGCGCCGCGGCGATTGCCGCCGCCAAAAGTTCCCCGCCGCAGATCGCGACCCTGATCCTGCCGGCCGATACCGCCTGGAACGAGGCCGACGGCATCGCGCAGGTGCCGGCTCCAAGGCAGCAGCCCGGCTTCTCCACCGAGGCCGTGGAGAAGGCCGCCAAGGTGCTGCATTCGGGCGGCGACGCCAACCTCCTGCTTGTCACCGGCGGCGCGCTGACCGAGCAGGGGCTGGCGCTGGCGCAGCAGATCGCCGGCAAGACCGGCTGCAAGGTCATGGGCCAGACCTATCACCCGCGCATGGCGCGCGGCCGTGGGCGCTTCTCGATCGATCGCATCCCTTATGTGATCGAGTCCGCGCTGCCGATCCTGAAGAACTTCAAGAACATCATCCTGGTCGAGGCGCGCGACCCCGTGGCCTTCTTCGCCTATCCGAACAAGCCGAGCATGCTCAAGCCCGAGGGCTGCGAGGTGCATCAAATGACCTCCTGGGGCGAGAATTCGGTCGCAGCGCTGGAGGCGCTGGCGGATTCGCTCGGCGCGAAGCCGGCCGACGTGAAGCCGCAGAAGCTCACCGAGTTGAACAAGCCGACCGGGGCGCTGAACCATGCCTCGATCGCGCAGGCGATCGCCTGCGCGATCCCCGAAAACGCGATCATCGTCGACGAATCCATCACCACCGGCCGAGGCTTCTTCCCGCCGACGGCCGCAAGCGCGCCGCATGACTGGCTGCAGAACATGGGCGGCTCGATCGGCTTCTCCACGCCGGTCGCGACGGGCGCGGCGGTCGCCTGCCCCGAGCGCAAGGTGATCTGCATGGTCGGCGACGGCAGTGCGATGTACACCATCCAATCCCTGTGGACCCAGGTCCGCGAGGGGCTCAATGTCGTGACCATCGTGTTTGCCAACCGCATCTACCAGATCCTGCGCGGCGAGTTCGACGGCGTCGGCGCCGGCGAGCCCGGCCAGCGCGCGCAGGACATGCTGAAGCTCGACCGCCCGACCATCGATTTCGTCGCGCTTGCGAAGGGCATGGGCGTCGAAGGGCGCGCGGTCACCACCGCCGACGACTTCAACAAGGCCCTGGCGGAGGCGATCGCGGCGCAGGGGCCGCGCCTGATCGAGGTGCAGTTCTAAAAAAATCCGCCTGTGTACCTGTAGCTGTATCCTTCGCCCGCTTTTGGCTATGTTCGGGTCGGAGACTGCGGCATGCAGACCGAACTGAACACGCTGATTGCCGCGCTGCGTGAGTTCTACGTACGCGAGGCTTTTCTCCTGGAGCGGGACCTTGGCGAGCGTACGCTGACGCATCGGCTCGCCGTGCACGTCGAAAAGCAGTTTTCGGGCTGGGAGGTCGATTGCGACTATGACCGGCTCGGCGAGCGCACCATGCGGCTGCCGCACGGAACCGTCGCCTCGACCGACGACCATCTCGGCAAATCGGTCTATCCCGACATCGTCGTGCATCAGCGCGACATTCCCAACAACCTCATGGCGATCGAGGTCCGCAAGGCGAGCAACCATCAGCCGATCCAGCACGAACAGCACAAGCTCATGGCGATGACCGATCCGCATCTGTGGTTCGCCTATGCCATGGGCGTGCTGGTGACGCTTGCAAAGAAGAACGTCACCCATTGCGAGGTCTATGTCGGCGGCAGGCGTGACGCGCACCACTCGATCTGGTTCGCCGAGCGGCTGAAGGAAGCGGGATTGGCAGGATAGAACAGGGACGAGGAACGAGATGAAGAACAGGAACATCGTGGGCGCCATGCTCGTGGCTGCCGTCATGCTGATGGCGGCGCCGCTCCGCGCCGAGCCGCCTGTCGGCATCGACGCCGCCTATGAGGCCATCGTCGGCAATGCGAAGGTGAAGGCGGCGCTCGAGTCCATCAAGGCCGACGATGCCGCGGCCTTCGCCGAGCAGAAGCGCATCACCGAAATCGCAGCGCCGCCCTACAAGGAGAAGGTCCGCGCCGAATATTACCTGAAGCGGATGCAGGAGCTGGGTTTCAAGGACGCCTCGATCGATGCCGAAGGCAATGTGATCGCCTTGCGCAAGGGCACCGGCGGCGGGCGGCCGAAGCTTGCGATCGCGGCCCATCTCGACACGGTATTTCCCGAAGGCACCGATGTGACGGTGAAGGAGAAGGACGGCGTCGTTGTTGGTCCGGGCATCGGCGACGATGCCCGCGGCCTCGTCGCGCTGCTCGCGATCATCAAGGCGATGAACACGAACGGGCTGGCGACGGTCGGCGACATCCTGTTCGTCGGCGATGTCGGGGAAGAGGAACTCGGCAATCTCCGTGGCATGAAGGCGTTGTTCCGCGATCACACCGACATCGACGGTTTCATCTCGATCGACGGGCTCGGCATCGACCGCGTCGTCAACCAGGCGACCGGCAGCCACCGCTACGAGATGATCTTCAAGGGCCCCGGCGGTCACTCCTTCCAGGAGTTCGGATTGCCGAGCGCGATCCATGCCATGGGCCGGGCGATTGCGAAGATTTCCGATCTGCAGACGCCGTCCGATCCCAAGACAACGTTCACTGTCGGCACCGTCAGCGGCGGCACTTCGGTCAACGCCATCGCCGCGGAAGCGCGGATGGCCGTCGACATGCGCTCCAATTCCACCGACGAACTGCTCAAGCTCGAGGCGAAGCTGCTCGATCTCGTCAAGCAGGCGGTCAGCGAAGAGAACGCGCGCTGGAAGACCGACAAGCTCACCGTCGAGATCAAGCTGATCGGCGACCGGCCGGCCGGCATGGTGGCGGCGGATTCGCCGGTGGTGGTGGCCGCACAAAAATCGGTGGTGGCGGTCGGTGGCGCGCAGAAGGTGCTGCTGGTGGGCTCCAGCACCGATTCCAACCAGCCGATGTCGCTCGGCATCCCCGCCGTGACCATCGGCGGCGGCGGCGAGGGCGGCAACTGGCATTCGCGCAACGAATGGTACAAGCCGGTCGACGCCTGGCTCGGGCCGCAGCGGGCGCTGCTTGCGATCCTGATGCTGCAGGGCCTCGACGGCGTGACCAAGCCGACGCTTGCGGTGCGGCAAGGCGCGAAGTGAGACGCCGCCTGCCGAATATCCAAAACGAAGAGGCCGCCCGAAGGCGGCCTCGTTGACAATGCTCGCGCAAGCTTACTGCTTGGTCATCGCGTCGTCGCCGGTCTTCTTGGCGGACTTCTTCTTCTTCGTGGTCTTCTTCATGGTGTCCTTGGACATCGTATCGCCACTGGTAGCTCCGGGCGCGGTCGACGTCCCGGCCTTGTCCTGGGCGAATGCCGTCGAGGACACAAAGGCGAGGGCGACGGTGGCGATGATCAGTTTGCGCATGCGAAAATCTCCGTTTTCTTGTGGCCGGCTGGCGCACCATAACGGAACTGGTCGCCTTCGGTTCAACTTCAACGATCAGTTATTCGTGAGGCCGCACGCCATCCAATCGTCTCTTTTTGAGCGGCGGTCGGCTGCGGAACCAGCGAAGGCCTTCGCTGTTATCTTCGCAAGGCAGGGCCGTCGGGAGACAGCCCATGGATTGGCGCAGCGCAATGGTTCGAAGCGAACCGACCTACGACACCCACGAAGACGAAGCCGCCTATGCGGCCGGCTGGACCATCTCCGGCCTCGCGACCCTCGGCACCATCATCGCGGTCTGGATGTTCGCGATCTGAGCGGCCATCGCCTGACTTCGCTCGTCCATTTTCGCTTTCGCTGCGCTCAAGCTATGCCGGACATACAGGGCCCGCTTTAGCGTGGTCTGCCAACTCCACCCGGGGTAGGCCCTGACGAGCCCGGAGGCGGCTGAGGGGCTGGTGGAGGTTGTGGGCAACCACCCTGACAATGAAAACGAGCTGCGGGTTTCTGCCTTTGCGCGACAGGGATGGTCGTCTTGCTCGCGAGGCTGTTCGCGCCTGCGATCCGCAGCGGGCCCAACAGTGCGGCGCTTGCGGCCCCCGACGAGATTGCCACCACGCCAACGATCGATAACGCCAAGGCACACTTGCGAAGAGCAGACATCATCACCTCCTCAAAATGAGTTTTGCAGTTACAAATTGGCCGGGGGCAAGGTCATCGCCGATAGCAATTACCAGCACGAATGCAGCATGCGCCCTCACGCGACACACACTGGCAACCCGACGGCACTTGCACACAACCCATCGGGTGCGGGATTGATTTTTGATAGCCGGATTGCTTCTGGGTCGGTAGCGTTCCCTGAGCAGCTGCTTTCGGGACCTGCAGCACTGCTGTCAAAAGGGCAATCAAAAAAAGGGTCGATAACGCCAAAGCACACCTGCGAAGGGCAGACATAGCTCACCTCTTCAAGACCTGAGTTTACGGGTCGGCGTCATCAGGTTCGACACGATCGGTGATGGACGCCCTGAGCCAAGACAATCGTACTATCGCAATCGATAAGCGGTATATGCCTATTACCCGGAGTCGAAATACAAGCACTCCGAACGTGGGCCGGACAGTAACGATTTTCGGGCTTTCTGGGAAGGGCCAACCTGTTGGAGGTCCATCGTCCTGCCGGTTGTGCTGACTCGCAGCCGTCCTTCGATCCTCTCCTCGTCAATCAGCAAAGTGGATCGCCCGCGTCCTCGCGCGGCATTGAATACGATCTGCCGTTTGAAATCCAGCTTCGACTTGATTGGAAGCTCTGCGTCATCAGATCATGCCAAATTGGTGACATAGGTCGTGCGTTCAATTCATTCAGGGTATTACTCATTCAGATAGTTGTCGGACGTCGATCATGCGTGCTTTTGACAGGACGGTGATTTCGAAGTGGTCAGTCTGCACGATATCTACGATGTTGCGCGGTCTATGCACGACGACGTTGATGCCGGTGCGACGCCGCAGGCTGTCGTAGAGCAGCCCCACACCACCTGACATGCGAATATCCTCGCCAAGCTTCTGCGAAACATCATAACGTTCGCTCGCATACACGTCGGGGCGTGTTAGTTGCTGCCCTCTGATGTCGAGATAATCCCCTAGCAGCGTAGCGGTGTATGCCCTGTAGGTCCGGCTCATCGTGGCCTCGTTGCGAGCAGCCGCTTCGCGCCGCAGGTGATGACCGACCTCGGCAGCCGCCGTGCGAATATCATCGGCCGCATACCAGGCACCAAGCGCCGGTCCGTTGAATCTCATTCCGCCGGGAGCAACGTGGAGAAAGGCTGCCATGACGATACTGGAGTTGGGCGCGCCATACACCCATTCGCTCTGCGGTAGCCGATCGATACGTTCGGCCACGAGGCGGTCGTTCGTCCAACCGACGAGCTCCATCACCGCTGAAAGATCGGCCGCCGTCGCGACCGTATCGAACAGCCCGATGGGAGGAAATTGTGAGGGGATCAGGCGATGGGCAGGCCGCGGCGAGGGTGCAAAAGCGTCCGTCACCGGAAGACGATCTCCGTGTCGTCGTAAGGCGTGAAGGCCTCGTCTATCGTGTTCGGCTGCATATAGATGCCGCCACGCGCGCCGTCGAGGAAACGACGCACCGAGAGCAATCCATCTTGAGAGCCACTAGTGATGAGGTCGAGCGGCGGATGTCCACCGAAGACGACATCGTTATGTGGACTTCGCAACCAGCCGACGCCGAGCCGTTCCTGGGGAAAGAGGATCCGCAGCGCTTGGTGGATACCCAATACCGCTGAAATTCGCGTGAGAACGTCCACATCAAGGGTGAAAGCGCCGTGTTCACGCGCCTGCTTGCACCAGTTATGGTAAGTGGACCGGGATGGATACCCGAGGGTCAGGAGGCGCTGCTCTTCCGTCAATCCCCACAGATCCGCGATGGCGAGGAAAGTCCGTAAACCCGGGGCGCTGAGCCGCCTTCGGTTGGCGGGAGCAAATCGTGAGTTATCAAGACGCTGTGGACCTTTTTCTGCCTCAGCTGGGGTCGGCTCGCGGTTATTCAACATAGGCCGCTCCTTTTGTCAGATTTAGACATAGTCCAAATATGGACAAATCACAACCCCCTTAACCCGTTGACCATAGGTTCCAGCAACAAACTGCGAATCTGGGGGACAAGAGTTCGAATCTCTTCGGGCGCGCCAATTGCGTACAAAACCTCGAATATTTCCGTTCGGGGTCTGTTTGCCAGCAATGACGGCTTGCAGGACGTCCTTACTACCAATGATCCGGACGGCCTTGTCGTCGACTTCTACCGCGTCGATTATCGAGCGGATGTAGCCCTTGCGCGCATTGGTGTCGCCGTTGTCGAGCTTATCGGTCATCAGGCGCGCAAAGGCATCGATCTTCTGGGCATCCATGGCCGCGACGGTACCGCATTGGGCGCGCGTGGCATGCAGCATCTCTGACACGGAGGCGGCACGGATGGCACGGCTCCTTTCGGTTAACGTCGGTCTTCCGCGCGATATCGCTTGGCGCGGCCGGACGGTGCATACGGGCATCTGGAAGCAGTCGGTGGAGGGCCGATGCATGGTGCGGCGGCTCAACATTGACGGCGACGGGCAGGGCGACTTGGCCGGCCATGGGGGCGAGCAGCGGGCGATCTTCGTCTACCAGGTGGACT
>Ga0070684_100003786_pt1 | contig 11422 bp, 12 predicted proteins | sample KBSC723LmetaG_FD_65653 | JGI IMG/M metagenome (GOLD analysis project Ga0070684, IMG submission 65653) | Corn rhizosphere microbial communities from Kellogg Biological Station, Michigan, USA - KBS C7.2-3L metaG | ecosystem: Host-associated > Plants > Roots > Rhizosphere ...
GTCTCCCGCGTTCACTTCGGCTAGGAGCCGAGAAACCGGAGCAAGGGAAGGGGCCGCCACAAGCGGCCCTTTCTCGTTCCAGCACTTCAGTCCGCGCGGGTGACGGGAACGGAAAGCCCGGCGCCGGCCGGGCTCTCCTCGATCCGGTTGAGCCAAGAACGGGCCCGGTGGACGGAGGGGGAGGGATTTGAACCCTCGATCCGCCTAACGACGGATAACGGTTTTCGAGACCGCCGCATTCGACCGCTCTGCCACCCCTCCGAGGCGGAGAAGGAGGGATTCGAACCCTCGATGGAGACATTCATCCCCATAACGCCTTAGCAGGGCGCCGCCTTCAGCCACTCGGCCACTTCTCCGGGACGACCATCGTACCGCAGTCCCCGGCAGCGACCCCGCGCCGCAGGGCGCTAGTCTGCCCGGGGCGCGGAGAGGTGTCCGAGCGGCCGAAGGAGCGCGACTGGAAATCGCGTACTCGTCGAAAGGCGGGTCGCGGGTTCAAATCCCGCCCTCTCCGCCTCGTTCTTTCCCTCGTTCGAGGGACGCCGAATATCACCCTTCGTGGTCATGTGACATCGCCCGTCCGGAGGCATGCTGAACAGGCCGGAACTCCCCTCACATACCCCACCGGCATTGGAAACGCCCGCCTCGTGCGGGCGTTTTCGTGCCCGGGCTCAGTCGTGGACGCGCGCGATCAGGTCGCCGCGGCGCATGACCTTGACGGCGGTTCCCGCTAGCCGGACGTCGAAGCCGGCTCCGTGCGGGAAGAGCACCTTGTCGCCCGGCTCGACGCCGCCCGCTTCGGCGCCCGTGGCGATCACGATGCCGGTCTGGGATCCGGCCTCGGCGCTCGCCGGGATGATCAGTCCGTGCCGGGTCTCGGCCTCGTCGTCCGAGGGCTCGACGACGACGTAATCGTCGAGCGGTTCGAGCGTCACGCGTGGCCGCTGGGTCTCCTCGAGCACGAGCCCAGGGTAGCTCCGGGAAGCGCAGAGGGTCTGACTCCGAAGGGATCTGACCCCGCAGGGTCGTGGCGCAACCCTTCCTGGGGGACAGTCCCTAGGACGAGGCCAGAAGGGCCGGCACGGTCAGGTCGTCCGGCCCCGGAGGCTTGCGCACCTCGCGCCAGGTGCACTGCTCCGGATCCTTGTCCTCCCGGAAGCGGATCAGCTTCGTCCCGTGGCGGAAGCGGCTGCCCTGCACTTTGTCGTAGCGGACCTCGACGACCAGCTTCGGCCTGACCGCCGACTGCTCGAGCTCGCCGCCGCCCCAGCGGTTCGGCTCGGAGAAGCCACGGTCGGGCGCGCCTTTCAGGAGCGGCTGCACCCGCTTCAGGATCTCGTCGCGCTTGCTCGCCGCGACCGCGGCAGTCCCGACGTAGTCGAGCTCGCCGTCCTCGCGGTAGAGGCCGAGCAGGAGTGTCGCGAGCGTGGTCGGCTTCTCCTTCCAGCGGACGCCGACGACGACGCAGTCTGCCGTGCGGTGCGCCTTCACCTTGGCCACACCCTCGCGCGAGCCGGGAAGGTAGGGAACGCCGAGGCGCTTCGCGATCACTCCGTCCAGCCCGGCGGCCTCGAGCCCGTCGAGCCAGCCTTCAGCCACGTCGGGATCGCGCGTAGCCGGGGAGATCCGGAACGACTTCGCCAGCTTCTCGAGCTCGCGGCGTCGCTTCTCGAGCGGCAGCTCGTGGACCGGCTTGCCCTTCCAGAGCAGGACGTCGAAGGCGACGAACTGCGCGGGGATCTCGCCGGAGAGCCTGCGGATCCGGCTCTCGGCCGGATGCAGGCGCATCTGCATCGCGTCGAAGTCGAGGCGGCCGTCGCGCTCGATCACGATCTCGCCGTCGAGTGCGGAGTGGGGCGGGAGCAGGTCGCCGAGCTGGCGGAGCTCGGGGAAGTAGCGCAGCAGCGGCCGCTCGTTCCGGCTCCACAGCGCGAGCTCGCCGCCGTCGTTCTCGAGCACCCCGCGGAAGCCGTCCCACTTCGGCTCGTACTGCCAGTCGCCGAGGGGGAGTTCACGCACGAGCTCGGCCTCCATCGGCGGGAACGGCACGTTCTTGCCCGGCACGCCCCTGAGGCTAGCCGTCTAGGCTCAGGAGATGCGCAGGGTCGCCGTCACCGGTCTCGGAGGGGTCACGCCGCTCGGCAACGACCGCCGCTCGACCTGGGAGTCGGCGGTGGCCGGCCGGAGCGGGATCGACTTCATCTCGACGTTCGACACGAGCGGGTTCCCGGTGCGGATCGCGGCCGAGGTGCGCGGGTTCGATCCGGCGTCGGTGGTCGGCCCGAAAGAGGCGCGGCGACTCGACCGCAACGTGGTGATGGCCGTCGCGGCTGCGACGGAGGCGGCCGCGGACGCGTCGCTCGCCGACGCGTACGAGCCGGCGCGTGTGGGCGTGCTGTTCGGGACGGCGATCGGCGGCCTGTTCGGGATCGTCGAGCAGCACAGCATCCTGCTGGAGCGCGGCTCCGACCGGGTCTCGCCGTACTTCATCCCCAGCGTGCTCGTCGACGCGGCGAGTGGGCAGATCGCCATTGCGCTGGGGCTGCGTGGCCCCAACTACGCGCCCGTGTCGGCGTGCGCGACCGGATCGACCGCGATCGGAGAAGCCGCCGAGGTCATCCGCCGCGGCTCGGCAGACGCGGTGCTGGCCGGCGGCGCCGAGGCCTGTCTCCACCCCTTGATCCTCGCCGGCTTCTGCGCGATGCGCGGTCTCGCCGCGGAGGAGGAGCATCCGCCGCGGGCCTCCCGCCCGTTCGACTTGACCCGCGAGGGCTTCGTCATGGGAGAGGGGGCGTGCGTGCTGGTCCTGGAGGAGCTCGAGGGAGCCCGTGCCCGTGGCGCGACGATCTACGCCGAGGTGCTCGGGTACGGCGCCTCGAACGACGCGCACCACCTCGCGCAGCCCGATCCGGCGTCGGTCGGCGTTGTCGAGATGATGCGGGCGGCGCTCGAGCGGGCCGAGGTCGCGCCGGAGCAGGTCGGCTACATCAATGCGCACGGGACATCCACGCCGCTCGGCGACCTCGCCGAGACGAAGGCGATCAAGGAGGTGTTCGGCGGCCACGCGTACGAGCTGGCGGTGTCGTCGACGAAGTCGATGACCGGCCACTGCTTCGGCGCGGCCGGCGCGGTCGAGGCGATGATGTGCGTGCTCGCGATCCACGAGGGCGTCATCCCGCCGACGATCAACTACGAGACGCCGGACCCGGAGTGCGACCTCGACTACGTCCCGAACGAGGCGCGTCGAACGCAGGTCGACGTCGCGCTCTCGAACGCAATGGGGCTCGGCGGCCACAACGGCTGCGTTCTGTTCGGACGGGTCTGACGGCTCGCAGCGTTTCAACCGGGGTCAGACCCCCTACGCAAACGTCACGAATCGGCGAAGAGAGCGTCACGCATCGTCCACAAGCTCCGCTTATCCATGCGGGTCGGGGCGTCGGACGGCGCTGTGCATATCTTGTCGCACTTCCGTAGGGGGTCAGACCCCCGACGGAACCGTCACGAAGCTTCCACAGCCTCCGGCGTGAGCTCCGCGAGCGAGCCCAGCACGATGTCTGCGTGCGCGAGCGCGTCGTCGCCGGGCGGGAACGAGGGGTTCGGGATCGCGATCACGCGCATTCCCGCGGCGTGGGCCGAGCCGATCCCGGCGTGCGAGTCCTCGATCGCCGCCGCCCGCGCCGGGTCGACGTCCAGCCGCCGGCACGCTTCGAGGTAGACGTCCGGCGCGGGCTTCCCGCGGGCCACCTCTTCCGACGAAACGGTCGCGCGGAACAGCCGCTCGAGGCCGGACAGCTCGAGCACGAGGTCGATCAGCTCCCGGTTCGAGGACGACGCGACGCCGAGCGGCCAGCGCGCCGCCAGCCGCTCGACCGCATCCAACGCGCCCTCGATCAGCGGCAGCTCGTCGCGATAGCGCTCGGCCATCCGCTCGACCACCTCGGCGGCGATCTCGTTCGGCGGCTCGGGCAGGCCCACGTGCTCGTGCATGTACCTCGACCACTCGGGCGAGCTCATCCCCATCATCGCCCGCTGCTCCTCGGGCCCGTACCGCCCGCCGCGGTCGCGCGCGAGTCCGGCCCGCACCTCGTCCCAGAGCTCCTCGGTCTGGATCAGGACGCCGTCCAGGTCGAAGACGACCGCCTCGATCAAAGTGTTCGGTAGCCCGACTCGATGTGGACGAGCGGCGGGGCCGGCTCGCCGACCTCGACCGAGAGCACCTGGCCGACGAAGAACGTGTGGTCGCCCGCCGCGACCTCGTCCACCAACCGGCACTCCAGCCAGCCGAGCGCGCCGACGAGGAGCGGAGCGCCGGCCGCCCCCTCGCGGCTCGCGATTCCGTGCCAGAGCGCGATCGGCGGCACGCCGCGCCCGAAGTGCTGCGCGAGCCAGTCCTGCCCGTCGGCGAGCAGGCTGAGCGCGAACCCGCCCGCCCTGCGCAGGAGCTCGTGCATCGCCGCCTGCCGGTCGATCGCCACGCCGACCAGCGGCGGCTCGATCGACAGCGACACCAGCGAGCCGACCGTCAGGCCCAGCTTCTCGCCCTCCGCGTCGACCGTCAGCACGGCGACGCCGTGTGGGAATCGCCGCATCAGATCCCGTAGCCCGGGTTCCACTACGGCGCGAGCCGCTCGACGATCCAGCCGTCCTCGCCGGGCCGGTAGCGGAAGCGGTCGTGAAGGCGGTCGAGCCTGTGCTGCCAAAACTCCCACTGCGATGGAACCAGCAGGTAACCGCCCCAGGACGCCGGCCGCGGGACGTCGTCGCCCACCTTCCCGGCCGCCCGCTCGAGCTCCTCGCGACCGGCGACCACCGCACTCTGCGGCGAGACCGCGGCAGAGCGGCGACTCCCCGGCGGACGGGACTCGAAGTACTCGTCGGACTCGGCGGCGGCCAGTCGCTCGACGATTCCCTCGATGCGCATCTGGCGCCCGAGCGCGTGCCAGTAGAGAACGAGTGCGGCCCGCGGGTTCTCGGCGAGCTCGAGGCCCTTGCGGCTCTCGTAGCTCGTGAAGAATCTGAGCCCGCGCACGCCGGCGTCCTTCAGCAGCACCATCCGCGCCGACGGCGCGCCGTCGCGCGTCGCCGTTGCGAGCGTCATCGCCTCCGGCAACTCGACGCCTGCCGCGCGCGCCTCCCCCAGCCACGCGTGTAGCTGTGCGACCGGGTCGGCGTCGAGATCACGCTGGTTGAGCGGCCGGTCGCGTTCGTCGTTCACGAGGCCGAGTCTATGCTGGCCCGGTGAAGCTGCTCGTCGTCGCCACGGCTCTCGCCGCCCTGTCGGCGGCGCCGGCACATGCGTCCAAGCCCGCGTGCAGCCCGGCCGCGGCGAAACGTGCGGTGGCGGCCACGAACCTTCGCCTGAAGCTCCTCGGAGACAGCCCGGTTCGGGTCGACCCGGCGTCGGTCGACCAGGTGCTCTGCCACGACTTCACCCGCGACGGCCGCCTCGATCTCGCCGTCACGATCGCGAGCGGCGGCACCGCCGGCGACATCGGCTTCGCCGTCCTCCGCGCGACGCCGACCGGCGGCTGGCGGGTCGCGCTCGCCCGCAGCGGCTACAAGCTCGGCCTGTTCCGGCTCGGCGGCGACGTCGTCAGCTCCCAGCCGATCTACCGCAAGAACGATCCGAACTGCTGCCCGACGGGCGGCTTCGACCACCTGCGCTACCACTGGAACGGCAAGCACTTCGCGGTCGCGCGCAGCTGGCACACCCGCTCATTCCGCCCGTAGGAGCGCGCAGTACCCTAGAGCGCATGTCCGAACAGCCACCGCTGCTGGACGACCTCGAGCTCTACCGGCGGATGCTGGTCATCCGGCGCACCGAGGAGAAGCTCCTGCAGCTCCACTCGCAGGGGGTGCTCTCGGGCACGACGCACACCTCGATCGGCCAGGAGTCGATCGCGGTCGGGCTCCTCGGCCGGCTCGGCCGGAGCGACGCGATCTTCAGCACGCACCGCTGCCACGGCCACTTCCTCGCCTCCGGCGGTGATCTTGCCGCGTTCCTCGCCGAGCTGATGGGCCGCTCCGGGGGCGTCTGCGGCGGCCGCGGCGGCAGCCAGCACCTGCATGCGGACGGGTTCATCAGCTCGGGTATCCAGGGCCAGCTCGTCCCGGTCGCGCTCGGTGTGGCCTTCGCGAAGAAGCTCAGGGGCGAGGACGGGATCGCGGCCGTCTTCGTCGGCGACGGGACGCTGGGCCAGGGCGCGCTGTACGAGTCGATGAATCTCGCCTCGCTCTGGGGCGTGCGCCTGCTGATCGTGCTCGAGGACAACGCGATCGCCCAGACGACGCCGTCCTCCGTCGGCGTCGCGGGCGACATGCTCGCCCGCGCAGAGGCCTTCGGGATCGACGCAGCGCGGCTCGACGGCGCGGACGCGCCCGCACTCCAGCGGGAGTTCGCCACGCTCGTCGAAGCGATGCGCGCCCGGGAAGCACCGGCTTTCAGGGTCGTCCGGACCGTCCGTCTCGGCCCGCACAGCAAGCGAGACGACGACCGCTCGTCCGATGAGATCGCCGAGCTGAGGACCCGCGACCCCGTGACCCGGCTGGCGGCGACTCTCGACCCCACGGCCGTCGAGCGGGTGGGCAACGACGCGACCGGGCAGCTCGAGGCGGCGTTGGCGGCCGCGGAGGCGAGCCCCGAGCCCGATCAGCTCTCGCACCTAGGCGACGTCTACCCGCCGCTCGACGACGGCGCGGCAGCCGGGCCCTGGGCGCGCCCGGCCGACGAGCCACGCGTCGTCGAGAGCCTCAACGCCGCGGTCCTCGACCTGCTCGAGCACGACCCCGACGTCCATGTCTTCGGCCAGGACCTGCTCGACCCCTACGGCGGTGCGTTCGCGGTCACGAAGGGCGTGTCGACCCGCTTCCCCGACCGGATCCACCCGACGCCGATCAGCGAGACGGCGATCGTCGGCAGCGCCACCGGCTTCGCGCTCGAAGGCGGCAAGGCGATCGCGGAGATCATGTTCGGCGACTTCGTCGCGCTCGCCGCCGACCAGCTCGCCAACAGCGCCGCGAAGCACCACTACCTCTCGCAAGGCAAGGCGACCGTCAACGTCGTCGTCCGCGTGCCGATGGGGGGCGGGCGCGGCTACGGGCCGACGCACAGCCAGAGCCTGGAGAAGATGTTCTTCGGCATCCCCGGCCTGCGCGTGGTCGCGGTGTCCAGTTTCACCGATCCCTACGCGCTGTTCTGGAACGCGGTCGCGGCCGATCCCGGCCCGGTGCTGTTCGTCGAGAACAAGGCGGTTTACGCGGAGCGCGCACGCGGGCCCCGGGACGGCCTCGTCGACCACTTCTCGGCGCGGACGACCGCCGGCGTCTATCCGAACGTCCGGCTCAGCCCGGTCGGCTTCGACGATCCCGAGCTGACCGTGATCACCTACGGCCGCTGTGCGACGCTCGCCTGGGAGCCGGTGCGGCAACTCTTCCTCGAGCGCGAACTCGCCGCCGACCTCTGCGTCGTCTCGCAGCTCTCCCCGCTCGACCTCGACGGGATCTTGCCCTCGGCGCTCGCCTCCGAGTGCGTCGTCACCGTCGAGGAGGCGCCGGGCGAGGCTGGGTTCGGCGCCGAGGTCGCCGCCCGGCTGGCCGAGGCCGGCTTCCGCGGGCGCTTCGCGCGGATCGCGGCGGCGGCTTCCCCGATCCCCGCAGCGAAGAGCCTCGAGGACGTCGTCCTCCCGACCGCGGAGTCGATCAAGCGCGAGCTCGAGCGCCTGGCGGTCGAGAAGGGCGCCCTCACCGCCAGAGGCTAGGCTCCCGGGCGTCACATGGGCGCGATCCTGGTCATGTACCACTACGTCCGCGACCCGGATCCGCGGCATCCGGGGATCGCGGCGATCACGCTGGGTGACTTCGAGGGGCAGGTCGAGCACCTGCTCCGCCACTACGAGCCGCTCGACCCCGACGCGCTCCTTGCCGCCGGCCGCGAGGGCACAGTGGTTCCGGACGGCTTCGTGCTCACGTTCGACGACGGCGTTCGCGACCACTACGACAACGCCGCCCCGGTGCTCGAGCGGCACGGGATCCGTGGCATCTTCGCGCCGATCGGCCTGCCCCACCTGGACGGCCGGATCCCGTTCGTGCAGAAGAACCAGTTCGTCCGCGGCCGGCTCGGCGAGGACGGCGTCGCCGATGCGTACGTCGCCGCCGCCGAGGAGGTCGCACCCGAGGCCGACGTCCCCGGGATCATGGCCTCGGCGCCGATCGGCGACTATCGCCGCGGCTCCGAGAAATACCTGCGCTTCAAGTACGCCTCGAACCGGCTGATCCCGCGCAAGGTTTCGGAGCGGATCATGGACCGCCTCTTCGCCGAGCACGTCTCGGCCGACGAGGCCGGCTTCATCCGCGAGCTGTACATGTCCACGGACGAGATCGTCGAGCTACGCCGTCGCGGCCATTCGATCGCCGGCCACTCGATCAGCCACCCGTCGCTCCCACAGCTCGACGAGGCCGAGCAGGAGCGGGAGATCGCCGGCGCGGTCGACTGGCTCGGCGGGCTACTCGGCGAGCCGCTCGCCTGGTTCAACTACCCGTACGGCGACCACGACGAGCGCTCCGAGCGCGTCTGCGAGCGGCTCGGTCTCCAGATCGCCTACTCGACGCGTCCGCCCGCCGACTGGGTAGCCCACGAGGAGCGTTTCCGAGTCCCGCGCGTCGACACGTGCTTCCTGCCGGTGACGGGCGAGGCCGAGCCGGCGGTACTGGCGGGCCAGATCGTCTGATGGCCACGCCGATCGTCGTCCCGAAGCTGAACGAGAACGACGACGAGGTGGTCGTCGTCGAGCTCGCCGACGGATACGTCCAGCCGGGCGAGGCGCTCTTCTCGGTCGAGACGAGCAAGGCGGTGCAGGAGGTCGAGGCCGAGGCCGCCGGCTTCGTGCTCTGGAACGCGCGGGTCGGCGAACGTGTCGCCGTGCTCGCCGAGCTCGGCTGGCTGTTCGCGACCGAGGAGGAGCGGGACGGCTGGAGCAGCGCCGCTCCCGCCGCCGGGGCGGCCGCCCCGTCCGGGGAGCGGCTCGCGACCGAGCCGGCGCGGCGGCTCGCCGCGCAGCTCGGGGTCTCGCTCGACGACGTTCCCGGCTCCGGAATCGTCCGCGAGAGCGACGTGCGTGCGCTCGCCTCGGCTCCGGCGGAGCCGCGGCCAGAAGAAGCGCCCACCGTGGGCCGCCTGTCCGACGAGCTGCGCGAGCGTCTGCGCGGCGACGCCGCCGAGATCGCCGCGCTCGCCTCCGACGAGAAGATCGCGCTCTACCGCGAGCACGGCGCGGAGATCGGAGACCGCGTTGCGATCGCCCGCGGCACGCTGATCGACGCGCAGTTCGTCGAGATCGGGGCGGACACCTCGATCGGCGAGGACGTGCTCGTCCGGTCGCGGCGTTTCACGATCGGCGAGCTCGGCCAGATCGGCGCGAGCTGCCGCTTCTTCTGCCGCGACTTCGTCGCCGGCGACGTGGTCACGCTCCGCTGGAACGTCGCGGTCGTCGACGGCCAGGGCGGGATCCACGACTGCCGCGTCGGCGACCTCTGCTTCGTCGCCTACGAGACGTACCTGAACACCGACCGCGACGTCACCCTCGGGGAGCGTGTGTGCCTCAGTCCGGGCGCGCGGATCTACACGCACCGCAAGTGGCTCGAGGCGCTGGACGGCTATCCGTTCTCCTACGCGCCGGTGTCGATCGGCGAGCGCTCGTGGCTCGGCCCGGGGTCGCTGATCCTGCCGGGCGTCGTGCTCGACCCCGAGGTGACGGTGATGGCCAACTCGGTGGTGGCGTCGAACGCGCCACGCGGCGCTCTGCTCGGCGGCGTGCCGGCCGCCGTCGTGAAGCGCGAGCAGCGGGCCGAACTCGACGCGTCGCACCGCGCGGCGATCGTTCGCGAGATCTTCGAGGGCAACACGCGCGCGCTCGCCGTGCTCGGGTGGACGCTCGAGCCCGAAGAGCGCGGCGACGCGGCGTGGGCGGGCCGCCTCAGAGGCGGGCCAGGCGAGACGCGCGTCGCCGTCGACGGCCGCACGATCACGGTCGGCGACACCGTCTTCGACCTGGACGAGCGCACCGTCTCGGGCCCGAGGAACGGCGCGACCGACGTCGTCCGCCACCTGCTCTTCAAGTACGGCCATGCCTTCGAACCGCGGCTCTGGCGCTTCGGCGCCCGGCTGGACGAGAGCCGCTACTAGCCGTAGAGTCCGCCCCGTGTCGGAGTGGAACAGCAGCCGCAGCTACGGATTCGCCGCCTGGTTCGCGATCACGCTCGGGATCAACGTCCTGGCCCTGCTGGTGATCAACTGGCTGTTCGACAGCATCGGGATCCAGGGCTTCTGGTCGTACGCCCTGGGCGCCCTGACGCTCACGATCGCGAACGCGATCCTCAAGCCGATCCTGGCGATCCTGACGTTGCCGCTGATCGTTCTCACGCTCGGGATCGCCTACTTCGCGATCAACGTCGCGATGCTCGCGCTCGCCGAGTGGATCGCGCCGAACTTCTCGATCGACGGCTTCTGGACCTACGTCGGCGCCACGATCGTGGTCTGGCTCGTCAACGTCTGCATGCAGGGCCTGCTCGCGCTGATGACCCGCGGCGGCGGGCGGACGAGTATCCCGGAAAAGGTGTAGCCGGGCGGGCCGGGCCCGTTCGGCCCGCCCCGCCCGTCTAGCTCAGGCCGTGCGCGCGACCTCTTTGTGCGCGTGCCGCAGGGAGAACGCGATGAAGAAGCTGTCGATCCCGCGGAAGAGCGCGAACAGCCCGACCCACACGATCAGCAGCGCCGCCTTCCTGCCGAACTCGCCCGCGGCCCAGAACGCCAGGCCGATGCAGATGAACCCGGAGATCATCCGGAGCCACCAGAGGCCCGCCCGGTCGGAGAACGCGATGATCAGGTCCATGATCCCGATGAACAGGAGCATGAACGCGGTGATCTGGGCGATCGCGACGAATGTGTCCTGGGGATGGATGAACGAGAAGATCCCGCCCAGGACGAGCAGGACGCCGAGGATCACGTTCAGCGCCTTCAACCAGCCGCTCCGCACGACCGCGACGAGCGCGAGCGAGAACGCACCCGCGATCAGGAACACGATCCCGGCGAGCACGCCGATCGACTTCGCCGAGCTGAGGTTGAAGCGGAACATGATCAGCGACAGGATCAGCCAGAGCGTTCCGGTGATCAGGAAGATCCACCACCAGCTGCCGTAATTCTCGTCGTAGATCTCGTCTTCGACGACCACGACCGTCGACATCAGTTTCCTCCTGGCTCGAATCGGTCCGAGCAGGCGAGTATCGGTCGCTCAGGCCTGGACGGACGCCTTGTCGCACGGAGGATTCGCCGCTCGCGCGGGGATTTCCTTCCCTCTCAGGCGGCGACGGCCTGCTCGACCCTCTGCGCTTCCATGATGTAGAAGCGGCCGTCCAGCTCGTAGCGGAT
>Ga0070684_100003788_pt1 | contig 11421 bp, 10 predicted proteins | sample KBSC723LmetaG_FD_65653 | JGI IMG/M metagenome (GOLD analysis project Ga0070684, IMG submission 65653) | Corn rhizosphere microbial communities from Kellogg Biological Station, Michigan, USA - KBS C7.2-3L metaG | ecosystem: Host-associated > Plants > Roots > Rhizosphere ...
CACGCTGGATCGGCCGAAGTCCGCAAAGAAGGCTCGCCGCGAGGAATGGGAGATAGAGGAGCTACAGACCCTGTTCGACTCGCCCGTGTACGCTGAACGCGAACGGCCGAAGGGTGGTGCTGGTGAGGCCGCGTACTGGCTCCCGGTGCTCGCTCTGTATCACGGGTTCAGGGCTGGCGAGCTTTGTCAACTCGATACCGCCGACGTGGTGAAGAAGTCCGGCATCTGGTGTCTATCGATCAGACCGAGTGCTGAGGGCGCGGACGCGAAGTCCGTCAAGACCGACACATCAATCCGTGTGGTTCCGATCCACAGCGCCGTGATCGCGTTGGGCTTCCTCGACTACGTGAAGTCGGTCAAAGGAAAGAAGCTTTTTCCGAAGATCAGCGTGGATTCGATTGGTCGCTGGGCCGGCAGTTGGTCCAAGTGGTTCGGGCGCTATCGCAACGGGATCGGGCTCGGTGGTCGTTGGCGCGACTCTCATAGCTTCCGCCACGGTTGGAAGACTGCGGCTCGCGGCGCCAGCATTCCGAAGGAAATCCATGACGAGATCACCGGCCATGAGAACGGCGACGTGGGCTCGGGCTATGGGAAGTTTCCGGTCCCTCGCCTCAAGGAAGAGCTTGAGAAGATTACGTTTGACGTGTCGATCCCGAAGTGGATGGCTTAGTTCTTCCCAAGCGACGAGAACTTCGCAGCCAAGCATGCGATTTTCAGATGCAGCATTAGACAAGAGAATTAGTGGCTTATAGGTCGTGCCGCCCGGTGCCACGATGCGTGTGCTGCGCGATACCTGCATCACGGCCCTCCTCGATGCTGGGTGCGTCCGAGAGCAGATCAGGGTCGTCACAGGCAACACGATCGCCAGAATCAACGAGGTCCTGGACCGGTACACCAAGCTCACGGCCGACCGGGCCAGCGCCGCCCTGGCGAGCCGGCTGGCTCACGAAAACGGCTCCCCAGCACGAACGTTACGACCCTGAAGACGCGTTAGTCGAGACGGTGCGGACCTTATCCTGAACCCAGGTGAAGACCTTCACGCCCCTCTAATGGAGGTGTTTGTTAGATGGGAGGAGTGGAAACCATCATACGTCAGAACACACCGTTGATCGGACACACCTGGGCCCGATTTGCAACCAGGGCTAGGCTCCGATCGTGACACCACCAGCAGCAATTGATTCTTCGCTCGACTGAGTGCGACATAGAGCAGGCGGCGAGCCTCTTGGCTGTCGGGGAACGTCTGCCCGTCGCATGGCATGACGACTACGGCGTCGCACTCTAAGCCCTTGGCCTTGTGAATAGTGCTGATTGCCCGGACAGGCGGCTTGGGTCGAGAATACGTTCGGTGATGGGTGATTTGGGCGAACCCCTCTTCCAGATCCGAGTGGCCACCAAGGCGCACCGCCTCCCAAAACTCGGCGTAACAATCGATCTCAACCTGTCCAAAATCTCTATTGGTGCGCCGCTGATGACCTTGTCGCCGTCGCATCGAGTCGAGATCCTCGGGCCGTACAAACGGCACGCCGACGGTACTGGAAAATGAAACGGGAGGGCTGTCCATGATCGACGGGATCAGCGCGGTCACACTGGGCACCCACGAAATGCCACGAGCTGTCCGATTCTATCGCGCACTGGGGTTTGAGATCCTGCATGGCGGCGAAGAATCGTCATTCACCAGCTTTCGAGCAGGGGCGAGCTATCTTAACCTCATCGCCCAGCCTGCCGGGCGCCGCTGGTCCTGGTGGGGGCGCGTAATCTTCTACGTCGCCGATGTCGATGAACTTTACGACCGTGCACTCGCGGCGGGGTGCCAGCCAACTGCTAAGCCCCGCGATGCCGAATGGGGTGAGCGCTTCTTCCACCTAATTGACCCCGACGGCCACGAACTCAGTTTCGCTCGGCTTTTGCGATCCCCGGTCTAATTTCGCGAAGAGGACGCCGAGGTCCACACCAGGCGGCCGGTTCAGCCGCATGATCACGATACAATAGGGACGTTTGAAGCCCAGTCGGCACGACGAACATGTCCGTCGGCGCGATGTCTGGCACGTGTTACGCAGGAAAGTCTTCGGCGCGTATAACTGATCGCCCGTAGATCGCTCTCTTTAGACGGCTGGGTGGCTGCGTATTTCGTCCGCCACCTTGCGCTTGAGAAATTGTCCGTCCCGAAGGTCGCCGTGGAATGCGCCGTCTTCCACAACGACCTTGCCGCGTAAGATGGTGACGGTCGGCCACGCCGTCACCACGTGCCCCTCCCACGGCGTATAGTCGGTCTCGTGCAGGTCAGGGGCCCGGATCGTCTTCTCGATGCCGGTCTGCAGCAGCACGATGTCGGCGTCGGAGCCCACGGCCAGGGCGCCCTTGCATGGATAGAGGCCCAGGATCCGCGCGGCGTTGCTCGAGATCATGTCGACGAAGTGAGCCGGGGAATAACCTCGCTTGGTGACCATCTGCGTGTACATGAGCCCGACGCGCGGCTCGACGCCGGCGTTGCCCCCTGTCACGTCGTCGATCCGGCTGCCCTGCAGCTTGGCGCGCAACGGGCAGCACAGCTCGTCGGTGGCAATCGCCTGGATGGCGCCGCGATTGGTCGCCTCCCAGAGCCGCTTCTGGTCCTCCGGATACTTCAGCGACGGATAGGTATGAAACATCTGCCCGCCCGGCCGTTTGTAGTCCTCGGCGTTGTACATCAGGTACTGGTGCAGGGTCTCGCCGTACATCGGGAAGCCCTTGGCGCGTGACGCCTCCAACGCCGCCACGCCAGTCGCCGCCGAGACATGCACCATGTAGAGGGCGGCTCCCTCGACATTCTCAGCCAGCCGGATCACGCGATTGAACGAGAGCTCCTCGCTGAGCGTGTTGTGGACCTCGGCGAGGTGCTCGAAGTTCACGCGATTCTCGCGCATCAGCTTCTCGTACATGAACATGACGATGTCGTTGTCCTCGGCATGGATGCATGCGATGCCGCCCTGGGCTGCCACGACCTTCAGGGCTTCCCAGATGTGGCCATGAGGCATCATCAGCTGGCTGCCCATGCCCGGGATGATATCGGTCGTGAAAATCTTCACGCTGGCGTGGCCGTCCTGTATGGCATCGGCGAGCTGGCCGAAGTGGGCCGTCGGCACGGCGCCCACCAGCATCAGATGGAAGCCGTAGTCGCAATGGCAGGCGTCTTTCCACGTGCCCTGCCAGTGCTCGATCGACTGCTGGATGGTCCGATCGTGCGTACATTGCACGAAGTCGATCAAGGTCGTGGTGCCGCCGTGCAAGGCTGCCCGGCTGACTTGCGCTGCCGGATCCGTGAAGACCGCGGGCTGTCCAGACACTTTCCATTCCAACCCGCAGTGAATGTGAGGGTCGATGCCGCCTGGAATGACAAGGCGGTCGCCGGCCGACACGCTGCGCACCGCTTCGGGCAAGGTGCCGGGCCTGCCCACCAGGACGATGCGTCCGTCCTTCACGCCGATATCGGCCGCTTGGGTTCCGCTCGGCAGCACACAGGTGCCACCCGTGATGGCGAGGTCCAGCATCATAATGCTCCTGCCGGAGGGGCGATGCATGCAGGTTCGCCCGCGGCGAACGGTCGGGGGATCTCGTCCGGTTCGAGATCTCGCACGACGAAGACAAGACGACTGACGCGGTCTGCATCGGGCCAGCGCTCCAGTCAGCGTGGCAGATAAAGCGTGTGCTGAACTGCATGGATCGCCGCCGCTACCGAGAAAGCCGGTCAGCACCGACAGCGGGATCGGCTCCGTCGGCACACCCGCGAGGTCCGTGAGATTGCGGCTCACGGTTGGATCTCGCGGGACCGAGCTCAATGGCCAATGCGTACCGCGCCTTTTCCGAGGACATAGGAAGCGACGGCAGAGCCTCGTGAGGCACGATCTTTGCCCAGTCGGCAAGGCGGAGCAAGGCTCGTGCCCGCTGGATTTCGGCAATGCGCTTTAGGTTGTGAAGCGGATAGGAAGGCCCTGTAAACTGACAGTCGAAACGTCCGAACCGATTGGCGGTCTGACATGCGAGAGGAGCTTCCTCGTGATCACTCAACGCATTCGTCTCGATCCTAGCCTGCCGCTTTTCCAGCAAGCGCACAAAGGCCACAATCGGTGGCATCCCGACATTGCGCCGATCGTACGCATCGCCCCGGGATCCGTCGTCGAACTCGATACGCTCGACGGTCTTGACGGCCAGATCGGGCCGCAAACAAAGAATGATGACCTCGCCTCGATCGATCTCGGGCGGGTCCATCCAATGACAGGTCCGGTCTATGTCGAGGGCGCCGAGCCGGGCGACCTTTTGGCGGTCAAGATCGAAGCAATCACCACCGCCGAGCGCGGCTTCACCTGCGTCATGCCTGGCTTCGGCTTCTTGCGTGACCTTTTCCCCAAACCCTTTGTCGTGCATTGGGAAATGAGAGATGGATTCGCTCGGTCAAACGAGCTGCCGAGCATCAAGATTCCGGGTGCACCTTTCATGGGCGTCATGGGTGTCGCGCCTTCACACGAGTTGCTTCAGCGGATCGTCGCGCGCGAGGCTGACCTTGCCCACCGCGGCGGCATGGTAATGCCGCCCGAGCCGGCAGGCGCCCTGCCTGAAGATCATGCCATCGCCGCTGCCGCCTTCCGCACGATCGCGCCGCATGAAAACGGCGGCAACATGGACATCAAGCAGATCACCTCCGGGTCGACGCTCTACCTGCCGGTCTATGTGCCCGGTGCGCTGTTCTCGGTCGGCGATGCGCATTTTGCACAGGGAGATGGTGAATCCTGCGGCACGGCCGTCGAGACGACGGGCACGCTCGTCGCCCGCTTCGATTTGTTGAAGGGCGAGGCTCGGCGACGCAAGCAGACCGATCCCTCCTATGAAACGGAGATTCCCCGGTCCGAACGGGCGGCAGCACGTCGTTTCTACGCCACAACAGGCATCTGCACGCGCAAGAGTGGCCGCAGCGAGTCCGAGGACCTGACACTTGCCGCTCGAAATGCGCTGATGAACATGCTCGACCACCTCTGTGATGCTTACGGCTATTCACAAGAACAGGCCTATTGCCTTGCGAGCGTCGCCGTCGACCTCAATGTGAGCCAGGTGGTCGATGTGCCGAACTTCATCATCTCCGCCTGCCTGCCGCTGGACATTTTCGACCGGTAGGTACGCCGTCCTTGTCGCGCCGGCCGCCGGCGAGCGCCTTGCCCAACAGGGTCTCGTTGTGGCCCCAGCCGTACATGTCGGAGCTGTCGAGGAAGTTCACGCCGTTGTCGATGGCGTGGTGGACGACCTTGATGCTCTCGGCATCGTCGCCCTTGCCGTAGGCGCCCGACAGCGACATGCAGCCGAGGCCGATCGGGAAGACGCTGAGGCTCGAGCCGCCCAGTTTGCGCGGCTTGGTGACGGTGACGGTCATGGTTTCCTCGTGCTGGGCCTGGAGGCTGACCCAAGGTCTAACGCAGGCTCCGGTCAGGCCACAGCGGCCAGGCCCTGCGGCGCGCCGCTCAGGAAGGCCCGCAGCGAGCGCTCGATCGCCGTTCGGTCGAGGCCGTCGACGATGAACACCAGCCGCGACCGGCGGTCGGCGTCCGGCCACGCCGCCATGTGCACCGGCGGATGCACCAGATGTTGCACGCCGTGCACCGCGACCGGCGTGGCCGAGCCCGCGACGTTCAGGATGCCCTTGACCCGCAGGACCCGTGCGCCGTGCCGGTTCAGCAGCATGGTCAGCCAGACGCCGAACATGGTCCAGTCGAGCGCGCCCTCGAAGGCGAGCGCGAAGGCCTGCACCGAGCCGTGCGAGCCCTCGGCCGTTGCCGGCAGCGCGCGCAGCGGCGAGCGAACGGCGTCGTCGAACAGATCGGCGGCGCCGATTGTCTGCTCCGCGGCGTACCACAGCGGGGCGTCGGGATTGAGTCGGCGCAGCAGGCGCTCGAGCTCGGTCCGTCGTTCGGGCGCGAGATCGGTCTTGGTCAGCACCAGGCGATCGGCGACCGCCACCTGCTTGATGCTCTCGGGCCGCGAGAGGCCGTTCACCGCGTCGACGGTGGTGACGACGCTGCCGAGCCGGAAGTGGTGGCGCAGCACCAGATCGGCCTGCACGGTCGACAGGATCGGGAACGGATCGGCCAGCCCGCTGCTCTCGACCACCAGGCGACGGAAGGCCGGCACTTCCCCGCGCTCGCGCTTCGAATGCAGGTCCTTGATCGCCGAGGCGAGCTCGCCGCGGATGGTGCAGCACAGGCAGCCCGACGGCAGCAGCACCATCGTCTCGTCGATGCGGCCCAGCAGATGGTGGTCGAGCCCGACCTCGCCGAACTCGTTGATCAGCACCGCGGTGTCGCCGAGTGCCGGATCGGCCAGCAGGCGCTGCAACAGCGTCGTCTTGCCCGAGCCGAGGAACCCGGTGATCAGGTTGACCGGTGTGAAGATTGGAGGGGTGAAGTCAGGCACCGCCCGCCTCCAGCCGCTCGATGAGCTGCGGGTCAAGCGGATCGCACGGCCGGCCGGTTAGTTTCTCGGCCGCGGACCAGAGGTGCGTGAGGTTGTCGACGATCTCGGTCTTGCCGGTGAGCGTCGACAGCACGAACGACGAAGCCTGCCAGTCCGACAGCGCGAGCCCGTAGAACCCCAGCACGCGCTGGGCGCAGGCGACGCGGTTGATCCGCTCGCGCCGCCGCTGCAGGGAATCGGTGTTGCGCGTGAAGACGCCCGGCCGCGCGGCAGCGTCGGTCCAGTCGCCGCCGCCATCCAGCACGCCGCACAGCGCGCACATCGGCTACTTCTTGCGCCGGAAGCGGCGCGCGAAGTCGTCGGCCATCTCGTTCATGGTGACGAACTTCACGCCGGGATGGCCCTTCATGTGGTCGTAGAGCCGCTCGAGCATCATCAGCACGTGCGGGCGGCCCGAGACGTCGGGATGGATGGTCATGGGAAACACCGCGTAGTCGTACTCGCGATACACCCAGTCGAACTGGTCGCGCCACATCTGCTCGATGTCGCGCGGGTTCACGAAGCCGTGGCTGTTGGGCGACTTCTTGATGAACATCATCGGCGGCAGGTCGTCGAGATACCAGCTCGCCGGGATCTCGATCAGGTCGGTCTCGCGGCCGCGCTTCAACGGCACCATCCACTCGCGCGGCCGCTTGGCGTAGTCGATCTTGGTCCAGCTGTCGCCCACCCGCACGTAGTAGGGCGTGTGGTCGTTGTGCATCAGCGAATGGTCGTACTTGATGCCGCGCTCGAGCAGCAGCTCGTTGGTGACGGGCGAGAACTCCCACCACGGCGCGACGTAGCCGGTCGGCCGCTTGCCCGACAGCTGGGACACCAGCTCGATGCATTTGTCGAGGATCTCGGTCTCCTGCTCGCGCGTCATGGCGATCGGGTTCTCGTGGCTGTAGCCGTGGATGCCGATCTCGTGGCCGGCAGCGGCCACCGCCTTCATCTCCTTCGGAAAGGTCTCGATCGAATGGCCGGGGATGAACCAGGTGGTCTTGATGCCCAGCCGTTCGAACATCCTGAGCAAGCGGGGGCTGCCGACCTCGCCCGCGAACAGGCCGCGCGAGATGTCGTCGGGCGAATCCTCGCCGCCGTAGCTGCCCAGCCAGCCCGCCACCGCGTCCACATCGATGCCGAAGCCGCACAGGATTTCCTTGGCCATCTTTCTCCTCCGCTAAGCGTGTGAGATGAGCACTCCCCCAGCCTCGTCCATGGATGCTTCTCCGGCGTCAGAAGCGCCCTCAAGCATAAGAACATCGTGGGCTGACCACCGCGCCAGCACGCGATCGCCGATATCCAGTGGGTCGCGAAAGAAGTCGACGTCGAGGACGTTGGCGACAAAGCCTTCGCCCGTTGGCCGTTCGATCGTGACCTTGACGTAGGACCCCTGGTATTCGATCGCGTGGACCTCTCCGAAAAGCGAGTTCAGCTTGTCGGATGCCTCCGCACACCCCTGCGCCTTACTGACGGCGATACGATCGCGGCGGATCGAGCCGACGAGACGCGATCCCCGGACGGGTTTCTCGCCGTTTACGACGATCGAGAACGATCCACCGTGCTCGTCGACCACGATAGCCTGTCCGTCGGCAGCGCTCTCCACTGTTCCAGAGAGAACGTTCTGGCCGCCCATGAACCGGGCCACATAGGCGTTGCGGGGCGCGGTGAAGATTTCGCGGGCGCTCGCCGCCTGCTCGATGCGTCCCTGCGCCATCACGACCACCAGGTCGGCGACCGCGATGGCTTCGAGCTGCGTGTGCGTCACGTGAATGAAGGTGATGCCGAGCTCCTTCTGCACGCGTCTCAGTTCGCCGCGCATGCGCAATCGCAGGTATTCATCGAGCGCCGAGAGCGGCTCGTCGAGAAGCAGCACGCGCGGATTGGTGATGAGCGCGCGGGCGAGCGCCACGCGCTGCTGCTGGCCGCCCGAGAGCTGCGCCGGCAGCCGGTCGGCGAAGCGCTCCATGTGCACCTTTGCCAGGAGCTCCCGTGCCTGCCGATGGCGGTCGGCCTTGCCTGCGCCGCGCAGCTTCAGCGAGAAGGCGACGTTGTCGAGCACGCTGCGATGCGGAAAAAGGGCGTAGCTCTGGAACATCATCGCTGTGCCGCGCTGCACCGGCGTCAATCCCACGACCGGCCCGCCGCCTATGCGAATCTCGCCGGTCGTCGGTGTTTCGTGCCCAGCTATCATGCGCAGGATCGTCGTCTTGCCGCAGCCGGACGGGCCCAGAAGGCAGCAGTAGGCCTTGTCCGGAATCGTCAGGTTGAGATCGCTCACTGCGGCCATGTCACCGAAACGCTTGGTGACGCCAACAATGCTGATCTCTCCGTTCCCGCTTCCCGTTGGCATGTGACGCTCCGCAAATCTCAGACCGAATTGCCGCTCCCTCGCGTGCGCCGCCGCTCGATCACAGCGATCGAGATGAGTGCAGCACCGATGGCGATGAAGGAGACGAGGGTGGTCACCGTCCCTACCGCGAACAGCGCTGGCGAGGTGACGTTGGTTGTCATGGCCCAGATCTCCAGCGGCAGCGTGTTTCGGGTGCCGGCCGTAAGCACGGTCCGGGGAAATTCGTCGTAGGACAGGGTGAACCCGAACAGCGCGACACCGATGATGCCGGGCAAAAGGATGGGCAGGACGACTTCACGCATGCGCTGCCAGGGTGTAGCGCCCAGATCGGTCGCAGCCTCCTCATAGGCCCGGTTGAACCGGCCCAGGACGGCAAACATGATGAGTAGCCCATATGGCAGCGTCCAGGTGAGCTGGGCGCCCAGGGCGGATGTGTACCAGTCGATGTCGAGGCCGAGCAGCTGGAAGCCCACGGCGATCCCGAGACCGACGAAAAGCCCCGGCATGATCAGACTCGCGATCGCCAAGTAGAAGACGACCCCCGAGCCGGGAAAGCGCCGACGGAAGGCAAGGCCGGCGGCCACCGAGAGAACGACGGTAAGCACGGCGACCATCACGGCGAGCACGATCGATCGTTGGAAGGAGCCACCAATGTCGCCGACGCGCTCGGCCGTCACCAGGGCGTGGAACCATCGGAACGAGAAGCCCGTCATCGGGAAGGTCAGCCCGCCCGTCGGTCCCTGGAAGGACAGAATGTAGATGACGGTCATCGGGCCATAGAGGAAGAGGACAAACAGGGCGAAGAACGAGGCGAAGACATAGAATGTCCACGACCTGGGGCCCGCGGCTTGTCTCATTGGAGCATCCTTCCTCAGACCGTCAGTTCCTTGCGGATGTCGACGAGGCGAAGGATCCCCGACACCATCAAGGTTACGATGGCGACCAGGATAATCGCGGCGGCGGCGGCGGGTGGATATTGGATCTGCGAGATCTCAGTCGACAACGCCGATGCCACCGAGGCGCTCTGCCCGCCACTCATCACCTTCACCACGTAGAAGTCTCCCATCACCAGCGTGACGACGAAGATCGAGCCGAGGGCGATGCCGGTCTTCGACAGCGGCAGGATGATCTCGGTGAAGATCCGCCAGGGTCCGGCGCCGGCATCGTACGCGGCCTCTATCAGGCTGCGATCAATACGCGCCATGGAGTTGAAGATCGGCACGACCATGAACAGCGTGAACAGATGGACGTAGGCGACGACCACGGCAAAATCCGAGAACAGCAGGAACTCCATGGGCTGGGACACTACGCCGAGCCCCATGAACGTCTGGTTGAAGATGCCGTTGCGTCCGAGAAAGGGGATCCAGGAGATCATTCGGATGATGTTCGACGTCCAGAATGGCACCGTGCACAGCAGGAAGAGCCCGATCTGCCAGAGCAGGGTGCGAACATGGAACACCAGGAAATAGGCGACATTGAAGCCGATCAGCAACGTCACCGCCCAGACGATCAGCGCAAACTTGAGCGAGCTGAGATAGAGCCGCACCGTCACGCTCGAGGCGAAGATCTCGAGGTAATTGTCGAAGATGAAGGTCGGATAGAGTCGCCCTTGGCCATAGTCGAAGAAGCTGACGGCGACGACCACGAGCATCGGCAGGCCGAAGAAGAGCACGAGTATGAGGGCGACTGGCGCGACCTGCAGCCAGGACGCGAGCCAAGACTTAGCTTTCACCGAACCCTCCGCCGCTCGCCACCGGAAAAACTGCGGCGGGGCAAGCCGTTCGCCCCGCCACATACGGATACGTCACTTCACCCCGAGATGAACTCGTTCCAGCGCCGCGTCAGGTAGCGGTCCTCGTCCATCAGGGTGTTCCAGCATGCGATCTTTCCGGTACGCTCCGCGAATGAGCCACCGTCGCGGACCTTCCCTTTCTTTTCCATCAGGTTGCCGTACGGATCCTTGATGTCGATCGCGGCCGGCTTGCCGTCGTACCAGTAGTCCCATTCGTCGGCGCTGAGGAACTTCTTTGCGGTTTCGGGAACCGTCGAGTAGTAGCCCTGCCGGGCGACGAAGGCGCCGGTCCAGCCCGAGTTGTGCCAGTTCATGTAGTCGATAGCCGCATCGAGCCTCATGCCGCTGAGATGCGCCATCGGACAGAGAATGCTCGACCAGCTTCGATAGCCTTCCTTGAGCGGCACGTAGGTGCAGGCGATGCCCCGAGAGCGCACCGCCGTCACCGCCGGAGACCACATCGACTGGATGACCACCTCGCCCGACGCCATCAGGTTCACTGACTGGTCGAAATTGGTCCAGAAGGCGCGGAAGTGTCCCCCTTTCTTGAAATCGAGCATGATCTTGATCGTCTTGTCGATCTCCTCCTTGGTCATGTTGCCCTTGTCGCCGTACTTGATGTCGCCGCGGGCTTCGAGGGCCATCGCCACGTCCATAACGCCGATCGAAGGAGTGTTGACCAGCGCAGCCTTGCCCTTGAATTCGGGGTTAAGCAGTTCCTTCCAGCTTTCGACAGTGTGACCAATGAGATCGGGCCGCACCCCGAGCGTGTCGGCGTTGAACATGGTGGGAATGCCGGACA
>Ga0070684_100003789_pt1 | contig 11418 bp, 10 predicted proteins | sample KBSC723LmetaG_FD_65653 | JGI IMG/M metagenome (GOLD analysis project Ga0070684, IMG submission 65653) | Corn rhizosphere microbial communities from Kellogg Biological Station, Michigan, USA - KBS C7.2-3L metaG | ecosystem: Host-associated > Plants > Roots > Rhizosphere ...
ACAGACCGATGAACGGAGCGGTCGAGCCGACCGTCGCGAGGAAGGCGAGGCCTTCGCCGAGACGGGCGCCGATCGCGCCCTGGCTGCGCGCCAGGCTGTTCGCCATCCAGTCGTGCTGGTCGATCGGGTCGGTCAGCTTGCTGTGCTGGTCCTGCGCCATCAGCGCGTCGTCGACGATCGCGCGATAGGCGCTCTTGGAATCGAGCTTGGTGGCGGCCTCGCGAAGGTTCGGCGAGTTCCAGAAGCTCGCCCGGACCTTGCGGCCCTGGCTGATGATCTTCTGCTGCTGCATCAACTTGGTGAAGAGGATGTAGAACGAGAAGATCGACATGATGACGAGGATCGTGAACACCGAAATGGTGATGATTCCGCCCTGCTGGAGAGCGGGACCGATGCCATATTGTGCGCCCTGTGCTGGTGCTGCTTGCATGCTTAACTTTCCTTCTGAAAATCTGGCGAAAAAGCCTGGTTCCTAATCAACCCTCGAGCTGCCACCGGATCGGCGGCGTCGTGATCGTATCCGTCGTTGCATTGCCGTTGCTGTCGCGGGCCGGCGTGAACTTCGCCCGGCGGCGAAGAATGTTGCAGGTCGCGGCATCGAGCGAGCTGTTCCCCGTCGAGCGGATCAGGTTGCACGAGACAACGCGGCCGTCCGTGCCGATGGTCAGCTCCGCCTGAGCCGTGCCTTCGGCGCCGGCCGAGGCTGCCGCCGCGGGATAGTCGTCAGCGGTGAACAGCGTCCGCAAGTCGCCCTTTGCGCTCTGCGCCGAGACCGTCTTGTGCGGCGGCGGTGGCGGGGCCGGAGGCGCAGGGACGACGGGCGGGATGTATACCGGTGGCGGCGTAGCCGTCACGGTGGTGATCGTCGGCGGCGGCGGCGTGTTGACCTGGACCAGCGGCGGCGGAGTCATCGGCGGCGGCGGCACCTTGGGCATGTCTTTCGGCGGTGGCGGCGGCTGCTGCGGTGGCGGCGGCTGCTGCTCCACGTCGATGACTTTGAGGTTTTCGGCGGCCTTCTTGACGACGTCGTAAGCAAGGCCCGTAACGATCGCATACAAAAGCGACCCTACGACCGCGACCGTCAGGAAAATGGACAGCGCTGGATTGCCGCTCAGCTGTTTGCGTTGGGCGTAGGACATTTAAGCCGCACTTCTCCTCGACACGCCGTGGTGACCCACGGTCAGGACCGGGCGTTGGACGCGCGCCCTGCCACTAAATGGAACCGCCGAAGTGACAACATGTCATCGGCGACAAGCGCGCCTCCTTATCGTCGGCTCAAAGGCCGCGCAACGGATTTTGTTCCACAGCCGGAAGGCGTGAAACCGACCTTGCGGCAACGCATTGCTCATCTGTCCGGCCATAGTCCGCTAAACGACGCAATTTCAACGCCGACGCCGTGCGCGTCCGGATAGATGTCAGGTTTCGAAGTGCGGACCCGGAGAGCGAGCACGCCGCGGAATGCTGCAAGCCGCTCGAAAACCGCATGGGCGAGCGTCTCCTGGAGGTTGAAACGGCGCGACGCGGCGATCTCCCGCACTTGGGAGCGGAGGAAATCGTAGTTCCATGCATGCTGCGGATCGTCATCAGCCGGGAGCGTTGCGTCTTCCAGCCAGATTTCGACCGAGACCAGCAGCCGCTGCGGGGCGCCGACCTCGAACTCGTGAAAGCCGATGTCCAGCGTGACCTCGAGCGATTCGAGCAGAATCCGCGCCGAGCGGACGCGCAGCGTGTCGGGGACCAGCCCCTCGAGCCGCTCGCTCATGCGTCCCCCAGGAACTGGACGTCGCGGTCGAGCCCGAGGAAGCGCTGCGCCGAATCGATCATCAGTACCTGTCCGGTGACGCAGCGGGCGCCGGCGAGATAGCGGATCGCACCGATCACATCGGCGGGCTCGACGCCGCGGCGGAGCGGGTTGTCGGCGTGCATCGCTCTGAAATTCTCCTCGCTCTGGCCGGCCGAACGAAGCATCAGCCCCGGGGCGATGCCGTTGACGCGCACCCCCCGCGGCGCAAGCGCACGCGCGGCAAGTTCGGTCAAGCCGGCGAGCGCCTGCTTCGACAGCGTATAGCTGAGGAAATCGGGGTTGGGCGCAGCGAGCTTGGAATCGAGCAGGTTGACGACCGACGAGTCCTCGCTTTGGTCCTGGTCTCTGGCAAAGCGGTCGATCAGCAGTGCCGGTGCACGGACGTTCACCGCCATGTGCGCCGAAAATCCGGCCGGATCGAACTCGCCGAACCCGTCCCAGGCGAAGCGCGCGGCATTGTTCACCAGCAGCCGGACAGGCGGCAGTCCCTCGGCGGCGGCGAAAATCCGGTCGGCGCAGTCGGGCCGCTCCAGATCCGCAACGACGCTGGCCGCGTCTGGCGGCACCTCATCGTCCTCGTGGTGGACATGGCAGAGCACCTGCCAGCCGTCCGCGATCAGCGCCGCCGCAATTTCGCGGCCGACCCGCTTTCCGGCCCCCGTGACGATGGCGGTTCGCTGCTTGTCCACAGCGCGTCATTGCGAGTAGCCGAGCGACGAAGCAATGCAGTTTCGCCGCTGGATTGCTTCGCTGCGCTCGCAATGACAGTGCAACGCAGTGCCCGAACGCCGTCCGCCCATCGACCTTCAAGGAGTCAGCCTCGCCGAGCTCCAGAAGCTGCTCGAGGAGCGAACGCTGCCGCCGGTCGAACAATGGAATCCGGAGCGGTGCGGCGATTCGGGGATGCGCATCGCTCGCGACGGCACCTGGTTCCATGACGGCCAGCCGATCCGCCGCCCCGCGATGGTGCGCCTGTTCTCGACCGTGCTCCGGCGCGAGCCGGACGGTCGCCATGTCCTCGTCACGCCCGCGGAGAAGCTCGAGATCGAGGTCGAGAGGACTCCTTTTCGAGCGGTCGAGATGCGCAGCGAAGGCGAAGGCCAAAAGCGGCGGATCGCCTTTCTCCTCGACAGCGGCGATGCCGTCCTCCTCGGTCGCGACCATCCCCTCGCTGTCGTCGGCACCGATGATGGGCTTTCACCGCGCGTGGTCGTTCGCCACGGACTCGAAGCCGAGCTCACCCGGCCGGTCTATTACGAACTTGCGGAACTCGCCCTCACCGAGGGCGCCGAACCGGCGGGCGTCTGGAGCGGCGGCGTCTTTTTCCCGCTGGACAGCACAGAATGAGCCAGCTCGCGCAGCGCCTTCGCGCGGCTTTATCCTGCCCGTCGGCCGAGCCGCCGCTCGAAGGCGATTATCCCGAGCTGCGCGCTCATGCCTCGAAAGAGGCCGCAGTGCTGATCGCCGTCACCGATCGTGACGAACCGGGCGTCCTCCTCACCGTCAGGCGCGAGCATCTTCGCACCCACGCAGGCCAGATCTCCTTTCCCGGAGGCCGCGTCGAGCCGGGCGAGGACCCAATTGCCGCGGCCCTTCGCGAAGCGCGTGAGGAAATCCTTCTGAACCCTTCCGCCGTCGATCTCGTCGGCGCGGTCGAGCCCTATCGCACCGTCACGGGCTATGTGATCACGCCGGTGCTCGGCGTCGCTCCGCCGGACCTGCCGCTCCAGCCGCACGAGCACGAGGTCTCGGAGCTGTTCGAAGCACCCTTGTCCTACCTCCTCGATCCCGCCAACCAGCGCCGGAGAAGCGCGCTGTTCGAGGGACGTGAGCGTTACTATTACGAGATCGACTGGAACGGGCGCAGGATCTGGGGGGCAACCGCGGCGATGATCGTCAATCTTTCGCGCAGGCTTCAATGGCGCTGACCATCGACGCCGGCAAATGGCGCAACCGTCGCGGGATGGAACGTCTGCTCGACGCGCTCGGCGCGGATGAAGGGCTGACGCGCTATGTCGGCGGCGCGGTTCGCGACGATCTCCTCGATCTGCCGGTCAGCGACGTCGACCTAGCCACCCGGCTCGAGCCGCAACAGGTCGTCGAGCGCCTGAAAGCAGCGCGGATCAAGGCGGTGCCGACCGGGATCGATCACGGCACCGTCACCGCGGTGAGCGACGGTCATCCCTACGAGGTCACCACGCTCCGCCGCGACCTCGCGACCGACGGCCGGCGCGCAACCGTCGCATTCACCTCGGACTGGGAGGAAGACGCCGCGCGTCGCGATTTCACCATCAACGCGCTCTCCGCCGACCCCCGGACCGGCAAAGTCTATGACTATTTCGGCGGCCTGGACGACCTGCTTGCGAGGCATGTCCGGTTCATCGGCGACCCCCTGAAGCGAATCGCCGAGGACCACCTTAGGATCCTCCGCTACTTCCGCTTCCACGCACGCTTCGGCGTCGGGGAGGCCGACCCTGCGGCTCTGGAGGCCTGCGTCGCGCGCGCCAACGACCTGATGGCGCTGTCGCGTGAGCGGATCGCCGACGAGCTTCTGAAGCTGCTGACGCTCGACCGTCCGTCGGCGACGCTTCATATTATGGTCGAGCGCGGAGTCTTGAAACCCGTGCTCCCGGAAATCAGCGCCGAAGGAGTAGCCGAGCTCGAAGCTTTGATCTCAGCCGAGAAAGCGGCGGCGATTGCGCCGGACGCGCTTCGGCGGCTCGCTGCGCTGCTTCCTCGTGACCCGAAAGTTGCAGAAGGCGTCGGTGCGCGGCTGAAGCTGTCGAACAAGGCGCGAAAGCGGCTCGCCTGCAGCGCCGGTCACGACCTTGGTTCTTCGTCAGAAGCGCTTGCCTATCGCCTTGGGACCGAATGTGCGGTGGACCGCCTGCTGCTCGCCGGCCGCCCTGCCGATGCGGCGCACGTCCGGCATTGGCGAGCTCCGAAGCTCCCTGTCCGCGGCGGCGAACTGATCGCGCGCGGCCTTGTCGAAGGCCCGATCGTCGCCCGCACCTTGAGGGCGATCGAAGACCGGTGGATCGAGGCGGGTTTCCCGCAGGGCGAGCTTCTTGAAGCAATCGTCGCCGACGCGCTCGCTTCAGCGCTGCGCTAGCTCGAGATCCGGCTCGCTCGGCGAACCTTCTCCACCGCTCCCGGCCGAAGCTTCTCGCCGCGCGTCTGGCTCGTGCGGACCTTCAGCAAATCCTGCCGTGAGAGGATCCCGACCACCTGCCGCGTCTGCGGATCGATGATCGGCACCCGGCCCGTCCCCGCTTCGACCATCATGTCGGCGACCTCACCGCACGGCGTCTTGGGATAGGCGACCAGGGTCGAAGCATCGGACAGCACGTCCGCAAGCTCCCCGTCGAGGCCCCGCTGGCGCTCCTGCTTCCAGCGCAGAGCGTCGGTCCTCGAAACAAGTCCGATCAGCCGCCCACGGTCGTCCACCACCGGGTACGAGCGGTGCAAAGCCTCGTCGCTGAAGAAGGCGACCGCGTCGGTGAGGCTCATGCTGCCCGGCAGCGTCTTCGGGTCCCGAGTCATCACCTCTTCCGCGAGGAGGAACTCGAGTGCATCGACCGTATATTCGCGAAGGATGTGGCGCCCGCGCCTCGCAATCTTCTCGGTCAGGATCGAACGCTTCATGATCAGCACGCTGACCGCATAGGCCGCGCTTCCCGCGGCGATCGTCTCCGGCAAGGCCGACAAATGGTTGGTGAGCTCGGCGGCGAACAATGCGCCGGTCATCGGCGCGCGCATCACCCCGCTCATGATCCCAGCCATTCCTACCATTGCCCAGAATCCTGGGTCTCCGGGCAGATACTGGCCGATGAGGAAGCCGGCGCAGCCGCCGAGGATCAGCAGCGGCGCGAGGATTCCTCCCGACGTCCCCGATCCCAGCGCGACCAGCCACACGACCGCCTTGACGACGAGCAGCAGCAGGACCGCCTTTACGACCAGGTGGCCGTTCACCAGTGCCTGGATGCTGTCGTAGCCGGCTCCGAGCACTCGAAGGTCGAACAGGCCGCCGATCGCGACGACGACGGCGCCGATCGCCGGCCACCACATCCAGTGCAGCGGGAGGCGGTGGAAACCGTCCTCGATCCGATACAGAGCGAAGGACAGGATCGCCGCCTCGAAGCCCGTGATCAATCCGATCGCCGCCGAGATCGCGACCGGCTGGATTCCGGCCGGAGTCGGCGCAACGAACGGGAACAGCGGCCCCGATCCAACCAGCAGCGGCCGCCATGCAAGCGACACGAGCACGGCCGTCACCACCGGCACGAAGCTGCGCGGCTTCCATTCGAACAGCAGCAGCTCCACCGCGAGCATGATCGAGGCGAACGGAGTGCCGAAGATGCCGGTCATTCCCGCCGTCGCGCCGGCGACGAGCAAGGTCTTGCGCTCCGCGGCGCTCAGCCGGAACAGCTGCGCGAACAATGAGCCGATCGCGCCTCCGGTCATGATGATCGGCCCTTCCGCGCCGAACGGACCGCCGCTCCCGATCGAGACCGCCGACGACAGCGGCTTGAGCAGCGCGACTTTGAGCGACAGCTTGCTTTCGCCGAACAGGATCGTCTCGATCGCCTCGGGAATGCCGTGGCCGCGGATCTTGTCCGATCCGAACCGCGCGATCAGGCCGACGACCAGTCCGCCGATGATTGGGACGAGCACGACCAGCACCGCGGCACGGTGCGCAATGACGGCGGAGTCGAACGAGAAATTGCCGTACCAGAAGACGTTGGTCGCAAGAGCGATCAGCTTGAGCAGCGCCCAGGCGCTGAACGCCCCGCCGGTTCCGGCAACGACGGCCATCGCGGCGAGGATGAGCATTCGATAATCGGCGCTATAATCGGCAAGGCGCCGGGGATGGTGGAGCGAAGAAGCCATGCGCGGCGCATGTGACCTTGGCGCGAGGGAATGCAACCGGTGATGGCAGTCACTTGACTTTGGTCAAGTCCACGGCAGTCCCAAACGATCAGGACAGCACGTTTACAAACGCGCCAGCGACACCTCACCCACCGTCTGGACCTGCGCAATTCCTGCTGCCGCGACGCTGCTCGGGGCAGGCTGTGCAAGCGGCTTCGCGGCGAGCGCCTCGTAGCGGGCAAAGAGGTCTGCGAAATGCTCGTCCATCGTCCGTGGCGAGCTCGCCCGGACGGCGGCCGCGCGCTGCAGCTCCGGGCCGCGATTGACGAAGCGCGCGATGGCCTGTTCGAGCGACCGCTCCCGGCCCGCCGTGTACGTTGTCCCCGCGCCTTGGACGAGGTGATCGAGCGCCGCGCCGCGGTCGGGAACGATCAGCGGAATACCGCTCGCGCGAGCTTCCGCCGCGACCAGGCAAAAGGTCTCCGCTTCGCATCCGTGGACCAGCGCGTCGGAGCTGGCGAGGAGCGACGCCAGCTGCGGCCGATCCGTGATCGGCGGAAGCACGTCGAGGTTGCGATACTGGTGGGCGATCATTTCCAGCTTCTGCCGCTTGGAACCGTCACCGACGAGGAGCATGCCGAGCGGCAGCTTGCGTCCGCATTCGCCCACGGCGCGCAGCACGACGCCCCACCTTTTCTCGGCCGAGAAGCGGCCGATCCCGAGGAGAAGAAGCGCATCCGGCTCAAGGCCGAGCGCGGCGAGCGCGGCCCGCCGCAATTCCGCCGACCGAAGCGAGGGCGAGAACAATCCCGCCTCGACGCCCATGCGGATCGTTTCGGTATTGGCAACGCCCCCTGCGGCAAGCCGCTGCGCGAGCTGGTCGTTCGCGCAGACCACCGTCTCGAACATCCGGCCGAGCCCGCGCAAATGCCGCCAGAACCAGCCGAACCAGCGGTCAATCGAGTCCGTCGGAGCAATCCCGCCGAGCCACCGATAGGCATAAGCGGCGAGCGGATCGGAATGCATGACGAGTGAGCGGCTCGCAGCGCCTTGCCAGCGCCCGACCATGGTTGCGCTCGACCAGGGCGAGGAGGCTTCGACATGGTCGGGCTGCCAGGCGTCGAGCGTCGCATGGAGCATCCGCTCATCGTCGAAATAGCGATAACGGCGGTCGACGGGCAGCTTTGGCGAGGGGATCGTCGCGAGGAAAACCCCGGGCCCATATTTTACCCGCTGGTGATCCGCGCCGGGCGCGATCACCATCATCTCATGGCCGAAGCGCACGGCCGCGCGCAGCTTCGCCTCGACATAGGTCCGGACGCCACCGCCGAATGGCGTGTAAAACGCTGAGACATCGGCGATCCGCATCCCGTTCAGGGAAGCGGTCCGGAGCAACAAACTTCAAGTGAAGCTTTTTTAATGGACTGGCACGCTCGCCGCGGCTGGCGCAAAAGCTCGGCGATGCCAACCAACGCCGACCGTCTGTTGCTCGCGTCGATCCACGACGTTTCGCCGCGCTTTGAAAGCGAGGTGGACCGTCTCGTCGAGCTCCTCGCCTCCGCGGTCGGCGATCGGCTGGCGATGCTCGTGGTGCCCAACCACTGGGGCGACGCGCCGATCGTGCCCGGCTCCCCGTTCGCCAGCCGGCTGCGGCGCTGGGCGGACGCCGGTGTCGAAATGTTCCTCCACGGCTATTTCCATCGCGACGACACGCGCCATGCGGGAGTGGACGGTCTCCGGGCGCGCTTCATGACCGCCGGTGAGGGCGAGTTCCTCGGCCTTTCACAAACGGCGGCCTCGTCGCGAATCGCCGAGGGCCGAGCGCTTGTCGAAGACGTAGTCGGCCGGCGTATCGACGGATTCGTCGCTCCGGCGTGGCTCTATGGCGAAGGCGCGCTCGCCGCCCTCGCCGAGTGCGGCATCGCAATCGCCGAAGACCATATGCGCGTCTGGTCTCCGGCAAACGGCGCTGAGCTTGCCCGAGGGCCCGTGATCACCTGGGCAAGCCGAACGCGCATGCGGTTGGCTTCGTCGCTCCTCGCCGCCTCCGCGCTCCGCCGCGCGCCGCTGCGGGTGCTTCGCGTCGGAGTCCACCCGCCGGACTGCCGTCATCCGGCCCTCGTCCGGAGCATCGAAAAGACGTTGAGGATTGCCGGGAGAAACCGGAAAACCGCGCGCTATGCGGACCTTCTTCCCGCACTAGCGGCGGCGTGACTTCCAATATTCGAGCGCCGCGTCGGCCTCGAGCGGCCTGGCGAAATAAAAGCCCTGGCCCGAAGCGCATCCCAGCGTCGCAAGCGTGGTCGCAAGCTCGACCGTCTCGATGCCCTCGGCGGTCGTCGACATGCCGAGCGCCTCGGCGAGGCTGAGCACGGCGCGGACGATCGCGACGGCGTCCGGATCGACCATCATCCCCGATACGAAGCTCTTGTCGATCTTAAGCACGTCGATCGGCAGGCGCTGCAGGTAGGCGAGGCTCGAATAGCCCGTGCCGAAGTCGTCCATGGCCACGGTCGCGTCGAGCGCCTTCAACGCATCGAACACGCGCGTCGCCCGGACTGGGTCCTGGACGATCGAGCTTTCGGTCAGCTCGAGGGTCAGCCGGTCGCCGGTGAGGCCGCTCGATTTCAGGGCGCTCGCAACGACGGCTGCAATGTCGTCGCGAGCGACCTGAATCGCCGAAAGGTTGACGCCGACGTAGAGCGGCAATTTCTCGCCGAGCTCGCGGTCCCAGCCGGCGAGCGTTTGAGTGGCCGCGTCCATCGCCCACCGACCGAGCTGCAGGATCAGCCCGGATTCCTCGGCGACCGGGATGAACTCCGTCGGGCTGATCTCGCCGCGGTCGTCGTGAGTCCAACGGGCGAGCGCTTCGAAACCCGCGACCTCGCCGCTCTTCAGATTGATCAGCGGCTGATAGAAAAGCTTGAGCTGGCCCTTGTCGAGCGCTCGGCGAAGCTCGGTCTCGATCGAGAAGCGGCGCCGCGCCTCCGTCGCCTGCTTGGGTTCGTACACCTGCGGCCGGCCCGCGACCTTGGCCTGCTTGACCGCGAATTGCGCGTTCCGGAAAAGCTCCTCGGGATCCTGTCCCGCATTCATCAGCGCGACTCCGATCGCGCATTCGACCCGGATCTCGAGCTCGGACAACTTGAACGGCGTGGTCATCACGCTCTGGATCCGCTCGGCTGCCTTGAGCGCATCCTCGACGCCGCGGCGAAGCGAGACCAGGACGCCGAACTCGTTGCCGCCGGTGCGCGCGAGCACGTCGCCCGCCCGGAGCGCAAGGATCAACCGCCGCGCGAAAGTGATCAGCAGCTCGTCGCCGGCAAGGCTGCCCATCGATTCGTTGATTCGCGAAAAGCGGAGCATGTCGACCACGAGCACCGCATGCTCGAGATCGCCCGCGCAGCGTTCGCCGGCATTTTCGATCGCCTCGGTGAACGCCAGTCGGTTGGGCAATCCGGTCAGGCTGTCGCGCAGCATCTCCGCGCGAAGCGTCCGTTCCGCCTGCAGCTCGACCGTCCGGTCGACCACGCTGAGCAGGCACCGGCCTTTCGAGCCGCTCGTCCTTGGCAACGGAGCGAGCTTGATCCGGTAGAATTGCGCCGCAACCCCGTCGCCGTCCTTGAAGTCGAGCTCGCCGGATTCGTCGGCGCCATCGAAGAAATTGCCCAGAAGCCCGGCGATCGGGCCGCTCTTCAGGCAATCGGCTTGGTTCCAGTCGAGGGCGGTGCAATTGGAGCGCTCGACCAGCTCGTCGAAGCGGCTGTTGTGCGCCGCGACCTCAAAGGAGCCGTCTTCGTCGCGTTCGATGACCGCGGCAGCGATCGGGAGCGCATCGAGCAAGCCGGCATCGCCCGCAACGGCAAGGTGCGGTGTTGCACTCGAATTGTCCGTCCGACGGTGCCTCGAGACGTCCGCCGGCCGGCTTGCTGCAGCCTGCATGCCCGCCTCTATGCGGCAGAGGGGTTAATTCGGAGTATCTTTTTGCCGCTGCGCGCGTTTCTTAACCGTCGTTGGTTAATGCCTCAGTTGAAACGATTGTTTCGAGGGAACCCGATTGGAGGCATCCGGCCTGCGGCTCCGCGGGCGGCGCGCCACGGCGACAAGTCCGTCTCGGTCCGAATGCGCCCGCTTTCCCCGCCGAGCGCCCAGCTCAGCCCGCCCTCGAAGCGGAAGGCGACGGCATCGCTGAGACCGCCGTCGCGGTAGCGCTGAAGCATGACCCCCTGCCCGCGCGCGAGCTCGGGCAGCTCGGCGAGCGGAAAGACCACCATCTTGCGGTTCTCGCCGACCACCGCGACTGTGTCCGCGCCCTCGGGGATCGGCCGCACGATCGCAACGCTCGCACCAGGCCGCAGGTTGACCAGCTGCTTGCCCTTGCGGGTCTCGGCAAGGGTCGAATCGGCGCTGGTCACGAACCCGCGCCCGTCGGACGAGGCGACCAGCAGCTTCATCTCCGGCCGCGCGACCAGCAGCTGGACGATATCGACTTCCGCTTCGAGGTCGATGAACAGCCGCACCGGCTCGCCGAAGCCGCGCGCGCTCGGGAGCTTGTCGCCGGCGAGCGTGTAGACCCGCCCGTTGGACGCAAACAGCGCCAGCCGGTCGGTCGTCTGGGCATGGAAGTGGATGAACGGGCCGTCCCCTTCGCGCCATTTGAGGTCCGCGACCTGCTCGAGCGCGAGATGACCCTTCATCGCCCGGATCCAGCCGCGCTGCGACAGGATGACCGTGATCGGCTCCTT
>Ga0070684_100003790_pt1 | contig 11418 bp, 13 predicted proteins | sample KBSC723LmetaG_FD_65653 | JGI IMG/M metagenome (GOLD analysis project Ga0070684, IMG submission 65653) | Corn rhizosphere microbial communities from Kellogg Biological Station, Michigan, USA - KBS C7.2-3L metaG | ecosystem: Host-associated > Plants > Roots > Rhizosphere ...
CGTTAGCGTTGGCTGGAGATATTTTAAGCAATTCTATGTACTACGCTTTAGCGGGAGCAGGTGAAGAAAAAAATATTTGGCTCAAAAGTTCGATGCTGGGATTAGCAGCAGGTATTGCTGCAGTTACTTTGCCTGGTCCTTTGGGACTGGACGAAAAATATAGTGCACGAAATGCCGAAACCCGGTTGATGACAATAGGTTTGTATGTAGCCGGCGCTTTAGTTGCTACCAGCATTATGAAACTACTGGCGAAAAGAAAACACAAGCAAAACCAGGAATGGGAGACGAGGTTGGTGACTTCAGCGATGGGATAAGTTAGAGATGTTAAATAAGTTGTCTAGCCGATTACAGTGGGTTTAGTATCATTCTTGTTTGGACGAAGAATTTCTATGGACCGAACTAATTGCTACTATATAACTTCTGTTGCGTCGCATTTCGTTCATCGTTCGGTAATACTTATTATCACTTTCGAAGTGTCTCGCACTTTTCAACAATTATTACTTCAATAAATTGTTTCTGTCTCTTTTCCAATTATAATCTTAGTCCAGAATTTTTTTTGGATCAATAAATTATAAATACCTGATAAACTGATTTATCCATTCACAAAAATATCTTCTTACTCACCCATTGAATCAATACACTCACGTAATAATTCCTTCCTGGTGCAGCATTATAATACCGTCCACCAGCAGCATTAATGTCATTGCCTAAACTATATTTTTCATCCAATAAATTATCAGCTCCTACATTAAGGCGGAATCTCCATATGTCTTTGATCAATTTTTCGAAACCTATTTTTGCTCCTAAAATATTATATGGGTCTGCATAAGCCGTATTGGCATCGTTCAATGGCACTTTTCCGCTATAGTAATAAGTAACAGCCGCATTAAAACCTTTCCTGGTTGTGGCGTTAAAGCCTGTTGAAATCGTATGCTGTGCATCACCAGGCATTTGGTTGTTTGAATAATCGGCATTTAGTTGTTTGAATTCTTTATAATGGAAATCATGCCATGTATGGCTTACCCACAATGTGCTTTGGTTAAATATTCCTCCCTGCAACAGGGGATAGCTTAAATACGTTTCAACTCCATGTTGATTTGTTTTTCCGCTGTTTACGTAAAAGTCACCTCCACCAGCATCCCGTCTTTGAACAATGGCATTATCAAGGTCAAATAAAAAACCATTGATGTCAACATAAAATTTGTTTAGTCTTGCCTTCACGCCAAGATCATAATTGGTTCCTTCTTCGGGTTCCAGCTCAAGGTTAATAGCTCCACCTGTTGGAAGCAATTCATCTCTTGTTGGCGGAGAAAATCCTCTTGCGATCCCCGAATAAATATTGATCTCATTTTTATCAGATCCTAATTTTTTCATTACTGCAATCCTTGGTGCAACCTGGTTATTGAAGGTCCTTTTTTGGAAACCCAATGAAGCTGGATTAAACCTTTCAAATTTTACATTTAACCAATTCCAGCTTGCACCTCCAATTATCGACCATCCACCATTCAAATCCATTGTAGCCTGTGAAAACGCCATCATTTGACGATTATGAATTTCATCATACGTTCTTAACGAATCCGGATTTCCATTGACATTCTTATGAATAGCAATTGAAGCAAAACCTTCCTGCCATTCAGCACCAACTATAAAATTGAATAAAGATTGTTGAAATGGTTTTCTATATGTGAACAAGGTTCTTCCCCCAACATGAGGCTCGGAGTTTTTCCCATAATTGCGAATGGCAGGATTTCTCAATTCAGTAAACATGCCATACAAAACACTTTTGTTGTCCCATTTTGGAGCAAAATGTTGTGTATATGAAACCCCGGCCAAGAACATGCGTTGACGAACGGAAGCTTTTGCTTGTTCAGCACTTGGGAAGCCACCACTCGCAGGTCTCGCGGCCCGGGGATTCGCATCGTACTCCGCCTTCGTTAACCCCCCCGGTGTTTCATAAAAAAGGTCACCAAATAAATACGATGCTTTCAGGAATTTGTTTTCATTCATCTTAAACAAACCTGTCCAGCTATGAACATCCCTTCTTAGGGCGGACTGATTTCTATAACCATCATTCTGTTGATGTTGAAAGCTGCCACGACTTACGAGTTTCTCTGAGCCAGTTGAAAGACCAACATAGATATTCTGGAGATTGTAGCTTCCTGTAGAGTATTCTGTGGTTATACCCGCCCGCTCGTTATCATTCAAACCTTCGATTAACAAAGCACCCCCTGTACCGGCCCCGTATAAACTGCTTGCAGGACCCTTGATAATTTCTATCGAATTGAAATTATAATACCCTAGTTCATTAAGATAAGTTTGTCCGCCCGGGTCGGTTATAGGGATGTCATTATAATAAACCTTTACATTTCTAACCCCAAATGGTGATCGCAGGGAGCTGCCACGAATATTAAAACGATAGCTACCGGGCGATCGTTCCTCCATACGAACGCCAGGCATTGTATTGACTGCAGAGACGATCGATGTGGAATTATATAAATTGAGTGTTTGCCTATCAATTATATTAATGGATGCGGGCACCCGCATCATTCTTTTATTTTGCTCAAATGCCTTGATTTGAACATTGGGCAGCATAACATAAGGAATTGTATCCTCAATCGATTGCTGTGCCTGTAAGAATAGAAAGCCCGACACGGCAACGGATAGCAATAAAAATTTGGACAGATTAAAGCGGTGTAGAGTGTGGAATGGCATAAAAACTGTAAAGAAAATAATGAAATTGTAATGTAAATTAAATGAAATCTTATGTCAGGTAGAGGTGATAATAATAAAGCAGGGAGTTCCGGCAGAGGTTCGGGCAACCAAAGCAACCAGGGCTTTGTAAAATCCGATAAAAAAGGAAAGTCAAATCATGGCGAGTCAACTGGTGGCAAACGCTCAGTTCCTGAAAAGAAAAAACATGATCAATCCTCCAATCGAGATCAAAATGTAGAATAAGAATCAAAGCAGAACTATAAGCAGTAAAAGCTATCCAATGGATAGCTTTTTACTATTAATCATATTCCAAGCACAGTCTTCAATTTTGCATATCCATTTTTACTAACTGGTACCCTTGTGCCTAAACGCAGGATTGCTAAATGATTTTCCTTCTCATAGGGGTCAATCCTGGTAATTTCCTGCACGTTTAAAATATAGGACCGATGTGTACGAACAAATTGATCCTGTGGAAGTGTATTCTCAAAAAAACTGAGCGTTTTATTTTTTAGAAAAGCGCCTTCTTTTGTATGAATTTTTACATAATCATCTGCAGCCTCCAAAAACAAAATTTCCGCAATGGGAATGATTTTGATTTTGCCTGCCGTTTTAACGACAACACGTTCGGATTGCGTTGGAAAATTTGTTGAAGATTGTAGAAGTTCCTCGGTATTTTTCTTTTGGACAGGCGCCTGGCTAAAAAATTTTTCCAGTGCTTTCTCGAACCTGTCTTTAGTAAATGGTTTTAGCAAGTAATCTACAGCGTGGGTTTCGAAGGCTTTGATGGCATATTCGTCAAATGCCGTGGTAAAGATTACTGAGGGCTTTTCGTCTAACAATTCAAGCATTTCAAAGCCGTTGATCTTTGGCATTTGAATATCTAAAAAAATTAAATGTGGCCGGTGGTGCATAATCGATTTTACACCTTCAAAACCGTCGTTGCATTCCTCAACCACTTCAATTTGATTCTGTTCCTGCAAGTATTCTTTAACAATCGACCTGGCTAGAGGTTCATCATCTATAATTATTGATTTGATCATTTTTGTTGAGGAATTTTAATTGTGGTAATGAATATTTGGCCTTTGACTTCGGTTTTTACAAGATCGTTTCTTGCAAATAATAGGTACAGTCTCCTTTGTACTGAACTCAAACCGAATCCAGTGCCTTTTTTTGGTGATGACGTTTCAGGATCAAATGGATTGCGTACCTGTACTACCAGATGATTATCGTCTTTATGGGCATCAATGCAAATTGTAATATCGCCAGTGGTATCATATAGGCCAAACTTAATGGCATTTTCAACAACTGGTTGTAGAAGCATTGCAGGCAATTGGAGTTGCAGTCCGTTTGTTTCGTTGCTAATTTGAGTTGAAAGCCTATGGCCGAACCTTACCTTTTCAATTTCAAGGTACAGGTTTAAATGTTGCAGTTCTTCTTCCAAAGGAATCCACTGGTTTTCTTCTTTCTTCAAAGTACCTCTCAAAAAGTCGGAAAGTTGCTGAATCATATTCCTTGCTTGCTTCGGCTGTGATCCGATCAATGCGTTGATAGAATTTAGACTATTGAATAAAAAATGCGGTTGCAATTGCTGACGCAGTTTATATAATTCTGCTTCCTTCGATAGTTTTTCTGCTTCTGATTTTCTTTTTTCAATTTCTCGCTGATCTTGAATGGTATACCACAATACGCTTATTAATGACATACATCCTATAGTCAAAAATCCAATTGCAAAACGTATCGGCAATGATTGCGAAAAGAAGCCTTCATACTCTGATGCTTCTTTAATTACCAAAATTAATATCGTTCTGCTCAGAAAAAGCCAAATAACAGCGAGAACAGAACATAAACCCAGAATATAGCCATATTTGTTTTTTTGAGGTATATAAAATTGAAGTGTAACTGTGACTAATAAAGAACATGCTGCGAGAAGCGTATTGCTTACTATACTTTCCCAGATGGCAACTTCCCACGCAAAACCGAACCAGTTTAATGTGAAAGCATGAAGTAGTGACCAGCAAAGCCAACAGATGGAAAATACCAACCGGAATTGCAACGTTCTTAATGGTGATGTTGGCAAGACTTTAAATTAAATGCAGTATTTGATGCGTGTGTTTTGTTCTGATGGATTCTGCCCTGCGGTGAACAAAAGTAATGTAAGCTTCAGCATCATCCACTTCATTGATACGGGAATACATCTCTGCACCGTCAATTAACTCACTTAAACAATACAATTCCGAAACATTTACAAACTGCCAGCGCACAAGCTGCTGTTTCAAATTATAAAAACTATCTTCTTCATTCCTGCCTATTTGAATCGCTTTTTCAAAAGCTTCGTCTTCGTGAGGTGCCGCAATTAAGCGTAATTGTTCGTCAAATTGCGCAGTGTGATCGCCGTCGCCGCAAATGATTTGAAACACAATTTTTGCCAAATACCATTTCATGATAAATGTTTTGTTGGTTATTGATTAGAAATAGCAGGCGATTAATCGTTTAGTAAGATTTCGGGGTACAGATTTTTATCGGGGACCTTGTCTGTCAAAAACTCCTTATTTCTATTCCACCAAACATGCAGGTTCCATCGAGCACAAGAACTTTATTAGGATCTAATGTCACACCATTGATTTGTCTTTTATCATCGACACCTCCAAAGATGGCCGTAATATCATTTTGGACGTCCCAGGTTGGGGGAACTATCATTTTCGTTCCACCAAAAATATTAGTTACATCGATAACAATTTTTCCGTTAAAATCAGATTGTGTTAAATCAATTTCAGAACCTCCCATGAAACTTGTAATATCTCCTCCTTTGAAATTTTTGCTCAGGACATTTTTTTTTATTCCACCAAAGACCGCAGTAACGTCGATGAAATCCCTTTTATCATAATCCCCGGGCATGGTACCAATATTTTCCGGGCTGCCGGTCAAATCAGCATCTTGTTTCCATTCAGACCTATAATGAGTACCTCTCCACTGTCGCCAGTGCCGACGCCTTGGTCGCAGAATAAAGCCAATACCAATTGAAATCAGTATGATAGGCCATATATACCGCTCTAAATGCAAAGATGGATTAATTTGATTTGCCAGGAAAAGCCCACCCACCATTAAAAATATAAACCACGGACCGCCACGAAACCCGTGTTTAACGCCTGAAAAAAGTCCTATAGCAATAAATATCATTGGCCAGGTAAAAAACCAGTTTGGAAACCAGATAAAGTTGGATGTTTTAAGCAAGAGCAAAATGCCTATGAAGAATAACAAAATTCCGGTGAAAACACGGCCCCGACTTCTCATTTTTGGATCGCTTCCCCATCTTTCCTCAATCCTGTTTTTAAATTCCTGATCGTTCATGATTTTTGATTTTAGGTCAAAATAACCCTGTAAAAAAGCAGAAGTCAAGGGAAGGCAATCCGTACACCATCAAATTCTCGGTAAATAGCGGGGTAGTGTCGGTGAAAATTCCAGGCGGTCATAACCAGGCCCTGTAACATTCCTGGAACTTTTCTGTTTTGATTAACTGCAACGTGCTGCAATCTTTCGCAGTTTTTTCAAACCACGGGGCGCGGACTTGTTTCAGTAAAGCACTGAGTGTGATCTTTGCGTTCGCTTCTTTGTGGACTTTGTGGTTAAATAAAAAGCGCCGGTAAAAGCACAAATTGTATTCACCCTGAGGATGTATAAAAAGAACCGATGAATACATGCCTCAAATAATCAGGCACAAAACAGGTGGCCAACATTTCAATGATACTTCTCCTGCAAACAAACTATATTTTACTCCATGCATCGGTAGGTCTAATTTTGCCCTACAACATTTACCAATGTTTGAAGTATTGTTTAAAAATGTAAGTGAGAAAATAGAACTGACCGAAGAAGAAAAACAGTTATGCAAATCTTTTTTTACTCCAAAAAAGCTTCGCAAACGACAATACATACTGCAAGAGGGTGACGTGTGTAAATACCTGGCCTTTGTAGAAAAAGGAATGCTTCGTTCTTATACAATCGACGATAAAGGCATCGAACATATCATGCAATTTGCATTTGAAAGTTGGTGGATAAGCGATCAATTTAGTTTCCTTACTGGGGAGCCAGCTGTTTATACAATCGATGCTTTAGAAGACTCGGAATTGCTTTTACTATCCAAAGCAGCCGAGGAACAGTTGCTACAGAAAATACCAAAATTTGAAAAATATTTTCGACTATTACTTCAAAACAGTCTTATTGCTACACAAAGAAGATTAATCAGTTCTCTAAGCCAGACGGCCGAAGAGCGATACCAACAACTTATTAATGGATGTCCCACCATTCCCCAAAGAGTGCCTCAACATATGATGGCTTCGTTTTTAGGAATTACTCCTGAAACGTTAAGTCGCATACGCAAACAAATGATAGCCAAAAACTAAATTCTTTCATCAGCTAGAGTGCTTCTATTGATGTACATCAATGGAAAGGATTGATTTATCTCAATGTTATTTCTTAACTCATCTCATTGGAGTAGGGTACATGCCGATAGTAGCTTTGTAATACAAACAAAGTGAAATGCCAACAAAAAAAACAATAGCCATTATCGGAGCTTCAGGAAATATGGGTTCAGCTATTGCGAAAAGCTTGTCGAATGGCAATTACCGGTTACTGCTTTTCGGTAATCAACAGGAAAAAGTAAAGCAACTTATAACTGAAATAAAATCCGTTAATCCTTTTTCTGATATCGAAAGTATGGGCTGTCCTTTTGACGCGAGTTGGGAAGCTGATATTATTATACCTGCTGTTCAATACGAGGTAGAAAGCGATGTGGCAGAAAAAATAAGGGAAGTAGCTACACAAAAAATTGTGGTCAGTATCTCAAACCCACTCAATAATGACCACAATGGATCAGGTGCGGTGAAAAGTGCAGCGGAAGAATTGCAAAATCATCTGCCTGATTCAAAAGTTGTAAAAGCATTCAACACTGTTTTTGCAAAGGACTTTTTACAACCTGTTATTGATGAAAAACAGTTGGACGTTTTTATTGCAGGGGACGATGAAGAGGCATTAAATATCGTAAGTGAGCTGGTGGATGAAGCGGGCTTCAATCCAATCATTGCAGGTGGTCTTGCCACAAGCCGTATCCTCGAAAATATGACAGCATTACTTATCCAATTAAACCTGCGGTACAACTACAATTGCATTGGCGGCTGGAAAGTATTACACAATTAAACAAATAAAAAGTAAAAACTAAAATGAAAAAACTATTGATCACAAATTCTGGAAACTGGTCGGCGCTTGTAGCAAGATTGGTGTTAGGCGCTACTGTTTTTGCACACGGTGCACAAAAACTTTTTGGATGGTTTGGAGGCTATGGCTTTAAGGGAACTATGGGCTTTTTAACTGGCCAGGTCGGACTTTCAAGTTTTATTGCACTAATGGTGATTTTGATTGAAAGCGTAGCTGCAGTAATGATCATTGCAGGAGCATTTACACGTGTTGCAGCAATTGGAATTTTTGGGCTATTCGCCGTTATTATGTTCAAATTTCATTCAGTGAATGGGTTCTTTATGAATTGGGCCGGAAATCAAAAAGGTGAAGGCATTGAATATTTCATCATCCTTTTGGGAGTGGCCCTGACCTTAGTTATTGCTGGTGGTGGCAAAGCAAGTATAGATGCCGCATTAATCACTAACAAAAGCAACAACAATTCAGCTGTTTAATTAAAAGTTATGGTTTCAAATTAGGCGGTTCATGAATAAAGGATGGTCCATTCAGCGATAATGATGAGTTGGTCGCAAAACAGGAACCGTTTTTGTTGCTTCATGATAAACAAACAAAAAATTACTTAAATAAACAATTAAACTAAAAATTATGGCTATTAAATGGAAGATCGATCCGGCGCACTCAGAAATTCAGTTCAAAGTGAAGCACCTGATGATAACGACTGTCACTGGTTATTTTAAAGCATTTGATTTAGAGGTGGAGACAGAAACTGACGATTTTAATACAGCAAAAAAAATCGAATTCATTGCTGACATCGATTCTATTGACACTAACAATGCTCAACGAGATACACACCTTAAGTCAAACGACTTCTTTAATGCCGAGCAACATCCGCAATTAAAATTTGTAGGCAAAAAATATGAGAGCAGCGGTAATGAAGCAACACTGCACGGCGATTTAACTATCAGGGATGTTACTAAGCCAATTACTCTGAAGGTTGAGTTTGGAGGTACTGTTGTAGATCCATGGGGGCAACAAAAGGCTGGTTTTACCGTTGCCGGAAAAATCAACAGGAAAGATTTTAATTTAACCTGGGACGCTGTTACAGAGGCTGGACATGTAGTAGTAAGCAATGAAATTAAAATTCACGCAGAAATTCAATTGATAAAACAAGCTGAATCTGTAGTTGAAGATGAAAAAACCACAGCAATAGCCGGAAGCCGTTAATGAAGTATATGCATTCATATTAAACGCAGCACCTTTGTGTTGCGTTTTTTTTATTGAATACTTTGATTCAAATCTTTACAGCATTTCATGTTTCAAAGAATCAGGTCAAGGATATCCATTAATTTCTTGCCCTTGTCGCTCTATAAAATGCTGATGCGTACAATTATTGATGCTTAGTCATTATAGCCAACCAAATTGCATTCGCATGATAGCGACTTTATTGAATTTTTTGCGAGAGTGACCTTGGTGCAACATTACAATAAGCTTGTGTTAACGCATCTTTCAGCATTTCTTTTTTGACCTTACCTAATTCGAAATAAGTACATCCTTTTTTGCCCCATGCACCCGGCACAGCATAGATAATTTTCTTATCAAACGAGCAAAACACCGATTGATCTACCAGCGACAGCTTAAGCATAGCTCTTTGTTTTTCCTGGGAAAGCGTCGCAAATATTTTTTTGCCGACCCTAAATGAGGCAAGCTCAAAATGGGGTAGTTCAGCGGTCTCCGGAAAGGAAAGGCAAATGGATCTGAATGTTTCGACTGTGATCATTAATAAAAGTATTTATTGTTTAGCATAAGTTGAAGGAGGATAATTTAACGGCTGCGTTTTGAATTCTGCGACTTAACGTTTACATCTCAAAACGGTTAAATGAAATTTTTTAACGTTTACCCATTGTTGCGAATGGCCTAATCCCTTACCTTAGCCGGCTATGACAGTCGAACAAATCGAAACATTTTTAGCAAAGGAAACGATCCCTCAAGGAAAGATCATTCGTTTTGAATTAAAGAAAAGAGACCCTGTACGTGGAATTATTGTTCAGGGAAGAGACTACCAGGAGTTGAAAGCCAAGAATTTCTGGAGAATTGTCACTCAAAAAAATCTGCCCGCTTATCAAAAGTCAAATGATATCAGCCTTGCCAGGATATTTGCCGGTTCTGATTTTGCTAAACTTTCGTTAGTGTCCAACAAAGCAGAAGAGTAATCTCCAATAAATAGCTCTTTTTTTGCCTCATTGAATGGTGCACCTGCACTGTTAGGAGCGTTTTTGCGCTATATTATTTAAAATCTTCTCGGCGTGTTCTCTCGAATTTTCAATGAAGAGGCGATGAGTGTTCATACCTCCACAAATGACACCCGCCAGGTAAATGTTTTGTTGGTTTGTTTCGTGCGTCTCTTCGCTGTAGGTTGGCTTATGCACGTCATCATTACTTAATTCGATTCCCATTTTTTTAAGAAAGGACAGGTTTGGCTGATAACCAGTCATTGCAATCACCCAATCGTTTTTAATGGTGACTACGCCGTCAGGTGTAAGGATATCAACTTCATCTTCCCTGATTTCTTTAATGAATGAATTGAAATACGCCTTAATGGAGCCTTCTTTGATTCTATTTTCAATATCTGGTTTCACCCAGTATTTTACTCTTCTTCCTATTTCAGCACCACGAACAACCATAGTAACATCTGCTCCTTTGCGCCATGTTTCCAGTGCTGCATCAACTGCGGAATTTTGGGCTCCCACAACAACTACTTTTTGAAAGGCGTAAAAGTGAGGGTCATCATAATAGTGCTTCACTTTTGGCAGGTCTTCTCCCGGCACATTTAGCAGGTAAGGAATATCATAAAACCCGGTAGCCAGAATAATAAAATTGCAGCTATACACTGCTTTTGAAGTAATAACCTTGTACAGTGGAAGAATAGGGTCATCAGTTGTGGCCTGTTGCAACTTCACATCTGTTACTTCTTCAAAAAGCTGGATGTTGATAGACTTATCTTTTGCTACCCTGCGATAATATTCAAGTGCTTCATTTCGGCTTGGTTTTGCACTGTTGGAAACAAACGGAACACTTCCAATCTCCAGTCGTTCGGAGGTAGAAAAGAAAGTCATGTTTACAGGATAGTTATATAACGAATTAACCAGTGGTCCTTTCTCCACTATCAAATATTCGATTTTGTGCTTTTTTGCTTCCAATGCACAAGCGATTCCAATAGGTCCGCCACCTACAATAATGAGCGTGTAATGCTTTTTGATTTCCAATTCCTGTCTTTTTATGAAATTAAATGATTGATGAATTCAAAACGGTTTTATGCATGACTGATATATCAGAACCTTCTGCTAGAAAAACCGACCTGGGAGGCTGGCTCAGCGGTTCAACAAAAGTTTGTCCATACATTTTTTCAATATCGCATTTAACCTGGTTATGGCGCACAGGGTGTATTAACCAATTAGGATGATGCACCTGGTAAACACTGGTTTGGTTATTATTGATTCTTGTATATCCCCAATTTTGGAT
>Ga0070684_100003791_pt1 | contig 11417 bp, 6 predicted proteins | sample KBSC723LmetaG_FD_65653 | JGI IMG/M metagenome (GOLD analysis project Ga0070684, IMG submission 65653) | Corn rhizosphere microbial communities from Kellogg Biological Station, Michigan, USA - KBS C7.2-3L metaG | ecosystem: Host-associated > Plants > Roots > Rhizosphere ...
CTCACGGTCACGGGTGACATCACGGATGAAATCGCGGTCCAACGTATGGCCGAGACCGTCCACTTCGAGCTCGGACCCATTTCCATTCTGGTCAATTGCGCCGGTGGCGATATCGGCGCGCGCGGTACAAAGCCGAACCCGAACGGAGCCATGGCGTTCCAACTCGATGACGCGCGCGCAGTCATTGATCGCAACCTGCTCGGAACCATGCTGATGTGTAGGGCGATCGCCCCGGGGATGGCGGAGCGCAAGCGCGGGGCGATAATCAACATCGCCTCGGTCGCAGCGCACTACGGCAATTCCTCGGAAGTCGTCTATGCCTGTGCGAAAGCCGCAGTCGTCCATTACACACGGTGTCTCGCTGCAGAGGTGCGTGAGGCAGGCGTCCGCGTCAATTGTGTGAGTCCGGGTCCGGCCGCGACCGCCCGTTTTCTGGCCACGCGCGAACTTGACTCATCCATGATGCAGGAAGGCCCATCGTTGCGACGCTATGCCACGCCAGCGGAAATTGCCGACGCAGTGGCATTCCTGGCCGGCGACGGTGCGCGCTTCATCAGCGGACAGGTTCTGCGTATCGACGGAGCCGCGGGCTTGTACGCGGCCTGAAATCCGCGGACCGGGCGCACCGGCGTCAATGACGCAAATGCGCTGCCACATCGGTAGTCATGTGAAAGACGGTGCTGGAGCGAAGAGTCTCGCCCGGCCGCAACAGCGTGGCCGGAAAGCGCGGCTCGTTCGGACTGTTGGGGAAGTGCTCGGTCTCGAGCGCCAGGCCATCACTTTGCCGGATCGTGGTACCTGCGGCGCTGACGAGTGATCCATTCATGTGTTGGGCGGAGTAAACCTGGAGGCCAGGCTCGGTGGTGCGCAACTCGAGCAATCGCCCGCTCGCCGGGTCGTACATGCGCAGCGCCAGCGGCAAAGGATCGCCGGCGGGCTTGCGGAGCACGAAGTTGTGGTCGTAGCCTCGGGCATAAAGCATCTGCGGCTCGCTGGAGCGGATGTGGGCGCCGATCGGAGTCAGTTGTCGAAAATCGAGCGCAGTCCCGGCCACAGCCGCGAGCTCGCCCGTGGGCACCTGGTCGGCATCGGTAGGCGTGTACTGGTCGGCGAGCACCTGGAGCTGTTGGCCATAGACGTCGCCGGAGCCATTACCGGCGAGGTTGAAGTACACGTGATTGGTCAGGGTCGCCACTGTTGGCTTGTCGGTAGTCGCCTCGTAGTCGAGCCGCAGCTCGTTCGCATCGTTGAGCGTGTAGGTCACCTTGATGCGCATCTCGCCGGGAAATCCCTGCTCGCCATCGGGACTCACGTGCGACAGACTAACTCCCGCCCGGTCGGCGTCCCGGACCGTTTGCGCCGTCCAGACCATTGCACTGTAAGACGGACGGCCGGAGTGCAGGGTGATGCCCTTGGGGTTGGCCGGCAGATCATAATGATGGCCGTCGATGGTGAAGCCGCCTTTGATGCGATTCGCGTAGCGGCCAATGAGACTGTTGATTCCACCGTTGGCCTCGTAGGTCTTCAAGTCCGCAAGACCCAGAACCACGTTCTTGACCTGACCGCGGCGATCCGGCGCGTTGAGCTCAGCGATGATGCCGCCATAGTCGAGGATTTTCACGCTCATTGTATGAGCGTTGCTCAGCGTATAAGCGTGGACTGCTTTGCCATCCGCCGTTACGCCGTAGTCGCTGACACTCACCTGGGGCGCGGCCAGCGCCGCGGCGCTCACGAGCGTCACCTGCAATAGCACCAACCATTTCAAAGGCGCATAGACATGCACGATGACTTACTCTCCGCAGGCCCACTGGCCGTTATCGTGATGGGAGTGTCTGGCAGCGGCAAGTCGACGCTGGGCGCGGCGCTCGCTACCGCAATAGGCTGCTCCTTCCTGGAAGGCGACGACTTCCATGCTCCGGAATCGGTCGAGAAGATGCGGGCCGGGATCCCGTTGACGGACGGCGACCGGTGGCCTTGGCTGGATCGTCTCGGCCGTTCGATCAGCGCCGGGGTTGCCGGCAACGCAATCGTCGTCGCCGCCTGCTCTGCTTTGAAAAGGGCGTACCGCGACCGTCTGAGGGCGGCAATCACGGCGCCGGTCGGTTTCGTACTGATGGATGCCAGCCGGGAGGAGTTGCTGCGCAGGCTGACCGCTCGAACCCACCACTACATGCCGGCGAGCCTTCTGACCAGCCAACTCGACACGTTGGAGCGGCCGGAGGCGGATGAGCCGGCGATCGCGGTCGATGCAACCCGGCCGGTCGCGGATTCGTGTGAGCAGACCATCGCATGGCTCCTGGAGCGCTTCGGATGACACGGCTATAGCACGTGGCTCAGGGCGAACACACAGACGAGACCTACGACGGAGATGATCGTCTCCATGACGGACCAGGTGCGAAACATGGTGGGCGTATCGATGCCCACATAACTCTTTACTAGCCAGAAGCCGGGATCGTTGACATGCGAAAAGAACAACGACCCGGCCCCGATCGCCAGGACGGTCCATTCGGGTGCGATGCCGGAGGCCGCAATGGCTGCAGTGGGCATGATGCCGGAGGCCGTGATCGTCGCAACCGTCGCGGAGCCCGTAGCGAGGCGGATGGCCACCGCGATCGACCAACCGAGCAGGATCGGCGACAACGAGCCGGAGGTCGCGAACCGGCCCAGCAAATCCGAAAAGCCCGTGTTGACCAACACCTGCTTCAGCGCGCCCCCCGCGCCGATCGACAGCAGGATCGCTCCGACCGGCTTCATGGTCTCGAGCCAGATGGCCTCTTGTATGGCTGGCTCCCCCATCCTGCGCCCAAACAAAAGAGGGAAGGCCAGGAGGCATGCGATCAACAGGGCCAGCACGGGGTTGCTCGCCACGGACAACCAGGCCACTCGCGGCGCCAGGCTGGCGGGCAACAAGGCCTCGACCTGGCCGGCCACTATCAACACCACGGGTAACAGGACGACCAGAAGCGCCCGCCATACAGGCACTCTCTGGCCGGCAAACACCGGGGGCACGGGCGCCGCCGATGCGAGCGACACATTGCGCGAGGCCACGGTTGCAAACAGCGGGCCCGCGAGGATTGACGTCGGCACGGCGACGAGCAACCCATAAGCAAGAGTGCGACCCAGATTCGCACCGAGGGCGCCAATGGCGATCAGCGGACCCGGATGTGGAGGCACCAGCGCATGAACGACTGACAGGCCGCACAAGGCCACCAACATGAGCTCGAACCTTCTGTCATCCCGCCGCCTGGGATCGGCCGCGGAGATCGCCGCGCTGGCAATGATCGGCAACAGGAGAACGAGTCCGGTCTCGAAGAACAGGGGCAGGCCGATCAGCAGCGCCACGAACAGACTCATCCAGGGCGCACGGCGCGAATCCGCGCTGCCGATCATCACCCTGGCGAGGCCGGCGGCCCCGTCCGAGACCTGGAGCATCGTTCCCAGCGCCATACCGAGGGCAACGACCAGGCCGATGCTGCCAAGAATGTCGCCGGCGCCCTTCTCTACGGCCTTGGCGGTATTGGCCATCGTGAGCCCGCCGAGCGGCCCGATTACAAAGGCGCCGCACAGGAGCGCGACGAAGGGGTGCAATCGCCCCCGCACGATGAGAAAGATGGCGAGCGCGATGCCCGCGATCGCCGCCAGCACCAGCCGCGCGTCACCGCCTGCCATTGAAAATCACAACTCGGTTAATTGCCCGCTTGCGCCAAGCTTACTGAATACAACGCATGGTGCGTGAGAATCAGCAAGGTCTGGCGATTCGCGCCGCCGACCAACAGCTGCAGGGGGCGATCCGGTACGTCGATGACTCCTAGCGGCTCGCCGTTGGCGCCATAGACGAAAACCTGCCCGTTGGCCAGGTAGACACGCCCGGACGCATCCGTCGTCACACTCTCGCCGCCGCGTTCCGCGAAGACTTTGAGATCGGTCAGCACGCCTTTGGGCCCTAGGGTGTAGGCGTAGGTCTTGCCCTCCGAAGCGTTGCTCACATAGAGACGCGTGCCGGGCTTTGCAATCGTGAATCCATAGGTGTCGAGCGAATGCGAAAAGCGCCAGCCGCGATTGTCGGGCGGACCCTGGTGGAAAACACGATAAGCCGGCAGCACTACGCTGCCATCGGGAGATGCGTATTCGCGGCTCGGGGTCTCGGTGACATCGCGGGCAAACAGCTCTGCGAGGGTCGTCGCATGATCAGTGGCCGGATTGTATTGATCCTTGAACTCCCCATTGACCCACCAGACTGCCGGCATGGCGATAGCGGCGTCTGGATGCGTTCCTGCCGGCTCGGCCTCGATCCTGGTGATCGCCCCATCGGCGCCGTCGGGTTTCAAGCTATAGACGCTGCTCTCAAAGCTGGCCGAGGAGAGCACCAACAGGTTGTCGGAGCGGTCCACGGCCAGGTTGACAGGGTCCAGCGGGTGGCTGCTCACCACTCTCAGCCCCTGCTCCTGCGACCAGCCGTAGATGCGCTGAAAGATCCTGTCGACGAAATAGAGGGTGCCGTGGGAATCGATGACACCACCGCCGAGCCCCTCGAAACCGCCGGCAACTTTTTTCACCGGGGCGCCCTTGGGAAAGGTCGCGGGGGTGACAGGCGCAGGAGCTCCGGACACGTCGAGGCGCGCGAACTCACGTTCCCTCACGGTCAACCCGTGAGGGACGTCCTCGATCGCATTCTCGTAGGGGTACTTGTTGACTCGCAGGAACGTGGCGCAGTCATCACCGTCACAGGTCGCGTAACCGCTCTCCGCATTCACGTGCACGTTGCGGAAATGAATGTCGTGCCCGCCATAGAGCCGCGCAGCCGCCGGCGCCGGACCCAATGTGCGGGTCACCCGGTAGCCGTGATAATTCGCGATCAGGATGTCATGGGAGTCGCGGATTTCGAGGGAAACGGAATTTCTGCTCTCGCCGTATTCCTCCTCGGTCTGCGGGGCGAGCAGCTCCCAATTGGCAACACGATTCAGCACGATCTCGTTACGAACGTGGTGCTCGATCGACATCTCGTACATGTGCCCCGGCGTGCTGGTGTCCGAGATGTAGAGGCCCGCGCTGGCGTAGGTATCCGGGCTCCAGATGCCGTTGAATGTGCCACCGCCGCCGTGAGTGATCCACAGGCTGGGATATTGGCCGTCCCAGCGTCGCGCGGGATCCGAATCGGCACTATGGTTCGCGTTGTAGGGGTTGAAACGCGTCCCGTTCGCGAGCTCCGTCCCATGGCCCCCTTCAAACTTGACGTCATCGACCAGAGAATTCTCGCCGGCGCTCCACAGCATTGCCGTCGCGCGCGGGTTGATGCCGCCGGTAGCCAATCCAATTCCGAAAACGATCGCATCGCCTCCGTCCGCCGACTGCACCAGCGCCTTCGGTGCGCCAACACCCTGGTAGGCCGGTGTGCCATCGGGGAGCGCGATCTGGGTCAGGCTCGGCTGCAAGCCGATGAGCACGGAATCGGGCCGGAGGTGAATCGTGTTGGTAACTTTGTAGACCCCGAGCGGCAGATAGACGATACGGTGCGTTTCGATCGCGCGCTGCAATGCTGCGGTGTCATCGGTCTGCCCGTCGCCCACGACGCCCAGGTCGTGCGCATTCGACCACTCCGCTACGGGCGGCAGAGGCCGGATGGCCAGCGATCTCCGGGCGGGCAACGCATTGAGCGCCTCCAGCTCGGCGCTCGTGTCCATGTGACCGAGTTGGCCAAGCCCCGGGACGACGAGTCCGTAGCTGAAAGAGCTGACCCGGTAGGCGTGTCCCTTGGCGTTGACGGTGTGCCCGCTGTCCCGGAATCGCGCGAACACCGGCGTGTTGCTGGCGAGCGCGTTCTCGAATCCGACCTGCGTGTAAATGTTGTTCTCGTTGGAGATCACGACGGCGGCCTGGCGGACGTTCTCGAAGCGGACATCCTTGCCCCAGAGCCAGTCGCCATAACCGCGATCGATCTCTATACCGACCGGTACGTCCCGCATCACCACGTTCACGAGCGTCAGCTGCGCCTCGTGCTCGCGGATCGCCGCACTCCTCTGGCCATCAAAAGTCGAGTCGATGAGCGTGAACTGCCAGGCCGGCGAGGGCTTTTCGGTCACGATGCCATAACGGCCGCCGTGGAAATGCAGGTTGTGCACGACGTTGCCGGCCTGGTAGATACCTGCGAAACCCGAGCCCAACCTGAAATCCATGTTGCTGAGGAAGGCGTGTTGGGCCACCCGGAAGCGGATGCCCGCCGCGGCCGGGTTCCCCGACCCGATCTCGATATCGACGTTGCTGATCGCCGAGTAGAAGGTGTTCGGGTTGGCATCCCAGATCTTCGGATCGAAGGGCACGACCGTCGGAGGCGGGAAGGGAACGCGCGGCATCTCGACGCCACCAATGTCTCTGGCGTTGGTGCCGCGCCTGGCGCCTGTGAAGACGACCATCGTGCCGAGACCTTTCTGGAAGCCCGGCGTGTTGTTTCCTAGAACGAGAGCCGGACGCGTTTTTCCGATGCCAAAAATGCGGACGGCCGGCCAGACCAGCACAGAGCGGGTGATCCGGTAACGTCCGGAAGGAAGAAACACCACCCCGCCACCGCCATGCTCGGCGGCCTTGTCGATGGCCTGCTGGATTGCATCAGTGTCATCCGCGCGCCCGTCACCTTTCCCCGTGACGGTGACGGCGCGCGGATCTTTCGGTGCCGATTCGAAAGCGGACGTTCCAGCCAGGGCGGGCCCGGCTACCGCCAGCAGGGCGGCAACGCTGACCAGCCAGGATCCGACCACGCGCCGGCCGATCCCGGCGCTTCCATGTTTATTCATCGTTTCCTCGTCCGCTCGCGAATCCGCTTCGATCGCGCTCTTTAGAAATTGTACCGTACCCCGGCGCGATAGACCCGGCCGATCGTGTCGTAGAGAGCCGGGTTGACGTCGAGCCCGGTGTTGGTTTGTGGCGCGGCGACCGGGTCGCGATCGAACACGTTGTCGATCTTGACGAAGGTCGTCAGCTTGTCCGTGATCGAGTAGCGCCCGCCGAGGTCGAGGTAGAAGGCACCGGCCATATGGTTGTAGTTGATCGTGGGGTTGTTGACGGCCGCCGGGCTTCCGGGTGTATAGATCGGGCAGTTGCTCTGGCACACGATGTACTGGTTGCCGAATACACCGGCGCTGACCCAGCGCTCGGTCAGATCGACGCCGAAGTGGCTGATGTCCCAGCTCTGGGTCAGGTACACCTTCCAGTCCGGTGTATTGCCGGTATTCACACCCGCCGTTTCCGTGGGGATGGTATTGGCGATACCCGAATTACTGGTGTAATGGATGATATGTGTCGCCAGGCCGCGGAATGTCACGATGCCGAGCGTGTCGAGGTGGTGCTGATAGCTCGCCTCGAAATCGATACCGTTGGTATAGATCGACGCCAGGTTGAAGGATTGGACGTTCACGTAAGGCGTGCCGCTCGTCGGGGCCAGGTTGAATGCACTGCAATACTGCTGCAGGCCTGCGAAGCAGAAGTTGACCTCCTGCTGGGCGGTCAGGGACGAGACGATGCCGGTGGCGCGGATCCTGTAGTAGTCGACCGAAGCGCTGAACCCCGGGAGGAAATCCGGGTTGACCAGGGATAAGCCGAACTCCAGGTTCTGCGCCTTTTCGGGCTTGAGCGCGGTATTGCCGACCACGTTCTGAATGATGGTCAGCGCGCTGTTGGTGAATGGATTGTTGAAGCCGGGGATGGTCGTGGCCACCGGCGCCGCGAACAGCTCGGACAGGTTCGGCGCACGCACATCGCGCGATAGCACCGCCCGCAACCGCAGCGGCTCATAGGGAGTCCGCCAGGTCCCACCGAGCTTCCAGGTGTAGACGACGCCGGAAGTCGAATAGTCGGTCCAGCGGCCCGCCAGGTTGAGGTTGCCCTTGCCGAGGGAGGGCGAATCGACGAACGGTACGTTGGTTTCCAGGAAGGCTTCGGTTACGTGGTACTGACCGGTGCCGTCGTGGTAGTTACCCGCATACCAGTTGGAGCCCGCGCTGCTGAGGATGGGGTCCGCCGGATAGGCATTGTCGTAGTCGCTCTGGTCCGAGACGCCGTTGCCGTACACGTCGGCTACGACTCGATAGTACTCTTTCCGCCATTCACCGCCGAAGGCGACTGATACCGGACCCGCCCAGGATGACAAGGGCTCGCCGTTGATCGCGACGCCTGCCGCGTCCTCGGTCTGGTGCGTGTGCTGGAAGGGACCGTTGGCCGGGTCGATGTAGTTCAGCGCTGCCGCACTGGGAGTTACGTTTCCGAAGACATTGATCGGAACGCAACCGTTCGCGCGGGCGGTAGCATTGGCGCACACGATCTGGCCGTTGAGCGAGATCGCCTGAATAGCCTGGTTGTAATGAGGGTTCAGAGGTATGGTGGAAACGTGGAGGTCGGTAGTGTTTTCACCGTGCTCGAAGTAGGAGTCGTGGTGCCAATCCGTACCGAGCACGTTCACCTGGCCTGCCGCACCAATGACGAAGCGCTCCGATGTGCGCTTCGGCCGGACCAATGGGCTGGGCAGAATGGCGTTGTCGGAGCCGAACTGGAAGCTCGTGATGCCGTTGGCCGCGCAAGACGCCTGCACCGCGGTGGGCACGTACGGGTTGGAGCACTGCAGTGTGAGACCTGACCTCTGCGCGCCCGGATTCGGCTGGTTGCTCGTCTTGACCTGCGCCACCGTGACGGTCGCGTAGACTTCGTTCTCCTCGTTGAGGCTCCAGCCGACGCGGCCAAAGCCGACGATGCGCTCCATCGAGGACAGCAACGATGCACCGATGCCGACCGCGCCCGCATTGTCGCCCCCTACGCAGAAGCCGACATAACATCCGGTCACCGCGCCCGCGGCATTCTTGGCCGGAACACCGTTCGAGCCGTAGAGGAAGGGATAGGGATTGCCGCCGGCGTCGAAGGCCGTGCCTTGCAACGGGCCGTTGGTAATCAGCCCCCACTTCGCATATTGGTAGGACTGCGCGTGGTTGGCATAGACATACTGCGGCAGGCCATTGTTGACGATGCCGGTGTTGAGCAGTGTCGTTGCATGAAACCACTTGCGGCCGCTCGGGGCGTTCTCGCCAAAGCCACCCGCCGGCACGCCATTCTCATGGTCATACTCGACGGAGCTCTCGAGGTGCAACCTTTCATCGAAGAAGGCGCCACCGGCCGCCGCTCCCAGGAGGAACTGGCCATCGTCGCCGTAGGTCGTGATACCGCCTTGAGCCTGTGCCTTGAAGCCCTCGAAGCGCTTGTCGGTAACGAAGTTGACCACGCCGCCCACCGCATCCGAGCCGTAGGAAGCCGACGCACCGCCCGTCACCACGTCCACGCGCTTGATCAGTAGCTGCGGGAATTGGCTGATGTCGGGCACTCCGGTGACGTTGGCGCCCACAACCCGCTGGTTGTCGAGCAGAGTCAACGTGCGGATCGTTCCAAGACCGCGTAATGAGAAGGAGCTCAAGCCCTGCTGGCCGCTCGAGGTACTGAAAGTGTTCGTGTTGGTGCCGCTCGAGCCCTGCAGCGAGGGCAACTGGGTGATCGAGGTGAAGATATTGGGTTGCGCGGTCTTCTGCAGATCTTCCGCGGTAACCATGGTCGTGGGCGTCGGAGCCTCGAACCCACGCGTCGTGATGCGGGTACCGGTCACCACGATCGTGGATACGTCGATATGCTCCGCATCGCCGCTGGCAGCAGGAGAGCCAGAAGGGGTGGTTGACTCACCGCTGCCAGCGGCGCTTTGGCCGTAGGCTGATTGGTGATGGAGCGAGAAGGCTACCGATAGCGCAACGCCACCGAGCAGCCGCATTACAGGCTTGATATGGACCATGAGCGATTCCCCCTTTACTCGTTCATCAATCGCTGTGAAACATCATTTCATTGCCGGCGCGGAGCCGGTGGTGGCTTGTAATCCACCAATTCATCGACCGGATGTTTGCCAGCCCACGCGATCGCGCGTAGCAACATGTTCTGAATCTCGGGTCTGGCGAAATTTGCGTAGCTGTGTCCCTGCATCCATACGAACGCCCGGGCGGGCTCGCCGCCGGGAAGCGTGTGCTCGTAGGTCCAGATCTGCGGCACGACCTCGCCTTTGTGACTGCCGGCGCTCGGCGTTGCATCGATCACAGTGGTCGCCAATACGTGAACGGCCGGATTGGAAGCCCACGTGATATTGAAGAACGCCTCATCGCGCAGAGTGAGCCCGGCGATTCCTTTTACCAACGGACTGGCCGGATCGACCACCGTGTAGGGCACACTGGCATCCAGCGTGAAGTTGATTTCACCGTGTTTCTTGGCGCCACCCACCAGGGTAGCGAAGTAGGCGGGATCGGGGCCGCACAAGGCGTCATGAATGCTGACGATGCCCCCGCCTCGTTTGATGAACGCTTCGAGCGCGGCGCGGTCGGCGTCGCTCATGTAACCGGCGTCGCCTTTGTAGATGACCAGCACCGCGGCGTTTTCCAACTCCTGCGCCAGGGGCGCGTGCAGTGATCCGTTCACCACGGCGCCGTGCTCCGTCAACAGCTTGCTCCAGTCGGCAAGGAATTGCGGGTAGTCGTGCAACCCCGGCCCATGGGTTTTGAGGCCGGCTCGCAGGTAAACCTGTATACCGTTTTGATTCTGACCCGGAATGCGGGGGGGAGCGGTGGGGCTGGCGGCCGGGGCTTGCGCCTCACAATACCCCCATAAACCCAGCCCTAGAACCAAGCTGCATACGCAGGAAACACGGATATTCCGCCCCGAAACGCGCATTCACCCCCCTGTATACCGCGCCGTGGAGCATATCGGTATACAGTATTCATCTGCAAGTGGTAGCGCTCACAGCAGACAAAAGTCCCAAGAGTGTTCCCCGCCCGGAACAATATCAGCCTGGCGAATATCACGCCAGCTTGCTCACCGGGCTGGCCGGCCGGGTTTACCATGGGCGCCCGAGGAGTATCCGAGCACCTTATGAGCATGAGTGAAACGCTGGACCTGGACTTCGTCCGCAGCCAATTTCCGGCTTTCGCGCAGCCTTCTCTCGCGGACAAGGCGTTTTTCGAGAATGCCGGCGGCTCGTACCCCTGCGAGCAGGTCGTGAGCCGCCTGCACGAGTACTACCTGCGGCTCAAAGTGCAGCCGTACTACGCCTGGGGAGCTTCGACCGAGGCCGGCGAGTGGATGGATGCGTCTCGGCTGCAGCTCGCGCGATATCTCGGTGTCAGTCCCGACGAGGTGCACTTCGGCCCCTCAACCTCGCAGAACACGTACGTACTGGCCCAGGCTTTCGGCAAGCTCTTCAAACCCGGTGACGAAGTCATCGTGACGGATCAGGATCACGAGGCCAACACGGGAGTCTGGCGGCGCCTGCAGTCGCAGGGTGTAGTCGTGAAGGAATGGCGCGTCGATCCCTCCACAGGAGCACTCGACGTGGCGCGCCTGGAGAAGTTATT
>Ga0070684_100003793_pt1 | contig 11417 bp, 10 predicted proteins | sample KBSC723LmetaG_FD_65653 | JGI IMG/M metagenome (GOLD analysis project Ga0070684, IMG submission 65653) | Corn rhizosphere microbial communities from Kellogg Biological Station, Michigan, USA - KBS C7.2-3L metaG | ecosystem: Host-associated > Plants > Roots > Rhizosphere ...
AATTCGATTTCGCCGGCATCGACATCGCGTTTTTCTCGGCGGGCGGATCGGTCAGTCGCGAGCATGCGCCACGCGCCGCCGCGGCGGGCGCTGTGGTGATCGACAACACCTCGGAATTCCGTTACGTGGACGACGTGCCGCTGGTGGTCAGCGAGGTCAATCCGCACGCGATCGCCGAATACACCAATCGCAACATCATCGCCAACCCGAATTGTTCGACCATGCAGATGCTGGTCGCGCTGGCGCCGATCCACCGCGCGGCGGGGATCGAGCGCATCAACGTGGCGACCTATCAGTCGGTTTCGGGTGCGGGGCGTTCGGGCATGCTCGAACTCGGCCACCAGACCGCCGATCTGCTCAATTTCCACTCGATCGCGCCCGAGAAGTTTCCGGCGCAGATCGCGTTCAACGTGATCCCGCACATCGATGTCTTCCTCGACAACGGCTACACCAGGGAAGAAATGAAGATGGTGTGGGAGACGCGCAAGATCCTCGAAGACGACTCGATCCAGGTGAACCCGACCTGCGTGCGCGTGCCGGTGTTCTACGGCCATTCCGAGGCGGTGCACATCGAAACGCGCGAGAAGATCGATGCCGCTGCCGCGCGCGCGCTGCTGGAGCAGGCCGAAGGCGTGGTGGTGGTGGACGAGCGCAAGCCCGGCGGCTACCCGACGCCTGTCGGCCACGTCGCGGGCAAGGATCCCGTGTTCGTCGGCCGCATCCGCGAAGACATTTCGCACCCGAACGGCCTGGACCTGTGGATCGTGTCCGACAACATCCGCAAGGGCGCTGCATTGAACGCCGTGCAGATCGCCGAGATCCTGATAAAAGAGTATCTTTGACCAATCTGCGGAGACTATTGACCATGGCGTTTCACTCCACCTTGCGCGGCACAGTTCTCGGCGTGGTGCTGCTCGGCGCTTCCGGTGTCCTGATGGCCGCGCCACCGGCATCCGGCCACGCGGACAGGACGGCCACCTTGCAGGCGCAGGTGAAGGACGCCGACGGGAAGATTGCGGCTGCGCGTGCGCAAAACGCCGCGTTGCAGGCGCAGATATCGCAGATGGAGCAGCAGGATGCCGTGCGCGCAAAACAGCTGCAGGCGCGCGATGCCGAAATCGCCGCGTTGCAGCAGAAACTGCAGGCCGCCGGTGTGCCGGCCTCCGCCACCTCCGCCGGGCATCAGCCATAGCCGCCCTGCGGGCTTGGTGATTGGCCGTTTCTGCAATACCCTTGCGCTCGCGCGGGGCGAGCAAATCCCGGCGCGCTCGTACGTCGGTGGGGGCTTGCTTCATGAATTTGAAACTCCGTATCGCATGTGCCGCGTTGCTGACCGCGACGGCACTCCCCGCGTTGGCGCTGCAGCTTGGCGAAATTCAGGTGAAGTCCACCCTGAACCAGCCGCTGGTGGCGGCGATTCCGCTGCAGCCGAAGAACCTCACCGAACTCGAAGGCCTGACCGTCAGTCTGGCGCCGGCCCAGGATTTCGCGCGCGCCGGCCTGCAAATGACGCCGACCGACCAGACGCTGCAATTCCACGTCGTCACCGACAACAATGGCCAGAAGCTGATCCTCGTCACCAGCACCCGGCCGATCACCGATCCCTATCTCGATTTCCTGGTGCAGGTGAATACCCGCGAGGGCAAGCAGGTTCGCGAATTCGTGGTGCTGCTGAACCCGGTCATCGCGGCGCCTGCGCCCGCGGTGCAGGCGGCACCCGTGGCCAGCGCGCCTCCGACGAGCGCTGCAGCCGCACAACCGGCGGAGTTGCCGGCGCCGTCGCAATTCCCGCAGCCACAGCCACAACCACCCGAACAGACACCGGCCGCGCCAGCCGCGCCGGCTGCGCCCGTACCGCAGCACCATGCACAGCCCGCGCCGCCGCCGTCGCAACCGGCATCGCCGCCCGGCAAGATCGACGTTCATCATGGCGACACGCTGTACGCGCTCGCGCGCAGCGCGGTCCAGGGATCGGACGTCACCACCGACCAAATGATGCTGGCACTGAAGGCCGCCAATCCTGACGCGTTCTTCAAGAACAACATCAACAATCTGAAGGCCGGTGCAATCCTGCGCATCCCCACGCGCGACCTGATCGACCAGCGCAGCGCGGCCGCCGCGGCCGCCGAAGTGCATCGCCAGTACGAGTCGTGGCGTGCCGCGAAGCCGCACCCCGCCACGGTGGTCGAAGGCACGGCCGCGCAGGCCGCGGCCAACGCCGCGCCCAAGCCGGGCAAGGCACCGCCTGCATCCGATCACCTGACACTTACTCCGCCGACCGGCGAGGCGGGTGCCAGCAACAACCGGCCGGGCGTGGCCGGTGGTACCGGTACGGCGACGGTGGCAGGTCTGCAGCAACAACTGCAGGCCAATCGCGACACCCTGGTCAGTCTGAATCAATCCAACTCCGACCTGGAATCGCGCGTTCACAGCCTGCAGGACATCTCGGCCAAGAGCGACAAGCTGTTGAGCCTGAAAGACGCGACAATCGCCGAATTGCAGCGCAAGCTGGGCACGGTGCCATCCGGCCCGGCCGTTGCGTCCAGCGCGAGTTCCGGCAAGGTCAGCGCAAGCGCGAAGGTCGCGGGCAGCGCGCCCGTGGCGGCAAAGCTGGTCGCGAAACCCGTGGCGCCTTCCGCGAAGCCGTGGTACATGCGCCCGCTGGCGTGGGTCATCGCGGGCGTGATCGTGTTGCTCCTGATCGTGCTGGGCTTGTCGGGCCGGCGTCGCCGCCCGGCAATGGAAGGTCCGTCGCGTGGCCCACTCGCCGATCCGGATGACGTATCGCCGCACGCGACGGAGCCGTTCGTCGATGAGCAGGAAGTGATCGCAGAGCGGACCCCCGTCGAGGCGGCTTCCGATGATGCGCATGCGCCTCCGCCCGAACCCGAAACCGCGACGGACGAAGACCCCTACGGCTTGGCCGCCCTGCGCGAGCCTGCAGCCAGGTCGCCGCTGGTCGAGTCTTCGCCCGCAACGGTCGAGCCCGCGGCAGCAATGCCCACCGGGGCTCCCGACCCGTTGGCGAATGAAGACGCGTACAGCGACGACCCGGTCGACACCAAGCTCGACCTCGCCCGCGCGTATCTCGACATGGGTGATCCGGTGGGCGCGCGCGCGATGCTCGAGGAAGTGCTCGAAGAGGGCACGCAGACGCAGAAGGACGAGGCCAAGCGGTTGTTGGCGGACGTCAAGGCCTAGGGCCTGTCGACGCCATGCGCGTTGCGCTCGGTATCGAATACGACGGCACCGATTTCTTCGGCTGGCAACGGCTGGCCCACGGGCCGAGCGTGCAGGCGGAAGTCGAAGCCGCGCTGTCGTTCGTGGCCGATCACCCTGTCGGAGTAACCTGTGCGGGCCGCACCGATGCCGGCGTGCACGCACGCTGCCAGGTCGTGCACTTCGATACACATGCCGAGCGGGACCAACGTGCCTGGGTGCTGGGCGCGACCACGCGCCTGCCGCATGCCGTTGCGGTGTTGTGGGCGCGAACGATGTCGGATGATTTCCATGCGCGGTTTTCGGCGCGTGCAAGGCGCTATCGCTATGCAATCCTCAATCGCGCGATCCGGCCCGCGCTGGATGCGCGTTTCCTTGCATGGGAGCGCGTACCACTGGATGCCGATGCGATGCATGCCGCGGCGCAAGCTTTGGTTGGCGAGCAGGATTTTTCCTCGTTCCGTGCGGTGTCGTGCCAGGCGCGCCACGCGCGCCGCAATGTCACCGAAGTGAACGTGCGGCGCGATGGCGAGCGCGTGATCATCGACATCGAAGCCAACGCCTTCCTGCACCACATGGTGCGCAACGTCGTGGGCTCGTTGCTGGAAATCGGGCGCGGCGAACGTCCGGCCGGATGGATCGCGGAGTTGCTGGCGGCGCGCGATCGCAACGTGGCGGGTGTCACCGCGTCGCCACAGGGGCTGACCTTTCTCGGGCCGCGCTATCCGGCAGAATGGCTGTTGCCCGCCGACCTTACCTTGCCCCCATGAACCGCACGCGCGTGAAAATCTGCGGCGTCACCCGTGTCGAGGACGCGCTGTTGGCGTGCGAGCTGGGCGCGGACGCGATCGGCACGGTGATGACGCCGACCAGCCCGCGCTGCGTGTCGATCGAGCAGGCGCGCGCGATCCGCGATGCGTTGCCGGCGTTCGTGGATGCGGTGGTGTTGTCGCACGATCTTTCCGCCGAACGCGTGCGCGCGGTAATCGAAGGGGTGCAGCCGAGCCTCGTGCAGTTCCACGGTTCGGAGAACGCCGCGTTCTGCGAATCGTTCGGAGTGCGCTATGTGAAGGCGATCGGCATGGCCGGCGATGCGGATGCAAGTGCCATTGCGCGTGAACACCGGCACGCGGTCGGCTTCGTGCTGGACGGCCATCCGCCCGGCCAGCAGGGCGGGCGCGGCGAGACTTTCGACTGGTCGCGCATTCCCAAAAACCTCGAGCGCCCGATCCTGCTGGCGGGTGGCTTGAATCCCGTCAACGTGGGCGACGCGATACGCGCCGTGCGGCCATGGGCGGTGGACTTGGCCAGCGGCGTCGAATCCGCGCCCGGCATCAAGGATGCCGCGAAAATGCGCGCGTTCTTCGCGGCCGTACGTGCCGCCGATGCGGAACTGCCATGAACACCGCCAGCGTGCCGCCACCCGCGGCGATCGAGGAATGTGATTCGCGCGACCTCGACCTGGTCGCGGTGGTCGCGCGCGGCAAACCGCTGGTGATCCGGGGCCTGGTGCGCGATTGGCCGATAGTGAAGCTGGCGCGGCAATCGGACACCGCCTTCGCGCAGCGGCTGGCGGAACTCGACAACGGCGCCGACGTGACCACGTTGCTGATTGCGCCGGATGCGGAAGGCGTCATCGGCTACACCTCCGACCTCGGCGATTTCAACTATCAGCATTTCAAGGTACCGATCACGCTGGGTCTGCAGCGACTGGCTGGTTACAGCCAGCGCCCGCATGCGCCGGGGCTGGTGATCCAGAGCGTGCCGCTGCGCGAGTGCCTGCCCGGACTGCTGGCCGATCACACACTGCCGTTCCTCGATCCGCGAATCGAGCCGCGTCTGTGGATGGGCAACCGCACGGTGACGCCCACGCATTTCGATTCGCAGCAAAACATCGCCTGCGTGGTGTGCGGCACCCGCCGCTTCACGCTATTTCCGCCGGAGCAGTTGCCGAACCTGTACGTCGGTCCGCTCGACTGGGCGCCCACCGGTGCCGCGATCAGCATGGCGCGGCTGGATCGTCCGGACGATCCGCGCTATCCGCGCCTCAAGCTCGCGCTCGCCACCGCACAGGCCGCCGAACTGGATGAGGGCGATGCGATCTACATTCCGCCGCTGTGGTGGCATCACGTCGAATCATTGGAACAGTTGAACGCATTGGTAAACTACTGGTGGAATGCGGTGGACGTGCCGGGCTACGCCAGCGGGCACGGCCGCGCTGCGCTGTACCATTGCCTGCTCGCGTTCCGGGCGCTACCGGCCGATCAACGCGCGGGGTGGCGCAACCTGCTGGATTACTACGTGTTCGGCAACAATGATCCCGCCGCGCACATTCCCGAGCAGCGCCGCGGCGTACTCGGTCCGCTCACGGCCGAGACCGTCGAACAGTTGAAGCAGGGCGCGCGCCAGAACCTGTGATATTCAATGGCATTGGCGTCCGATCGTCGACCAGGAATTCCCGGAACACATGAAAGACATCGATTACCACGCCTGGCCCGACACGCACGGCCGCTTCGGTGCGTACGGCGGAACGTTCGTTGCGGAAACCCTGATCGCGCCGCTGGAAGCATTGACCGCGGCGTACACGCGTTTGCGCGATGATCCGGCGTTTCAAAAAGAGTTCGCCTATGACCTGAAGCATTACGTCGGCCGGCCTTCGCCGATCTACCACGCGAAACGGTTGTCGGATCGGATTGGTGGCGCGCAGCTCCTGTTCAAGCGGGAAGACCTGAACCACACCGGCGCGCACAAGATCAACAACACGGTCGGCCAGGCACTGGTGGCGCGGGCGATGGGCAAGTCGCGGATCATCGCCGAAACCGGTGCGGGTTCGCACGGCGTTGCCACGGCAACGGTGTGCGCGCGTTACGGGATGCAGTGTGTCGTGTACATGGGCGAGGTGGACATCGAGCGCCAGAAGATCAACGTGTACCGGATGAAACTGCTCGGCGCCGAGGTGGTGCCGGTGCACTCCGGCTCGAAGACGTTGAAGGACGCGCTGAACGAGGCCCTTCGCGACTGGGTGAGCAATGTCGCCGACACCTTCTACATCATCGGCACAGTCGCGGGGCCGCACCCGTATCCGATGATGGTGCGCGATTTCAACGCGGTGGTCGGCCGTGAAGCGCGCGCACAGATGCTGGAACAATACGGTCGTCTGCCCGACGTGCTGACCGCGTGCGTCGGCGGCGGTTCCAACGCGATCGGGTTGTTCCATGCATTCCTCAACGATCGCGAGGTGCGCATCGTCGGCGCGGAAGCGGCGGGTGAAGGCATTGCGACCGGTCATCACGCGGCCTCGCTCGCGGCGGGCCGGCCCGGCGTGCTGCACGGCAACCGCACCTACGTGTTGTGCGACGACGACGGACAGATCACCGAAACCCATTCGGTATCGGCGGGTCTTGACTATCCGGGCGTCGGTCCCGAGCACGCATTCCTGAAGGACGCCGGCCGCGCGGAATATGTCGGAATCACCGACGATGAGGCGTTGGCGGCGTTTCATCTGCTTTGCGAAACCGAGGGCATCCTGGCTGCGCTGGAGTCCTGTCATGGCGTGGCGCAAGCGATCAAGCTCGCACGTGAATTGCCCAGGGACAAGTTGATCCTGTGCAACCTCTCCGGCCGGGGCGACAAGGATGTACACACGATTGCGCAGCGCGAGCACATCGAGCTATGAGCGACCGCATCAGTTCCCGTTTCGATGCCTTGCGTGCGCAAAAGCGCACGGCGCTGATTCCGTTCATCACGGCCGGCGATCCGCTACCCGAAGCAACGGTCGATGTCATGCACGCATTGGTCGAGGCGGGTGCCGACCTGATCGAGCTGGGGATGCCGTTTTCCGATCCGATGGCGGACGGCCCGGTGATCCAGCACGCGGACGAACGCGCGCTGCGTAACCATGTCGGCATCGCGAACATCCTTGGCTGGGTGCGTGGATTCCGCGAACGTGATGGAGAAACGCCACTCGTGCTGATGGGTTATCTGAATCCCATCGAGATCCATGGCATCGAATGCTTCGCGCGCGAGGCGGTGAGTGCCGGCGTGGACGGCGTGCTGGTCGTCGATTGCCCGATCGAGGAAGACGCGACCCTGCAGCCGCTGCGCAGCGCGGGCTTGCAACGCATCCTGCTGTCCGCGCCGACCACTTCGGACGCGCGGCTTGCGCACGCCATCGAGACGGCGGAAGGCTATCTGTACTACGTGTCGTTCGCGGGCATTACCGGCGCGGCGAAACTGGCGGCCGCGGACATCGCGTCACGCGTCGGCGACCTTCGCGAACGCGCGAAAGTCCCGATCGCGGTCGGTTTCGGCATCAAGGACGCGGTCGGCGCGAAGGCCGTCGCCGTGTTCGCAGACGCGGTCGTGATCGGCTCGGCGCTGGTCGGGACGCTGGCCGGTGCGGCTTCGACCGCAGAAGCCTGCCGCCGTGCCGCGGCTTTCCTCGCGCCGATCCGCGCGGCGCTGGACGGGCGTTGACCGGCCTCGCGGTGTATCCTTGGCGGTTGTAATCCAACGAGGAATTCCTCGTGTCCTGGTTGCAGAAACTGACCACGCCCAAAATCCGCACCGAAGGCACGGCCGGCCGCGGCAAGGTGCCGGAAGGCGTGTGGGAAAAGTGTTCCGGTTGCGGCATCGGGCTGTACCGGCCCGAGCTTGAGCGCAACCTCATGGTGTGCCCGAAGTGCGGCCATCATCATCCGATCGGCGCGCGTGCGCGCCTCGCCGCATTTCTCGACGAAGGCGGCAATGAACTCGATGCGGGCATGGCCCCGGTCGATGCGCTGAAGTTCAAGGACTCCAAGAAATACCGCGACCGCATCCTCGCCGCGCAAAAGAGCAGCGGCGAGAAAGACGCGCTGGTTTCCATCGAAGGCAGCCTCAAGGGCATGCCGGCGGTCGCCTGCGCGTTCGAGTTTTCCTACATGGGCGGTTCGATGGGCTCGGTGGTCGGCGAAAAAATCACGCGTGCCGCCGAAGCAGCGCTGCGCGGGAAGGCGCCTTTCATCTGCTTTACCGCCACCGGCGGCGCGCGCATGCAGGAAGGCCTGCAATCGTTGCTGCAGATGGCCAAGACCTCGGCCGCGCTCGCGCGCTTGCGTGCTGCAGGGCTGCCCTACATCGTGGTGCTGACGCATCCGACCACCGGCGGCGTGTCCGCGAGTCTCGGGATGCTGGGTGACATCCACATCGCCGAACCCAAGGCGCTGATCGGTTTCGCAGGCCCGCGCGTGATCGAGCAGACCGTGCGCGAGACGTTGCCGGAAGGCTTTCAGCGCTCGGAATTCCTGCTGGAGCACGGCGCGATCGACATGATTTGTGACCGTCGCGACTTGCGCGATCGCATCGCGGATCTGCTGGCGATCCTGACGCATCGCGCGAAGGTGGCGTAACGCCTTGCGCTGTTCGCACGCTGGCCCGCGGCAATCAATCTTGCATGACTTCCCATCGCGCCCACCCCCTTCGATGCGAAGGGGGTCGTCGCGCAGCGGCGGGAGGATGACGTCCATGTCATTTTCCGCGCGCCTCCCGCGCGCGCGGGCCCCTGTTGGCGCACATCCTGTGCGCGCAGCCATCGAAGCGAACTGCGTGGTTTCGCCATGAAGACGCTCGCCGAGTGGCTCGATTACCAGCAACAAATCCACGCGCGCGGCATCGACATGGGTTTGGAGCGCGTGCGCGAGGTCTGGCAGCGCATGGACGCGCCGCGGCCGGCGCCGGTGGTGATCACGGTAGGCGGCACCAATGGCAAAGGCTCGACGGTTGCATTCCTCGAAGCGATGTTGCGCGCGGGCGGAATGCGGGCGGGCGCCTACACCTCGCCGCACATCCTGCGCTACAACGAGCGCGTGCGCGTGGATGGAATGGAAGCGGACGATGCCGCACTGATCGCGGCGTTCGAGCGCGTCGAAGCCGCGCGCGGTGTTGACTCAAGACAACCCATCACGCTGACGTATTTCGAATTCGGGACGCTGGCGGCGTTCGACGTGTTCGCGCGTGCCGGGCTCGATGTCGCGTTGCTGGAGGTCGGGTTGGGCGGGCGCCTGGACGCGGTGAACATCATCGACGCGGATTGCGCGGTCGTGGTCACGGTGGATCTCGATCACATGGAGTACCTCGGACCCGACCGCGAATCGATCGGGCGCGAAAAGGCGGGCATCTTTCGCGCAGGCAAACCCGCGATTGTGGGCGAAACCAATCCGCCGCAATCGCTGCTGGACCAAGCCCGTGACATCGGTGCCGGCGCGGAAGTACTGGGGCGCGATTTCGGCTGGTCGCCCGAGGTCGGCGCGCTCGCGTGGTGGCATCGCGCTCCTGGCCAATCGCGCTACGTCGCGTCGGCCGAGGGATCCGCAGATATCGTGTTGCACGGCGAACTGGCGCTGGAAGGCGCTTTCCAGTACCACAACGCGGCAACCGCCGTCGCGGCGCTGCGCGCGCTGGGCGATCACGTGCGCTGGGATGCGCGCGCGCTGGAGAGGGGACGCCAGTCCGAAGGCTCCGCACCGCTGCTGCCGGGACGCCTGCAACATCTGGCAAGCAACCCCGACCTCGTCGTCGACGTCGGGCACAATCCGCAGGCGGCGCGTGAACTCGCGCGCTGGCTGGATCGGCATCCGGTGCAGGGCGAGACGCGTGCGGTGTTCGGCGCGCTGGCAGACAAGGACATCGAAGCCGTCGTCGCGGCGCTGGGTGCGCGCATCGGGCGCTGGTACCTGGCGGGACTGGACGACGAATCGCCGCGTGGTGAAACCGTCGCGCGGCTTGCGTCACGCTTGCGCGCGACCTTGCCCGAGGCGAATTGCGCCGAGTATCCCGACATCCCGGCCGCGCTGGCCGCCGCACGCGCGGAAGCCACGGCGCACGACCGCATCATCGCGTTCGGGAGCTTTCACTTGGTCGGTCCAGTGCTGCGCGAAGCCACCCGGTTATAATCCCCTCATTCGCACTTTGGGCGTTCGAGCCGACGCGCATGAAGCGTGCGGCTCAATGCCGAGACTGATCCGTCGCATGGTGCCGCATCTATGGATTCAGGTTTGAAAACACGCTTGCTCGGCGCCGCGGTGTTGATCGCACTGGCGGTGATCTTCGTGCCGATGCTGCTGCCGAGTTCCAACTCCGGTTTGCAGTCCGCCGGCACCAAGGCGGTGCCGGAACCGACCGGCGAAATGCAGACCCGCGTGCTGCAGGTCGGCCCCGATGGCGCCAGCGCCGGTTCCAGCACCGCTGCAGCGATCAACGATCCCGACCATGTCGCGATGCTCAATCTGGAAGGTCATCCGAAAGCGGCGCTGCAACCGCTGAGTTCCGGCTTGCCGATCGAAGCCACCAACGAACCTGCGCCTGGTGCGCCGGCGTCGGCGCCCCCCGCCAGCGTGGCCGCCGCGGTGCCGGCCAAACCCGAACCCGCGGCGGCGGTCGCGAAGATACCGCCGCCTTCCGCGCCGGTGGCGTCGGCGCCCGCGAAGGCCGGGCCGATTGCCGGTGGCGCGGGCGCGGCGGCCGACGCGCTGTACACGGTCAACCTTGGCGTCTACGCCAATCACGCCAGCGCAGACAGGCTGGTCGCGAATGCGAAGCAGCATGGGTTCACCGCGCTCGCCACGCCGGAAACCTACCAGGGCAAATCGGTGATGCGCGTGCGGGTGGGGCCGTTCAATAGCCGCGCCGAAGCCGAAGCCGCGCGCCTGAAGTTGAAGGATTTCGAAAGGGTGTCGATGAGCATCGATTCGGGCGTCGTCAACCAGACCGGCGATGCGCCGGCATCCGCCATCGCGGCCAGGCAATCCGGCGCGTGGGCGGTGCAACTGGCTGCGTACAGCGACGAAGCCTCCGCGAACAAGATGCGCGATCGCCTGCGCGGGCAGGGCATCGATGGTTACGTGGACAGCGTGAGCACGGCGAAGGGCAAGTTGTGGCGCGTGCGCGCCGGCCCGTTTGCATCGCGAAACGTCGCCGAATCCACGCGCGCCGAGATCGCGCAGAAATTCAACGTGAAGGGCAACATCGTCACGCAGGAATAGTGCGATCGTCCCTGATCGCTGCCCGTCAATTTGCTCCATGCGTAGCAGCTGTTGTGAAAAGTCAGGCCAAGGATGGCCGTTCTGGTATTCGCAGGCGCGAAAAGTTCCTACCCACCAATCCGCCGCCTAATGCGGCGATCAGGGACGATCGCACAGATATGAACGTAGCCGACATTG
>Ga0070684_100003797_pt1 | contig 11411 bp, 13 predicted proteins | sample KBSC723LmetaG_FD_65653 | JGI IMG/M metagenome (GOLD analysis project Ga0070684, IMG submission 65653) | Corn rhizosphere microbial communities from Kellogg Biological Station, Michigan, USA - KBS C7.2-3L metaG | ecosystem: Host-associated > Plants > Roots > Rhizosphere ...
CGGCGTATGCAGATGACCCGCTCGGTTTTGTGAAATTCGTCTTCCCGTGGGGCGAGGGTGAGTTGGCTGCGTCACCCGGCCCTGAGCCGTGGCAGGCGGATTTGCTGCGGCGGGTGGGCGAGGGGTTGAGTCCGGACGAGGCGGTCCTTGAGGCGGTGGCATCGGGTCACGGGGTCGGCAAGAGCAGCACGGTTGCCTGGCTGATTCTGTGGGCGATGAGCACGGCGACCGACACGAGGGGCGTGGTCACTGCGAACACTGAGACCCAGCTCAAGACCAAGACCTGGGTCGAGCTTGCCAAGTGGTATCGCCTTTTCCTTGGCCGCCCCTTATTCCGCCTTGAGGCCACGGCCTTGTTCTCGGTTGACCCGGAGCGGGCGCGCACGTGGCGGACTGACATGATTGCGTGGAGCGAGCGTAATCCGGAAGCTTTTGCCGGCCTGCACAACCAGGGCAGGCGCGTTTTCATTATTTTTGACGAGGCGTCGGCGATCCCGTCGATCATTCACGAGACCGCCTCGGGCTTTCTTTCGGACGCTGACACCGAGCGTCTGTGGTTCATGTTCGGCAACCCGACCAAGTCGACCGGCCGCTTCCGCGACGCCTTCACCGAGGGCAGCGGCTGGCACACGACGCAGGTTGATGCGCGCCGCATCAGCTTCACCAACAAGGGCCAGTTTGAGGCGTGGTCGCGCGCCTATGGCGAGGACAGCGACTATTTCCGCATTCGCGTCCGGGGCGTCTTTCCGCGCAGCGGCGAGAGCGAGTTCATCAGCGCGGCCATTGTGGCCGAGGCGCAGCAGCGCGAAGCGGTCGCGCAGCGTTTTGACCCGCTCGTCATCGGCGTGGACGTGGCGCGGTACGGCGACGACGAGAGTGTCATAGCCGTGCGCAAGGGCCGCGACGCCCGCAGCATACCCGCCGCGCGCTTGCGCGGCCTCGACACGATGGCGTTGGCGAGCCGGGTTATAGAACTCGCGCAGAGCCTCCGCGCCGACGCGGTGTTCATCGACGGCGGCGGGGTGGGGGGCGGCGTGATCGACCGTTGCCGGCAGTTGCGTCTCTCTGTGCATGACGTGCAGTTCGGCGGTCGCGCAGAGCGTTCCGACCTGGTCACTGGGGGCGAGCGCTACGCCAACAAGCGGGCCGAGATGTGGGGTACGATGCGGGCCTGGCTGGTGGGTGGTGCGATCGAGGACAGCGAGGATCTGCGCCAGCAGCTGCTTGCCCCGACCTATGGGTTCAACGCGCGCGACGAGATCCAGTTGGAGCGCAAGGCCGACATGCGGGCGCGGGGCGTGGCGAGCCCCGACTGGGCGGACGCGCTCGCTCTCACCTTCGCCTTCCCGGTCGTGCCCAACCTCGACGCTGGTGGGGACTATCCGCACAAGCCGTTGGTGGAGACCGAGTACGATCCCTTCTCCCCGGAGAGGATGTGGGCCTGATGGCGGACGCTGATCTGCGTCAATGGCCGCTGTTCGACGAAGCTCGCGGCGACATGCTGCTGCATCCGTTTTATCCGCTGACCGCGACGCCGCATTACATCACGCTCGACATGATGGCGGCGTACATTGGGGCGGGGACGCAGGGGCCGCCCGGTCCCGCGGGCGCGGATGGTGCGGATGGTGCCCCAGGTCCGGCGGGGCCTGCGGGAGCCACTGGACCCACCGGACCACCCGGGACCGCCGCCACGATCGCGGTCGGCGACACGCCCCCGGCGAGCCCCTTGCAGGGCACCGCGTGGTGGGACAGCGCGGGCGGCCAGCTTTATCTCTGGTACGACGACGGCAGCTCGGGCCAGTTTGTGCCGGCCACGAACCAGCCCGGCCCCCCGGGGCCTGTCGGCCCAACTGGCCCCGCCGGCCAGACTTGGACGGTGGGGTCGGGGCTCTCGCTCAGCAGCAACACGCTCTCCCTGACCACACCCGCGTTGCCGCTTGCCGGCGGCACCCTGGGTGGGGCGCTGACCATTGCGCCGGCAAGCGGCACTGCCGACGTATGGCTCAATTCGGCGACTGCCGGCACTCGCGTGCTTGGCTTGAAAGCTGGCGCTCCCCGCTGGGTGGTAAATCTGGGGGACGGCACCACAGAGAGCGGGAGCGACGCAGGCAGCGCACTTACGGTTGAGAGGTTCTCCGATGCGGGGGCGTACCTCGCCGCTGCACTCACTATAAATCGGGCCACAGGCAACGCTACTTTCGGCGGCAGCGTGACAATGGCTGGCGCTCTCGCTCTAAGCGGCAGCGCGAACCCGCAACTCTACCAATCAGGCAATTATTCGGTTTTAAGCGCCAACGACACCGCCACGCTGAACCGCGTGATCATGGTCGGCAACGCCGCCGACCCGACGAATTACTACCGCAATACGACCCATAGCATCGCCGACCAGACCGGCTCCAACGTTCTTCTTACCCTGACCTTAGCCAGTCAGATTTTTGGCGGCGGCGGCGTGGTTTCTGGTTCGCCGACCGGCGGGGCCAAGGGCGCGGGCAGCATCAACGCGGTCACTGTCTACGGCAACAACGTAGTCCTCACCAGCGATGCCGACCTCAAGCGCGACATCGAGGCGATGCCGCCGTGCCTCGGGCTGGTGCGCGCGATCGAGCCGAAGGCGTACCGCTGGAAACCGCTGCCGGAACCGGAACCGATACCGGGACCAGACGGCGAGCCGACGCGGTTGGCTGGCGAGATGTCGCCGGATTTCACCGAGAGACAAAATTGGGGGTTCATCGCGCAGGATGTAGCGAAAGCAACCGGCGCGCATCGCAGCGACGGCGGCGTCGAGAGCCTCGATGTCGGCGGTCTGATCGCGACGCTGTGGCAGGCGGTGCGCGAGCTGTCGGCCAAGGTCGAGGCCCTGGAGGCGGCGAAGTGATCGACTTCCCGGCTTCGCCCACCCTCAACCAGATATTTACGGTCGGCACGGCCTCGTGGCGCTGGGATGGCGCCAAGTGGGTCGCGTATGGCTCCGGCGGCAGCTACATCATCGCATTCGACATCCCAGGCGTCCTGACGCTGAACGCGGTATTTGCGCACGTCTTCGCGGCGGCGGCAGCGTTCCCGCTCCATTTCGGGGGTTCCCAGGCGCGCGGCAGCGCCAACGCCACAGGTTCTCCGGTTGTCACCTTCGCGCGCAGCGCGGCGGCCAGCCCGCTGAGTTTCAGCAACATTGGCACCATGACGATCACCGCCGGAACGACCAACCCCACCTTCATTACGGCATCTCCGCCGAGCTTCGTGACAGGCGACACGATCCGGGGGCTGGTCACGACCGGCGACGTGAGCTTCGCGGATTTGTATTTGACGTTGGCGGGTACGCGCTGATGCCGACACCATTCATCTTCACCGATGGATTCGATGTGTACGGCCCGCCGGGGATCACGCCTGCCATAACCACGCAGTGGACTACGACGGCAGGCACGGGTACACTAACCATCGTCGCCGGGCTTAGCTCGACCGGCTATGCAGCGAGGTTGTTCAATAACGGCAACATAAGCAAAACGCTGAGTGCGTCGTACTCCCGCATTGTCGGATCTATCAGGTTCCAGTGCAATCTGGCCGGTCTTACGACGATAAGTTTTATGAACGGCGCCAGTACTGCGTTCAGCTTTACGTTCGAGACGACCGGGGTCATCAACCTGCGCACCGGGACCGCTACCGGGTCGATCATAGCGGGCGGCGGCGCGATCCTTGCCAACTCGACGCACGTCCTCTCTTTCGACATCGCAATCGGGGCGAGCGGGGCTTATACCGTCAATCTCGACGGGGTATTGCTGTACTCGGGCACCGGCAACACCGGCAACTCGCAGACCAGCGTCAATATTATTTTCCCCACTATAGGGTCGAGCAGCTCGCAAAGCCTGGTCCTCGATGACCTGGTCCTGATCGACCCGACGCAGGCGGGGTACAACTCCGCCATTCTGACATCGAACGCTGTCATCGAAACGCAGTTCGTGTCGGGCGACAACCAGACCCAGTTCGCCAATGACGGCGATCTTGTAGTAGCTGCCGGCGTGGCGTCGAACGGTGTGGCGCGGGCGAACATCGCCACCAACGCCCCCGGCGCCGGCCAGCTCTTCCTCGTCAAAACCACGGCATCCGTCGCGCGTACCCTCAACAGCGTCTCGGTCGTTCCCGGCGCGACATCGGGAACCGCGAAATTCCGCGCGGTGGTTTACTCCGACAGCGCCGGCTCTCCCGGCTCGCTGCTGTCATCGGGCAACGAGGTAACCGGCACGACCACCGGCGCCACGTTGACCGGCACGCTGGTGACGCCGCAGGCGCTGGCCGCGGGCACGAGCTATTGGATCGGGTTCATCACCGACACGTCTGTCATATTGCAGCAGTACGACGCGGCCACCAACCTCGGGCAGAAGAAAGCCAACACCTACGCATCGGGCGCACCGGCGACCGGCTCGGGCATGACGACGGGGCAGGCGACCTGGCTCGTGTGGGGCAACTGCACCGGGGCGAGCGTGAACTGGCCCGCGCTCGCCGGCAACCCGCCGATCGCCACGGCTGCGTCGCAAACCCATTCTTCTACGGTCGGCCAGGAGGATTTGTTTACTTTCCCGCCGCTCGCGACGAACCCGTCGACGATATTCGGCATGGCGGTCAAGGGGCTTGTACTGAAGACCGACGCGGGGGCGAGGACGGCCAGCTTCAACACTAAATCAGGCGCTTCGGACGTAACCGGGTCGGCCCCCGGTCAGGCGCTGGCGACGACGCCGGTGTGGCAGGGCAGTTATTTCGAGACAGACCCGGCGACCGGCCTGGCGTGGACGGCCTCCGGTGCCAATTCGGCGCGGGGCGGCGTGAGTGTCGCCACATGACCGCCATCCGTAGGACGGCGTGCCCGGCCTCAAGCCGGGCCGGTCATCGCTGATGACCGACGTCGTCGTACGCGGCCTCGTCCGCGAGACGATCGACACAGGGACGGGCGCGCTCCAAGTGCAGGGGCTGGTGCGCGAGGTCATCGGTTCGCCGGGCGTCGGCACGAACCGGCTGCTGGTGCAGGGGTTGGTGCGCGAGGTGCTCCGCTTGGGGGGCACAGGTGCGGGGCCGGCAACGGCGCGGCAGTACGCGGTGTCGGTGACGTGAGCGGCTTCGCGCTCGTCGCGGCAATGTCCCTGGTGATCCTGCACCGGGTCGACGGGGGCGAGGTCGCGGTGGCGCCCGAGCATATCACGAGCATGCATTCGAAGGCCCCGACATCGGCACAGAACAAGCTGGTTACCGGGGAAGCGCGGTGCATCGTGTGGCTCAGCGACGGCAAGCTGCTGTCCGTGCTGGAGCCGTGCGAGGCGGTGAAACGGTTGATGGGCGAGGCAGCGAGATGACCTGTTCCTTGAGGCTCCCCCCGGCCTTCGCTCCCGGTGGACCCTCGTCCACCGTAGGCAAGCCCTGATGTTCGGCGGCGCCAAGACACCGGCACCGCCGCCGCCGCCGCCGCCGCCGCCGAGCCCGCCGACCTATGCCAGCTCGGCCGCGGTCGCGCCGCGCACTCCTCTGCCGCGCTACGGGGCGCTCTCGGACAGCATCCTGACCGGCCCCTTGGGGGCGGTGACCCCGGGCACGACGTCGCGCAAGAGCCTCCTTGGTGAGTGAGGCCTACCGGCGCTATGCCGACGCACGGCTCGCCGGCTTGCGCGGTACACGCGAGAGTTGGCTCGAGCACTGGCGCGACGTCGCCGGGCACGTCCTGCCGCGCCGCTACCGCTGGCTGGTCGCGGCCAACGACACCTCGCGCGGTTCGCAGATCAACCACAGGATCTTGGACAGCACCGGCACGCTGGCGGCGCGCACGCTGGCGTCGGGAATGATGAACGGAATCACCTCGCCGACCCGGCCGTGGTTCCGACTGCGCATCGAGGGGTATGAGGAGGACTACGAGGTCCAGTCGTGGCTGACCGATTGCGAGCGGAGGATGATGACCGTCTTCCAGGCGAGCAATTTTTACCAGGCGATGGCGATCATGTATTTCGACCTGGTGGTGTTCGGCAGCGCCGCGGTCATCATCTATGAGAATTTTGAGAACGTCATTCATTGTTTCAATCCGTGCGCCGGCGAGTACTTTTTCGACCTCAACAACAACCTGGAGGTCGGCACGGTGGCGCGCGAGTTCACGCTCACGTACTGCCAGCTGGTCGAGGAGTTCGGCGAAGAAAAGGTCAGCCGCGATGTGCGCGACGGCTACCGGGACGGCGCCCTGAAGAGCCGCGAGAAGGTGGTGTGCCACCTGATCGAGCGCAACACCGGCGAGAGTGCCGGGGTGGCGCAGACCTTCCCGTTCCGGGAGGTGTACTGGGAGGTCGGCTCGCCGCAGGACCAGGTGCTGCGGGCTCGCGGGTTCCACGACTGGCCGGTCATGGCGACCCGCTGGGACGTCCAGGGCAACGACCCGTATGGCCGCAGCCCCGGCATGGACGCACTGGGCGACATCAAGCAGTTGCAGCAGGAGACCCGGCGCAAGGCGCAGGCAATCGACAAGATGGTCAACCCGCCATTGCTGGCCGACGTCCAATTAAAGAACCAGCCGATGAGCCTGTTGCCCGGGGGCACGACGTATGTGTCGGGGCTCTCGCGCGATCGCGAGGGGGCGCGACCGATCTACACGGTGATGCCGCCGATCGCCGAGATGATGCAAGATATCAGGGAAGTACAAACCAGGATAAAGATAACCTTTCACAATGATTTATTCAGCGGGATAACGGATTTACAAACCGTGCGGACCGCGACCGAGATCGATGCGCGGCGGGAAGAGAAGCTGGTGCTTTTAGGCCCGGTGCTGGAGCGCATCCTGTCCTCGCGCGAGGGCCTCGGCAGCGCCATCGACCGGGTCTGGGGCATCATGTTCCGCGGGCAGCTGCTGCCGGTGCCGCCAGAGTCCCTGCGCGGTCAGGCGACCCACATCCAGGTCGACTACATCTCGATGTTGGCAATGGCCCAGAAAGGGATCGCCACCGCCGGGATCGAGAAGTTGTGGGCTTTCGCCGGCAACTTGGCGGCGGTCAAGCCGGACATACTCGACAAGCTCGATGCCGATCAGACGGTGGATGAATATGCCGCCGCCCTCGGCGTCAGCCCGAAGATCGTCGTCTCCGACGAGGACGCCGCCGCCGCCCGCCAGGGCCGGGCACAGCAGCAGCAGATGGCGCAGGGCGCCGAGATCGCCGGGCAGGCCGCGCAGGGCGCCAAGACACTGAGCGAGACCGATGTCGGAGGCGGCATCAACGCGCTGCAGATGATGCTCGGCACCGGCGCTACGCCGCAATAAATGGCGAAGGGCTCCGAGCGGGCCAGGCTGCGCAGCGAGCGCCGCGCGGAATTGGCGGCGCTTGCCCGCCTGATGGAAGACCCGGCCGGGCGCCGCTGGGTGCGCAACACGCTGGCCGCCTGCCACGTCTGGGACACCTCTTTCGCCACCAATGCCATCCGCATGGCTTTCCTCGAAGGCGAGCGCAACCAGGGGCTACGGCTGCAGGCGGAGATCGCCGAGGCCGCGCCCGAGCAATTTATCGAAATGCTGAAGGAACACGGCAGTGAGCGACAACGCGGAAGCGACGGCCCCGGCGGAGGCAGCGACACCGGAGACGACGGAGACGACCCCGCCGGCTTCGCCGAGTGAGGCAACGCCACCGTCCTCGCTGCTCGGCGAGGCCGAGGCCGAGGCACCGGCTTCGCCGGAGCCGTTCGACCCGGAGGCGATAAAATTCCCGGACGGGGTGACCCGCGAGGACGCGCTGTTCAACGATTTCACGGATATTGCAAAGGAGCACGGTTTGACCGGCCCCGCCGCACAACGCCTTATCGACTTGGCTGCCAAGCAGATCGCAACCGCTACCCAAAAGCAACAGGCCGTCTGGGAACAGCAGAACGCGGACTGGCAGGCGCAAATCAAGGCGGACAAGGAGATCGGAGGCGACAAGCTTCCGGGCATGCTGCAGACATTTGCCAAAGTTGCCGCAAATCCCGAGTTGTCCGATCCGCAATTTCGCGAGGCCCTCGCCGCCACCGGCGCGGGAAACCATCCGGCAATTGTCCGGACGCTGGCTCGGTGGGCCAAGGCCCTCTCCGAAGGCGGTCCGATCCAAGGCGGCCCGGCAGGCTCCTCGCGCATCCCGCAATCCCTCGGCGAGGTTTTCTACGGAACCCGTAGCGGCCTCAGGTCCAACTGAGGTTGGACCGCGCCCTCCTGACGAGGACAAACACTGATGGCAACTTTAGGCACGAACGTAATGACGTATGCGGACTGGGCCAAACGGGTCGAGGACGGGTACAAAATCGGCACGATTATCGAGCTGCTCAGCCAAACCAACGAAATACTGCTCGATATGTTGACCTTGGAAGGAAACTTACCAACCGGCCATAAAACAACCGTGCGCACCGGCCTGCCGACCGCCACCTGGCGCATGCTCAACTATGGCGTGCCGGGGTCGAAATCGACGACGGCGCAGGTGGTCGACACCTGCGGAAATTTGGAGGCGTTTGCGCTGATCGACAGCGACATCGTGAATTTGGCCGGCGACCGGGAGAACTTCCGCGCTAGCGAGAACATGGCATTTTTGGAGGGAATGAACCAGCAGGTTGCGACCACGTTGATCTACGGCAACCAGGCCGTCACCCCGGAGCGGTTCACCGGCCTCGCGCCGCGCTACAGCACCGTCAACACCGCGACCGGCGCGTCCGCCGCCAATGTGGTGGATATGGGCGGCACCGGCGGCACCAATACAAGCGTGTGGGTCGTGACCTGGGGCGCCAATACAACGCACGGGATTTTCCCGAAGGGCAAGATCACCGGGCTGCAGCACAAAGACATGGGCGAGTGGCCGGTGCAGGACGGCAACGGCAACACCTACATGGCGTACCGCGACCACTACAAATGGGAGATAGGATTAAGCGTGCGCGACTGGCGCTTTAACGCCCGCCTCGCCAACATCGACGTCACGCTGCTCAACGGCGGCTCGGCGCCGAATTTAATCAACGGGCTCGTGCGGGCGCTCTACCGCCTGCCGACGACGTCCTCGCGCACCACCAACATCCAAACCTCCGACACGCCGAAGATCCAAGGGTCGATGGGGCAGACGGTTATATATTGCAATAGGGTGGTCGCGACGTATTTGGACCTCCAGGCGATGAATAAAACAAATGTGTTGTTGAACCGCGAAGAATTTGATGGCAGGGCGGTGACAACTTTCCGCGGCATCCCGGTTCGCATCTGCGACGCGATCCTGTCGAACGAAGCCCGCGTCGTCTAAGCCGCCCCCGGGTCCAAGCAGGGCTTGGACCGTTAACACCCCCCCTGCCTCCGCAGGGGCAAGCTTAAACACCTCATTAAACACTTCCAACCGCCGGACCTCGGCGGCACAGGAGACCCTCATGATTCTCGATGGAGCGTTGCAGTTCACCGGCACCGCCGGCGTCGCCGGCAGCCCCGACATCCCGACCACCGGCACCCAGCAGTCGACAAACATTGTCGACCTCGTCAATGCCCGCGACATGGGCATCGGCGACGACCCGGCTATCAAGCTCGTGGTGGCGGTCAAGACCGCCTTCACCGCTGGCACCAGCCTCCAGATCCAGTTCCAGGGGGCGCCCGACAACGCGGGGACGCCCGGCACCTGGACGACCTACGCGGAAAGCGCGGCCGTGCTCGAGGCCGACCTGGTGGCAGGCCGGTATCTGCTGCCGATGGACATTCCGCGCCCGCCGCCGGGGGCGGCGCTGCCGCGCTACTACCGGCTGCAATACGTCTCCGCGGGCACCCACAGCACCGGCCAGATCTACGGCGCGCTCGTGCTCGACCGTCAGGACTACGTCGTCTACCCGGCCGGCGCGACCGTGCCGAATTGAGGAGCATCAAAGATGAAATACAGACTCCTGGCGCAGCACACCGCCCCCGTGTCAGGCGAAGTGCTCGAGGCCGGCACCGAGGTCGGCGACGACACCGAGCACCCGTGGAAAAACCGCGACGGGTCGGATGCCGAGCCCTCGACCCAGATGGAGGGCCTCGACGACGCCGCGCGCGAGAAAGTCAACGCACTGCACCGGAAGCTCTACGGCTCCGACCCCGACTGGGGCGGCCATCAGAGCGAGGAGGTGCGGCAGGCGCGCGAGAAGGAAAAGGAGGAGCAGCAGAAGCTCGACGAGGGCTCCGAGCCGGTGAGCGAGCAGCAGCACCTCGAGCGCGAGGACGCCAAGGAACGCGAAAAGCGCGGCCAGGGGGCACCGCGCCGTGCCCCGGGCGAACCGGCGCCCTCGATCCCGTCCCGCGGCACGCAGGCCGGCAGGCATCCGCGCGCGGGTGCGGAGCCCGGCCCGGCGCGCGAGCCGTCGCACACCGCCACCACCGCCCCGACAACAGGCGGCGCCACCCCGGCACGCGGCGTCGCCACGCCGAGGGCGCCGGAGGGGGACGAGGCGCGGCCGAAGAACCCGAACGAAGAACAGTATCCCAAGGGGTGAGGCATGGCCCGCTTCCGGCTGCGCAACGCGCACTGCCTGCAGAACGTCGAGATGAAAACCCCGGTTTGGTTGCCGGGTGACACCGACAACGAGCACCTCGGCGACGAGAAGGGCACGATCGTCGGCACCGGCACGGCGTACCCGATAGAGAGCGCCACCACCGAGATGGTCCCGCTCGACGCCGAGGCGGAAGCCATGCTCGCGGCCGAGGAGGAGCGCCTCGCGCGCAACGGCGGCACGATGACGCCGGTCGACCAGCTGCCGGGGACCACCGGGGGGGACGATTACGAGGATCGCTACGTCCCCGGCACGAACAAGCCGCGGCCTCGGTCGGAGCCCCGCTCCGACCAGATGCAGAAGTCGGCATAGCGATGAGACACGTGCTGCTGGCGCTGGCCTGCGTGCTGGGCGGATCGCTCGACGCCGAGGCCCAGGTCTTCACCAACCCGCTCAACACGGTCGAGCTCGATCAGCAGGTCAGCCCCGCCGCGGCCTCGAGCTTCCTGTTCACCAGCCCGAGCAAGAGCCTCGCGTCGCTGACGGTGGTCGCAGGCGCCAGCGCCGGGTACGCGCTGGTGCTCGATGCGGCCAGCTTGCCGGCGAACGGCGCCTTGACCTCGTGCTCGGGGCCAGCAACAGCGCGGCCGTGCCTGATGTGGTGCGCCCCGGTAGTCGCGAACGGCTACGTCGACAAGCAGTGGAACTCGCCGATGTCGTTCTCGGCGGGCGTGCTGGTCGCGTTCTCAACGACGGGCTGCGCCACGCTCACCGCCTCCGCAACCGCACAGATTTTCGGCCAGGCGCCGTAGGAGACACCGAGATGCCTCTTTCGACCGACGAGTTCATCCTGACCCACCGGGTCGTCACCGCGGTGGTGGACGCCGAGCCTGTTGCCATCGCGATCCGCTATATCCTGGAAGCCTCGCCATGCGGAGACGATCCCGGCT
>Ga0070684_100003806_pt1 | contig 11404 bp, 10 predicted proteins | sample KBSC723LmetaG_FD_65653 | JGI IMG/M metagenome (GOLD analysis project Ga0070684, IMG submission 65653) | Corn rhizosphere microbial communities from Kellogg Biological Station, Michigan, USA - KBS C7.2-3L metaG | ecosystem: Host-associated > Plants > Roots > Rhizosphere ...
CCCGGCGACCGGCGGGGTCACCGTCGGCGATCGGCACCTGGCCAACGCGCTGCTGCGCGTCGACGTCGCCGACGACGGCACCCTCACACTGTCCACCGTGGACGGCGTGGTGCTGTCGGGCGTAGGCCGGATCGTGGACGGCGACGACATCGGCGACCTGTACAACTACGCGCCACCACCCCAGGACCGCCCGACCGGCCGCCCGGACACGGTCCAGATCGAGGTGACCCGGTCCGGTCCCCTGCTCGGCGCGGTACGCGTCGTCCGCGAGTACCCCTGGCGCGAACGCACCCGGATCGTGATGGACGTCGAACTACGGGCCGGTGAACCGTTCTGCCGCCTCGACGTGGCCTTCACCAACAACCACCCCGACCACCGGGTACGGCTGCACGTGCCGCTGCACCGGCCCGCCACCCACTCCCACGCCGAAGGGCAGTTCGCCGTCGTCACCCGCGGGCTGCACAGCGAGGGCGGGCACGGCGAGGTGCCGCTGCCCACCTTCCCCGCCTACTCCTTCATCGACGCGGGCGGCGCCGCCGTCCTGCTCGACCAGGTGACCGAGTACGAGGTCGTCGACGGCGGCGGGGAACTCGCACTGACCCTGCTACGCGCCACCGGACTGATCAGCCGCGCCGAGCATCCGCTGCGCGCGGAGCCGGCCGGGCCGGTGATCGCCACGCCCGCGGCACAGTACCTCGGCCAGCAGCTACGGGTACGGCTGGCGGTCCTGCCGCACCAGGGCGGCTGGGAGCAGGCCGGCGTCGCGGCTGCGGCCGAGGACTTCCGATGCCCCTTCACCATCCAGCGCGGCACCGCGACACCCGGCGGCGACCTGGTCGAACGGACCGCACTCACGGTCACCGGCGACGGCGTCACGATGACCAGCCTCCGGCGACGCGACGAGGAATGGCTGGAGTTGCGCGTGGTGGCCACCACCGACCAGCCCACAACCGCCCACATCAGCCACCTCACCGCGGCCCGGCGCACAGACCTCCTCGGCAACCCAGGTCCACAACTGTCCGTTGTGGACGGTCAGGTGGAGCTGCCCCTGCGGCCCTGGGAGATCGCCAGTATCCAACTTTCGCGATGACCCCGGTTCGCTGTCCTGCAGCCGGTGCTCCCGTGCCGCGCGCCGGGGTGCTATATGTCAGGGTGACAGCCCTGGTCTGGGGAGATCGCGGCGAAATGCTGTCGGAACACCCTGTATCTGCCGAGAAAGGCATCCGGGCAGGTCCGGGGCCCTTTCGATGTGCGGCCTGACCTTGGCCAGATCGACCGATCGTCACCGATAACTGCGCGATGATGCCGCCCATGCCGCTGCGACTGGCGTATCTAAGCATCACGAACGCGTTTGCGTTGTTGCGGCTGCTGCCCGGCGGCGACCGTGACAACGAGATCGAGATCCTGTCCTTGCGGCATCAGCTCGCGGTGCTGCAGCGCCAGCTCGACGGGCAACGGGTCCGGTTCGAGCCGGTCGATCGGGCGTGGCTGGCTGGGGCTGCTGCACCCGTTGCCGAGGCCGACCCTGCGGAGTCTGCGGCTACTGGTCCGACCCGACACCATTCTCAAGTGGCACCGTGACCTGATCGCCCGCCGACAGGCCGCTCATGTCGTATGCGCGGCGCCAGGGGTCGAGTTCGGTGGTCGGACGCACTCAGGCAGCGCCGCGGCATGCCGCGTCCTGGTTGACCCACTGGTGGTACAGGTCGCTGTCGAGGTTGTCCACCCCGCCGCCGCTGAGGTTGATGGTGTTCCCGTCGGTGCCGAACCAGCGTGACCGCTGCGCGGACAGCGTTACCACCGCGTCAGCGAGAAGGCACACGTCGTCTTCGGCGAACGCGTATCCGGCGCGATGCCCAGATCGCGGTAGTCGTTCGCCAGGATGTGCGGGATGCCATAGGCCGTATGACGCACCAGCGCGCCGTGGTCGGATGGGCGCGCACCTGTGGTGCTCGCATGAGCCCGTACGGGTCTCCATCGGGCTGGACATCCACGACCGCACAAATGTGACCGGGCGGTGTGCGCCCGGCGATCGTCAATGTCCGACCCTGACTTTCGTCAGTGCTCGACGGGTCGGTCCGTTCCGCAGCGAGCAGGCTCGTGAACCGCTCGCTCGCGTCGCCTGCTGACCGCGTCTAAACGGTGTCAAGCCGGGCCTCACGACGGCGAGATGCCTGCCGAGGCGTCCCCCCGGCTGCTCGCAGGTCAAGCGTCGCGACGGTTGAAGGACAGCCAGGCGGCTGCGAGGACGGCCGCGATGAATGCGGCGAAGATGCTGCCGGAGATCCACCGGTCGAACAGCCCGAACTGGGTCGCATCGCTGCCGGCTGCTTCTCCTGAGAGGCTGGTCAGCTGTGACCCAGCGAGAAAGGGCAGGAACTTGACGGCTGGCTGCAGCCAGTCCAGCGCCGGAAGGTTCGACATCCGGAAAATGAGCTGTTCGACCACCAGCGGTATGACGAGGACGACGACTAGCGGTGCCGCCACGGAACGGAACAGCTGCCCCAGTTGGGTACCGAGGACCGCCCACAGCACCGTTAGGACGAGGTATCCGGGCAGTGCCCCGGCGAGCGGCTCGATGGTCAGGTCCGGGACTTCGTGCCAGAAGATCACCCCAGCAGCCAGATCGACGACCATCGACACGACCGCGAAGCCCGCGCCGACAACCGCCACGACGATGGTCTTTGCCGCCAGAACGGTCGAGCGCTGCGGGATCGCGGTCAGCGTCGGCTGAATGGTGCCGTACGCGTACTCGTGACCGGTGGCGAAGATACCGATCGCGGCCACGAAGACGGCCGCCAGCGGTACGGGAGGATTGGCGCCGCCGGCCGTGACGACCGCACCGACGATGACGTTGGTCAACATGTGGTGGCGCGTCAGCAGAGCCACCAGGAACGCGGTAGCGACGTTGAGGACCAGAGCCGAGGCAAGGAGCCAGTAGGTGGAGCGGATCGTATGCAGCCGCACCCACTCGAACCGCAGCGCGTCAATCACGCAGCACCTCCGGGGGTGGGAGTACGGCGTGCCACGTACTCCTCCGACATGCCGGTCGCGGTGATGAAGGCCGCCTCCAGCGACGCGGTCTCGGTGGCAAGCTCATGCAGGACGACGTCGGCCCGGTGGGCCAGTTCGCCGACGGTGGCCGCGTCGGCCCCGGTGACCCGCAGCGTGCCATCGCCCGCGGGCTCGGTCGTGAGGCCGCCGACCGCGGACAGCGCGGCCGCGAGTTTGCCGATTTGCGGGCTGCGGACCAGGATTGTCGACTGGGTGAACTCCCGGACGAAGCCGTCAACGGCACCGTTGTAGATCATCTTGCCGCGTCCAATGACCACGAGTTGGTCGGCCATCAGCTCCATTTCTGACAGCAGGTGGCTGGAGACAAAGACGGTGCGTCCCTCGGCGGCCAACGACTTGAGCACGTCGCGCAGCCAGTGGATGCCGTGCGGGTCAAGGCCGTTGGCAGGCTCGTCGAGGATGAGCGTGCCGGGGTCGCCGAGCAGCGCCTGCGCGAGGCCGAGCCGCTGCGCCATACCGAGCGAGAAGCCCCTGGGCTGCTTGTGCTTCACGTCGGCCAGGCCGACGAATTCGAGCATCTCATCCGCCCGTGCGGCCGGGATACCGCTACCGGCCGCGAGCATACGTAGATGGCTGCGCGCGCTGCGGGTGGGGTGGAAGGCCCGTGCCTGCAGCACCGCGCCGATCTCGCGCATCGGATGCTTGATGGTCGCGAACCGGCGCCCATCGAAGCGCGTTTCACCGCAGCCGTGGTCCAGGTCGAGCATCAGCCGCATGGTGGTGGACTTGCCAGCCCCGTTGGGGCCGAGGAAGCCGGTCACCACGCCCGGGCGTACCTCGAAGGACAGATCGTCGACGGCAACCTTGTCGCCGTACCGCTTCTTCAGCGCACGAGCCGTAATCACGTCGCCGATGCTAGAAAGCGCGCCCGCCCGAGGACATCGATCTGCGGTCAGGGCACCGTCCCCGACTTTCGTCAGGGGCGCAGCACCGTCACGATCTGTAAGGTAGTTGGGTGCGATACCGGCGAGCAAACCTGATCTGGGCGCCGCTGCTCGTGCTGTCGGCGGGGCTGTCTCTATCGAACGTACTCACGGCGGGCAGTGGTTGGCTGTGGCTGTTGATGATCGCGCTGGCGTACCCGGCCGGCCGGCGAATGGCGTCACTGTCTCTGGCGTTGTCCATCTTCATCGCCGCGGCGCTCACCGGTATCGCGCTCACGTTGTGGCGCTCGCCCGATCCGACCTCGGGCTGGGTCGGGTTGGTGTTCGTGGAATTCGTCGCCTCGGTGCTGCCGTGGTGGGTCGGGCGATACCAGCGCCTGGGCGCGGAGCAGCGCGAGCGCGAGCACGGCATCGTCGCCGATCACGCCCGCCTTCGTGAGCGAGCCCGGATCGCGCAGGATATGCACGACTCGCTCGGGCACGAACTGGCCCTGATCGCGGTGCACGGTGGGGCGCTGGAGCTGGCGGCGAACCTCACCGACGAGCAGCGCCAGGCCATGGGTGAACTGCGGGCCGGCGCGGTTCGGGCCACACAACGGCTGCATGACATCATTCGCGTACTCGGCAGCGCCGACGCCGCCACCGAGCTGCAGCCGCCCGACGAGAGCCTCGACAGCCTGGTCCGGCGAGCCGCCGCAGCCGGCTTGCCGGTGCGGCTGCGCCACGACGGGCCGGCGCCCGCCTGGTCGCCGATGGCAAACCAGGCCGCCCACCGCGTGGTCCGGGAGTCGCTGACCAACGCCGCCCGGCATGCACCGAACGCTCCGGTGACCGTCACGATCGCCCGGCACGACGAGTACACCCGCATCGAGGTCCTGAATGAAGCGCCGGCACAGCCCGGCACCGCCACCGGGACCCAGCAAGGGCTGATCGGGCTGGACGAGCGGGTCCGGCTGGCCGGCGGCCGGTTCGACGCAGGTCCACGGCCCGATGGCGGTTGGGCGACAACCGCGGTACTGCCCGATGGCGCAGGACCGTGGCCGAGCAACAACAGGCCTGGGTTTGAACTTCGGCTCAGCACACGGCTGACCCGCCGACGGCAGCTGCAGAGCGCCGCGCTACCGATCGGCACCGCCCTCGTGCTGATCGCGGCGCTCGTCGTAGTTCAGCTGCTGACCGTGACACGTACCGGACTCCCCGACGACCGCTACGCCCAGCTGTGGCCCGGCCAGTCACGAACGGCGATCGAGCCGCTGTTGCCCGCACGCCCATTCGGCAAGGTGCCGACGGTGATCGGCGAGCCACCTCGCCCGGCCAGCGCGACCTGCATGTACTACCAGGCCGGCACCGGCCTGCTCGACTCGTCGTTCCTCTACCGGCTGTGCTTCGCCGGCGACGTGCTGGTCTCCAAGGACCGGCTGGAACGGGGGTAGCGCGATGCCCCCGATCCGGGTGCTGTTGGCCGACGACGAGGAGATGATACGTGCGGGGATCCGGGCGATCCTCGCCTCCGACAAGGACGTCGAGGTCGTCGCCGAGGCCGCCGACGGGCGCCACGCGGTCGCGCTGGCCCGCGCACACCGTCCGCACGTGGCCCTGCTGGACATCCGCATGCCGGTACTCGACGGTCTGGCCGCGGCCGAACAGATCGACGCGGCCGTGCCGGCCACGAAGGTCATCATGCTGACCACCTACGGCGAGGACGGCTACATAGCCCGAGCCCTCGGCGGCGGCGCGGCCGGCTTCCTGCTCAAAGCATCCGACCCGCGCGAGCTGATCAGCGCCATCCACGCCGTCGCCGCCGGGGCGGCATTCCTGTCACCCGCCGTCGCCCGCCATGTCATCGGCCGCTACCGCGACGCCGGCCTCGGCCGAGCCGCGGCCGCACGACGGCGGATCGAAGCACTGACCGAACGCGAGAGCGTCGTACTGACGCTCCTCGGCGCCGGCAACTCCAACGCCGAAATCGCCCACGCCCTCCACGTCGTCGAAGGCACCGTGAAGGCCCACGTCAGCTCAATCCTGATCAAACTCAACGCACGCAACCGGGTCGAAGCCGCCATCGTCGCCTACGAAGCCGGACTAACTAGGAACTCCTAACGAAATAATCTATGTCTTATGTCCTATGTAGACGATCGTTAGGTTCTTCACTGGTGGGGAAGGGTGAGCAGCCGCCGTGGATCGTGCCGGATGGGTTGTGGGAACGCATCGAGCCGCTGCTGCTGAAGGTGGAGCGTCCGTACCGATACCCGGCCGTAAGCGGCTACCCGACCGTAAGGTGCTGTGCGGGATCCTGTTCGCGCTGCACACCGGGATCGCGTGGGAGTTCCTGGCCCAACAACTGGGGTTCGGGTCGGGCATGACCTGTTGGCGGCGGCTGGCCGAATGGCACGAGGCCGGGGTGTGGCGGCGGTTGCAGGAATTGCTGCTGGTCGAGCTGCATGCTGCTGACAAAGCTGGACTGGTCCAAGGCGGTGATCGACAGCTCGCACCTGCGAGCCCTCAAAGGCGGCCCAAAACCGGACCGAGCCCGGTCGACCGCGCCCGGACCGGAGCCACGGCTGGACCGCCCGACGGTCTCGGCACCGCGCAGCGACTGGGAGTCCACCAGTCCCGCAGACGGATCGGCCTGGCGGCCCTCGGCGGTGCGGACCCGCTCGCGTAGCGCGTTGTGCATCCGGCTCAGTGTGCCGTCCCGGTTCCAGGTCTTGAAGTAGTGGTAGACCAGTTCACGGGGCGGGAAGTCCACCGGCAACGCCCGCCATTGGCAGCCGTTGTGGTCCAGGTAGCGGACCGGACCGATACGGTGCTTAGAGCCTGGTAAATAAGGGTTCCGGCCGGCCGAGAGAATTGATCGAGGACCGTGCGGCGTGGCGGGTCGGAGACGGGTGGGGCCTTGAGGTACCAGCGGAGGTAACCACACCTCACCGCTGACCCCAAGGCCCCATATGAGTTTGTACCTTGTCGCTGGCCAGGGCGAGCCGATCGACGCGGTCGATGCCCGCCAGCATCTGCCGACCAACCGAGCCCGGCGCTATCCGTCAGACACGAGCGACGCTGAGTGGCGGATCCTGGCACCGCTGGTGCCGGCCGGGACCGGACGCGGAAGGCCGATCACCTACCCGCGCCGCGACGTCGTGGACGCGATTCGGTATCTGGACCGCACTGGCTGCCAGTGGGATGCGTTACCGGCCGACTTCCCGCACCACAAGCTGGTCTACCACTACTTCAAGACCTGGACCCGCGACGGCACACTCACCCGCATCCACAGCAGGCTGCGCGAACAGGTCCGCGAGCAGGTCGAACAGCGGGACCGGCAGCCGTCAGCCGCGGTGGTGGACTCCCAGACCGTGCGCGGCGCAGAGACCGTCGGTCGGGCGGCAAAGCCGAGGCTACGACGCCGGCAATTATCCGGGGTCTTCGGTTATGCCGGGCTGGGCACGCCCGCCCTTGCGGGTGCGGTGGGGCGCCGTTCTGAGGGCGTGATAACTGCGGGTTGAGACCGTCTCCTTCTGTGGATTTGCGAAGGAGGCGAACATGGCGACGACGGGCGTTGCGCGGTACCCGCTGATTCCTGGTGGACCGTTGGCCGGGCTGGTGCACCCGTTCCGGATGGAGATGATCCGGCTTGGCTACGCGGTTCGGACCGCGCAGGACAACGCCTACGTGCTGGCGTGTTTGAGTAGGTGGCTGGACCGCACGGGCCTGGTGCCGCAGCGGCTGGGAGCGGCCGAGTTGGAGGAGTTCGTTCGGCACCGGCGGACGGTGGGCTACCGGCGCTGGCTTTCGGTCCGTTCGCTACGAGAGATGCTCGCCTTTCTGCGGCAGGTCGACGTGATCCCGCCTGAGCAGCCGCGGCAGGTCGAGGACCCTGTCGCTGAGCTGGTCGAGCGATACGCGGGTTATCTGCGGCGCGAACGCCGGTTGAGCGAACGGACGATATCTGGGCGGGCCCCGATCGTTGACCGGTTCCTGCGCACTTTGGTGGTCGAGGACCTGCTGCGTGTCGAGCTGCTGGCTCCCCAGAGCGTGGTGGACTTCGTCCTCGACGCCGGCAGGCGCTACTCGGTGGGCTCGATGAAGGTCCTGACCGTCAGCCTGCGTTCGTTGCTGCGGTACTTGTTCGCTGTCGGCGTGGTCGATCGGGACTTGTCCGCGGTGGTGCCGTCGGTAGCGGGATGGCGGCTGGGCGGCCTGCCGCGCACCCCGGGCGTGGATGTTCTTGGGCCGCTGCTGGCCGCGTGTGACCAGGCCACGCCGCTGGGCCTGCGGGACCGGGCGGTGCTGCTGCTGATGGCCCGGCTCGGCCTGCGTGCGGCGGAGATCGCCATCCTGCGCCTTGAGGATCTGGATTGGCGCAGCGGTGAAGTGGTGGTTCACGGCAAGGGCGGGCGGATCGACCGCCTGCCGCTGCCCGCCGACGTGGGCGCGGCGCTGGTGGACTACCTGCGCCGCGGTCGGAGACCCTCGACGCTGCGGCAGGTGTTTCTCCGCACCATCGGCCCAGATAACACCATGTCCAGGCAGTCGGTGGTGATGGTGCCGCGTTGCGCCTCCCGCCGCGCCGAGATCCCCACGGTCGCCGCGCACCGGCTACGCCACCGCGCCGCCTGCCGGGTGCTGGCCGACGGCGGGAATCTGACCGAGGTCGCCCAACTGCTGCGCCACGAAGCTGAGGCGACGGCCGCGATCTACGCCAAGGTGGACCTGACTGCGCTGTCCGTAGGCGCACGCCCCTGGCCGCAGGCAGGGTGAGCGGGCGATGACTCAAATACGCCAGGCGGTCGAGCACTACCTGCGGGTGCGCCGCGTCCTGGGCTACAAGCTCCTGATCGAGGGGCGGATGCTCAACCAGTTCGCCGCCTTCCTCGAGGATCGCGGCCAGGACCATGTCACCACGAACGCGGCACTGCAGTGGGCCACCGCGCCGGCCGGCGCCGCCATGCAATGGTGGGCCGCTCGGCTGACCGTGGTACGCGGCTTCGCCCGCTTCCAGACCGGCTTCGACCAGCGAACCGAGATCCCGCCGACGGACCTGCTGCCGCGTACCAGCAACCAGCGTCGTGCGGCGCCATACCTGTACTCGGAGCAGGAGATCGTCGCGCTGCTATGCGCGGCCCGAGGGATGCGCTGCCCGATGCGCGCGGCGACCTTCGAGTATTTCATCGGGCTGATGGCCTCAACCGGTATGCGCACCGGCGAGGCGATGGGCCTGGACCGCGACCACGTGAACCTGGAAGACGGGACATTGACGGTGCGCGGAACCAAGTTCGGCAAGTCACGTCTGATCCCGCTGCACGCCACCGTGATCGAGCAACTCGACCGCTACCAGCACCAACGCGACCTGCTGCGCCCGCGCCCAGCAAGCCCGGCGTTCTTCCTCTCCGGCGCCGGGACACGGCTCAACCACACCAACGCCAGCAAAGCATTCAACAAGCTACTGACGGCGGCCGGTATCACAGCCGAGCCCAAGCCACGCCTCTACGACCTACGCCACACCTTCGCGGTCACCACCCTGACCGACTGGTACGAGCAGAACCTTGACGTCGCGCACCTGCTGCCGACCCTGTCGACCTACCTCGGGCACGTCAGCCCCGCAACAACCTACTGGTACCTGCAAGCCTGCCCGCTGCTGATGACGGCCGCAGCCCAGCGCCTGGAATCCTTCTGGAGCCCCGCATCATGACCAGTCTCGCCCCGATCCTGCAAGGGTTCTTCACCGAAGATCTCGCCCAGCGCCGCGCCAGCACGCACACCGTCGCCGCGTACCGCAACACCTTCCGACTACTGCTCCACCACGCCCAACATGAACTCGGCAAAGCACCCTCGGCGCTGGCGGTCACCGACATCGACGCCGCGTTCGTCGGCGGCTTCCTCAACCACCTGGAAGCCGAACGGGGCAACAGCGTGACCACCCGCAACGCGCGCCTGGCCGCTATCCATTCCCTGTTCCGCTACGCGGCGCTGCGCTGTCCCGAGCACACCCTACTCATCCAGCGGGTGCTGGCCATCCCCACCGCCCGGCATATCACCACGGACGTCTGCTACCTCACCCACGCGGAGACCGACGCGCTGCTTGCCGCCCCCGACCGCACCAGCCTCCTCGGCCGGCGTGACCACCTGATCCTTCTGGTCGCGGCCCAAACCGGACTGCGGGTCTCCGAACTCACCGCGCTTACCTGCGCCGACGCCGAACTCGGCGCAGGGCCGCACCTGCGCTGCACCGGGAAGGGCCGCAAGCAGCGCTGCACCCCACTGACCAAATCCACCGCACGGCTCCTGCGCCAGTGGATCACCGAACGCCGCGCAGCACCGAGCGACCCGCTGTTCCCCGCCCGCCTCGGCGGTCACCTCAGCCGCGACGCGATCGCCGATCTGCTGGCCAAATACCTTCCGATCGCCGCCGCCGACTGTCCGACCCTGGCCTCCAAGAACATCACCCCGCATACGCTGCGGCACACCGCGGCCATGGACCTACTGACGGCCGGAGTCGACACCTCCACCATCGCGCTCTGGCTCGGGCACGCCAGCACCAAGGCCACCGACATCTACCTCCATGCCGACATGGCCCTGAAAGAGAAAGCCCTGGCCCGCACCGCGCCACGCACCCAGGACGCCAAGCGCTACCGCCCCACCGACAGCCTCCTGGCCTTCCTGGAGAACGTGTAGTTATCCCGGGCCGGCACACCCTCCCGCCAGCACGGGCGCGGCCGGCCCGGCATAACCGAAGACCCCGGATAATTGCCGGCGTCGAAGCCACGGCTGGATCGGGCGACGGTCTCCGCTGCCCGTACCGATTGGGAGTCCAGGATCGCCGCCGACGGTTCGACATACCGACCCTCGGCCTGGCGGATCTGCTCCCGCAGGCCTGCGTGCAGCGCCGTGAGGGTGCCGTCTCGGTTCCAGGTACGGAAGTAGTGGTAAACGATCGGCCAGGGCGGGAAGTCGACCGGCAGCGCCCGCCAGACACAACTGTTGTGGTCCACGTAGCGGATCGCATCCACGATGTCGCGGCGCGGGTACACCACCGGGCCGCCACCACGACCAGCCACGGTCCCGCCGGCCGGGATGTAGCCGGCCAGCAGCTGCCACTCGGTGTCACTGGTGTCCGACGGATACCGGCGGGGACGACCCGTAGGCAGGTGTTGCCCGATCGACGCCGGGGCGGTAGCTGCGCCGTGACCGGCGACAAGGTACAAAGACATAGTTGGGCCTTCAGGGATGTACGGGCAGAGGTTTCGTCACCAGTGCTCGTATCTGAAGGCCCTTCCCTTGTCAGCTCGACACGCCGACCCCGCTCACCGTCCGATGATCACGGCTCGGTTACCCGTACAACCAAGTCCTTCAACAGGCTCTAAGCCTCGATCCGTGGACCGGATCGGCAAGGTGATGTCCGTTTCGGCGTGGAGATGCGATGAGAGTGCCTCCTGAGCTGCGATGATCGG
>Ga0070684_100003807_pt1 | contig 11402 bp, 12 predicted proteins | sample KBSC723LmetaG_FD_65653 | JGI IMG/M metagenome (GOLD analysis project Ga0070684, IMG submission 65653) | Corn rhizosphere microbial communities from Kellogg Biological Station, Michigan, USA - KBS C7.2-3L metaG | ecosystem: Host-associated > Plants > Roots > Rhizosphere ...
CGCGGGCATCGGTCGCGAGCTTGTACAGGCCGGTGACGGCGTCTGCTGGGGGCGAGTCGGAAGCGAGGAGGAGCCGGACGTAGGCACGGTGCTCCGCGTCGGAACAGCGGTCGGTCATCGTGCGGAACTTCAGCATGGTGAAGGGCTTCTTGTTCAGGCCGAGACGCTCCTGACGGAACAGCGCCGGGCCCCGGCTCGTTGCGCGCACCAGTACGGCGATGCTGACGAGCAGTGGCACGAGGAGAAGGAGCAGCAGGGCGGCGACTATGACATCGAGGCAGCGGCCGACCACACGATCGAAGGAGGTCATCGCGCTCCTCGCAGCCGGAACCGCTGCATGCTCCCGTCATGCGTCTCTATTCGCTGATTGATGTCGACGAGGTCCTCCACGTGACCCCCGATCCGCGCAGGGACTCCGTAGGCAACCGCACCGGCGGGCACGTCACGCGTCACCACGGAGCCGGCGCCGATGATCGCTCCGGGCCCAATCGTCACGAAGGGCAACAGCGTCGAGTTCACGCCGATCTGTGCACCCGGGCCGATGTAGGCGCCCGCCTGCACTTGTGAGGAGGCCTGACGTCCCGGATACAGGTCGTTGGCGATGCTCACGCCTGGGGCGAGGAAGGCGTGATCGCAGATCTCGGTGAACTGCGCGACGTAGCAGCCGGTGTGGATCTTGACGCCGTCGCCGATTCGGCAGTGATGGTCGATGACGGTGTTGGACCAGATCGAGACGTCGTCCCCGACCTCGCATTCCTCACGCACGATGACGTGGTGGCCGGCGGAGAACCGGGCCCCGATTCGCGACCCGGCGTAGAGCACGCATCCGCTGCGGAGCCGGGCGCCTTCCCCGAGGAGGAAGAGGTCGGGCACCTCAGGTCGGTCCGACCGGTAGCCGATCCGCACGTCGTCGTCGATGAGAGTGGATTCGGCGCGGTCCGACGCGATCGTCATGTTGGCTCCTCGTTCGCAGTCACCTCCATCAGCACCTCACAAACCCTGTCGACGTCTCGCACGTCCATGTGCGGGGTCAGTGGGAGGGAGAGGAGCCGGGGCGCCGTGAGCTCGGCAACCGGCAAGCGCTGCGTCCGGGCGGCGGACGCGTACGCCGGCTGGAAGTGGCACGGGATGGGGTAGTGGACGCCGGTCTGGATGCCGCGCTGCATCAGCTCGTCACGAACGTCGTCGCGGCGGGGCACGAGGGCGACGTTCAGGTGATAGACGCTGCGCGCGCCGGCTGTCTCAGCCACGAGCTGCACGCAGGACCCCTCGAGCATGCTCCGGTAGTGCGCGACCAGTGCGCGCCGCGACTCGTTCCACGTGTCAAGAACCGCAAGCTTCGTCGAGAGCACGGCCGCTTGCACAGTGTCGAGCCGACTGTTGCGCCCGATCCCGGCGTGCACGTACTTCTCGCCTCTGTCGCGCCGTGGTTGGCGGCCATGCGGACCCGAGATGCGATCGCGTCGTCGTTGGTCACGACGGCTCCCGCATCGCCCCAGGCGCCGAGATTCTTTCCCGGATAGAAGCTGAAGCAGCCGACAGCGCCGAACGATCCCGCTTTCCGCCCGAGCCAAGTGGCTCCGTGCGCCTGCGCAGCATCCTCCACAAGGGCTATGCCGTAGTCGGAGGCGACGCGTCCGATGGCGTCCATGTCGGGGATCTGCCCGTACAAGTGCACAACCGCGACGGCGGCGGTGCGTGATGTGATCGCCGCTCGGATCCCGTCCGCCGTGATCAGCAGAGTGCACGGGTCGACGTCGACGAATACGGGGACGGCGCCTGTTCGTGAGACCGCCTCGGCGGTCGCAATGAACGTGTTCGTCGGCACGATGACTTCGTCGCCGGCTCCGATACCGAGCGCCTGGAGGGCGAGCTCCAGCGCATCTGTTCCGTTGGCAACGCCGATCGCGTGTTTGACCTCGCAGTAGCGCGCCCACTCTGTCTCGAACGCTGTGATGGCACTGCCGCCGATGAAGTCACACTGCTCGGCGACTTCACTCACGGCGAGCCAGAGCTGCTCCCCGATCGACGCGTTGAGCGCGCGGACGTCGAGAAAAGGGATAGTGGTGGTGGTGGTCTCGGTGGCGGTCATGCCAGGGCTTCCTGACCACCGACGGCAGCCAGCAGTCGAGTGGGTTGCGACAGCGAGACCGCTTGGCCTGTCTGCAGTGAGGTTTCCGCCGCTTCGAGCACGTCGACAACGGCCATGCCCTCGGCTCCGTCGGACTCGGGTTGTGCGCCGGTGAGAACACACTCGATGAAGTGGTGGTCCTGCACCTGGAGGGGTTCGTCGAAGGGGACGTAGGGCGACACGATGCCGCCGTAGCGGTAGGAGAGCGGCATGGCATGCAGGCCATCGCTGTTGGAGGGCAGGGTTTGCGGTATGTCGCTTCGATGGACACCCTTGTCGTAGAGGCGAATCGGTTCGTCCGAGGACAGGTCGTTGTACACGGCCATCTTCCGGCTGCCCACAACCGTGACGCGACGAACCTTGCACGGATCCAGCCAGCTGACGTGCGCATGGGCGACGACCCGGGGCTCGTCGTACGTCAGTCGCACCGACGCAACGTCTTCGAGCACATTCGCGTGGGCAGACCCCCAGGCCTGCACGGCAGTAGGAGTGGCGTCCAAGAGGAAGTTGAAGATCGAGATGTCGTGCGGAGCCAGATCCCACAGGACGTTCACGTCGTCCTGGTACAAGCCGAGGTTGAGCCGTGCGGAGTCGATGTAGAACAACTCGCCGAGCTCGTTGTTGACAATGAGCTCGCGTAGCTTCCAGACCGCCGCATTGAAGCGGAAGGTGTGTCCGACCATGAGGGTCAGATCGGCACGCTCGGCGGCAGCGATGAGACTCGATGCCTCAGCCGTCGACAGGGCTAGGGGCTTCTCGACCAGGACGGGCTTACCGGCTGACAAGGCCTGCAGGGCGAGCTCGGTGTGCGTTCGCGGTGGCGTTGCCACGACGACCGCGTCCCCCTCGTCGAGGGCCTTATCCAGGTCGGCGACAGCGACGACATTCGAGAACGACCTCGTGAGGGCACGGCGTCGGTCGGCGCGAGGCTCGACGAGCAGGACGCGGTCGACTTCCGACATCTGAGCAAGGACGCGCACGTGCTTGGAGCCCCAGTAGCCACCGCCAACGATGACAACCTTCATCTCGCCTCCTTGCTGAGGTCAACCTGCCGGGAGGCCTCGCGGCTGGTGCCGTCCCGCTTCGGGTCTAGTGGGAGGAAGAGAGCCACAGCGCGGCTCTGATACCGGGCGGAAGCGGCGGCGGAAGCGGCGTCAGTCCAAGAACGCAGGCAGCCGCGGTATCAAGATCGTCTCTGGCGGGTTCGTGTGTGTGGGGACGCATGTCCGCGCCTCGTCTCGCCCGTTCCCGGGGGCGCCCGTCACTGAGAAGAGCACCACCCATGCCCAGCCAACGCCGAACCTTTCTCTCGTCATGTCTGTTGGTGATTGCCGCTGCAAGCGTCGCTGTCGGCGTGGCAGCGGCCACGGCCACCGCCACAGATACCGGCTATCAGGGACCGTCCTACTCGGGCGTGGCGGTGAAGCACCCGGAAGCGGCCACGTCGGACAAGCCGGAGAGCAAGCTCTGGTATGCAGGCGGAACCTGGTGGGCCGACATGTGGAGCGCCCCTTCGGGCGGATTCCACATCTGGAAGCTCGATCTCTCGACTCAGACGTGGAGTGACAGCGGCGTCGCGCTCGACCCGCGGGCGAACTCCGATGCCGACACGCTGTGGGACGGGACGCATCTCTACGTCGCGTCGCACATTCGGGCGGCGGACAACTCGGTTGCGGCCTCGAACAACCCTGCGCGGCTCTACCGCTTCACGCTGGTTGTCAACACGTGGGTGGCTGACGCCGGATTCCCGGTGCAGATCAACAACTACTCATCGGAGTCGCTCACCATCGACGAGGACTCCGCCGCTCGGATCTGGGCGACGTGGACGCAGGGCAAGAACGTGATGCTCGCGGTGACAACCGGTCGTGCTGACGCCCTCAGCGTTGCGTTCGCCAAGCCGTTCGTGCCGGCGGTGACAGGCTCGACGGGATTGTCCGCGGATGACATCTCGGCCGTGGTGGCCTTCGCCAAGAGCAAGACAATGATCATGTGGAGCAACCAGTCGGTCGGCGCGATGTACTACGCCGTGCACAGCGACTCGGCGCCCGCCAGCATCTGGACGGGGGGGACGGTGGTCAAGGCCAAGTACGCCGGTGACGACCACATGAACCTCAAGACCCTCCAGTCCGACCAGTCGGGCAGGGTCTGGGCGGCCGTGAAGACGAGTGCCAACGACTCGAGCACCGCACTCTCGACCGACCCACTGATCAACCTGTGGCTGTTCAAGCCCGGCACCGGTGTCTGGACCCGCTACACGTTCGGCACGGTTGCGGACAACCACACCCGCCCCATCGTGATGCTCGACGAGACCGACCAGATGGTCTACATGTTCGCAACGGGACCATCCCCGGGCGCGAGCTACGACGGGGCCGGCACGATCTACATGAAGTCGACGAGCATGAGCAACCCAGGTTTCGCGGCAGGGCGGGGCACCGTGTTCATCCAGGACGCTGACTCCGCCTTCATGAACAACGCTACGGGAAGTAAGCAACCGGTAACGGCGGGCAGCGGGCTCGTGGTGCTCGCGAGCAACGAGTCCACCCTGCGCTACTGGCACGGTTTTCTGTCCCTCGGCGTGACACCGACGCCGACACCCACCTCTACTCCGACCCCGACGGTCTCCCCGACGCCGACGACTTCTCCGACCCCGACGGACTCCCCGACACCGACGGACTCCCCGACGAGCACGCCGCCGACGTCGAGGACGCTCACGTTCACAGCCACCGACGACGTCTCGATCCAGTCCAACATCGCGACGCCGATCCCGGTCTCCAGCCCTTCCTCAGCTGACCGGCTGGCCGCCGACCACAGCGTCGGGACCGCAGCCGCACAGGGCGACTTCCTGCTTCAGTTCAACGTGCAGACCGGGGGTTGCACATCGGTGACCGCCGCCACCCTGACGCTGAAGGTCGGGGGGGCAACCTACGACGACGGCACCGATGGCGGCGGCGTGTTCTACCAGGTCGCCACGGCGCCGGCATGGAGCGAGTCGACCGTCACCTGGAGCACTGCGCCGACCATTCCGCCGTCGCCTGCGATCACGACTGTGCCCGATGTCGCCTTGAACCAGACCGTGTCGATCAACGTGACGGCTCAGGTGACGGGGGACGGGCTTGTGGCGTTCCGCGTGACTCTGCCGTCAGGTACGGATGGCGTGAAGTACCTGTCCAGGGATGCATCGGCCACGTCCGGGCCGAGTCTGACAGTCACCTGTAGCTGACAGCGGCGTTCCACAAGGCGCTGGTGTTCACGTCACCCGTGCTCGCGGCACGAGTCCACGACCAATGTCGTCCGCTGCGGCACAGCAAGCGGCTGGATCGCGACGATCGGTGCAGCCTTGCTCGCGGGCTCGAGCAGGTGCAGGACGAGCGTTCGCGTTTGCCCACGATCGAGATCGACGGCGAGCGTGACCACCGGATGGCCGCGTTCGCGACCGACGTGCACCGCCACCCGCTGCCCGTCGAGTAACGCATCGTTCAGTCCGGCGCCAGCCGTCAGGTGCAGGTAGACCAGAAGCCGGTTCGACCCGCTCGGCGTGCCGTAGGACGTGCGGATGTCATGCCGGTCGGCGACGTAAGCCGGCAGGGAGCCGGCGGGCACCGCGCTGGTGAGGCTCACTGCCACGGTGCTGTCCCTGACACCGGCAACGCAGGGGCCGAGGTGGTAGGAGACCTGCCGATGTAGATAGAGATCGAGCTTGTTGCCTGCTGCGTTGTTGATTGTCAGGCGAAGGTAAGGGGCCGAGCCCGTCTGGATCTCACCGGACCAGCCGACTGCGCTGAGCGCCTGCTGCCCATCCGGAGAAGTGCTGTACATCAACAGGCGGCCCGTGTCCGCGGCTGTGCCCAAAGCCCACATCAGCCGCGGTCCCTCCTCCCCGCGAAAGTGCAACACCCGGTCGACGATGCGGCTGAGAACGGCTAGTAGGAAGCGCTGGCGGGCCGCGTTGTCGTGCGCGAACCAGACGTAGGCGTCGCGTTCGGTCACGGCGACCGCGTTGTCGGCGCGGATGTCGCCGAAGGCGGGAAGTCGCACGGGTCCGGTAACGGCGAGTAGCCGGCCCAACGTGACCGGATCAGTCGCGATGACGCCGTCCAGCCGGGTGTGGCGAACCTGCTGCCAGTCGGCGAGCCACAACCTCGCGGCGTCCGGGAAGTGCGGACTGAGGTTGGCATTGGTCCACAGCGCGGGGTCGTCGCCGTACAGGTCCACGTAGTCCGGGCCCAGTTCGGCGACCGGGGCGCGGGCCCGGTTGAACTCGTCGTCGCTGCCGCTGGTCACGACGTGCAGATGCCCTGCGTCGGCCGCCAGGACCAGATAGGCCCCGGCGACCCCGCCGGTGCCTCGTGCCTCCGCGTTGTTCTGAAGTACGACGAGGTAACGCCGCTGTCCCTGACCGCCCAGCAGGGCGGGAGCGGCCGCTGCGACACGAGTTGCGGTAGAGAGTCGGTCGTCGAGTCCGTCAAGCCGGTTCCTGGCGGCTGCGACGCGCCGGCGCACCGGACCCGGCACCGCGGCCAGATCGAGCCGGTCGACGCGCAGGCGCTCCGCGTGAAGCTGCCGCGACGTGACGTCGAGCGAGACCGCCAGGGACTGCATGCGAGGCAGGTCGATGCGATCGGCGTGGACGAGTGGGTGTGCCGCGATCTGGCGCTGGAGGTCCAGCAGACGGGGCAGGGCACGGTCGCTGAGTGCGGCGGTCGCCGATGCAATGGTGGCGATGGACTGCGGTGTGCGGCCCAGGACCGGGAGATGCTCCGCCGCCACCCACAGCCACCCACTCGTCCGGCTGTGTGCGGCAGCTGCGTCTTGCCGCAGGCGTTCTGCCCTCGCCTCGGCGACGCCAAGATCGTTGTGCCGTACGGCAGCCAGCACCGCCGACGCCTCGGTCTGCGCCCTGTCCAGGCTGCGCTGGGCGGCCCGCGCGTCGCGAACGAGCATCACCAGCGCGATGAGCAGCCCGGCCGTGGCGAGCACGCCCACGGCGACAGCCGCTCCGCGCGCCCGCCTCACACCGAATAGACAGTTCTTACCTGCCGTCAGATACCTGACGGAACGAGCCTGGAGCCCACCCGGGAACGGTCGGTCGATGAGGGATTGTCGGTGGGGCCGCGTAGGTTCTATTGACGTGGCCACCACGACGATCAGACCGCGCTCCGGGACGTTCAAGGTCGTCTCCGACTTCGAGCCGTCCGGTGACCAGCCGGCTGCGATCGAGGAGCTGGCCCGGCGGATCAACGCCGGCAGCAGGGACGTCGTACTCCTGGGTGCGACCGGCACCGGAAAGTCGGCGACCACCGCGTGGCTGGTGGAGAAGGTCCAACGACCGACCTTGGTGATGGCGCCCAACAAGACCCTGGCCGCACAGCTGGCGAACGAGTTCCGCGAGCTCTTCCCCGACAACGCGGTCGAATACTTCGTCTCCTACTACGACTACTACCAGCCGGAGGCCTACGTCCCGCAGACCGACACTTATATCGAGAAGGACTCCTCGATCAACGAGGAGGTGGAGCGGCTCCGTCACTCCGCGACGATGTCGTTGCTGACCCGCCGCGACGTGATCGTCGTGGCTTCCGTCTCGTGCATCTACGGCCTGGGGACGCCGCAGGAGTACGTCGACCGTTGCGTGCAGCTCGAGGTGGGCCAGGAGATCGAACGCGACAAGCTGCTGCGCAAGTTCGTCGACGTTCAATACACCCGCAACGACCTCGCGTTCACCCGCGGCACCTTCCGTGTCCGCGGCGACACCATCGAGGTCTTCCCGGTCTATCAAGAGCTTGCCGTCCGCATCGAGATGTTCGGGGACGAGGTCGAGGCGATCTCCACCCTTCATCCGCTCACCGGTGAGGTCATAAGCAACGACGACAAGATGTTCGTCTTCCCCGCGACGCACTACGTCGCCGGTCCCGAGCGGATGGAGCGCGCGATAGCGGGCATCGAGACCGAGCTGGAGGAGCGGCTGGCCGGTCTGGAGAAGCAGGGCAAGCTGCTCGAAGCACAACGGCTGCGCATGCGCACGACCTACGACATCGAGATGATGCGGCAGGTGGGCTTCTGCTCCGGCATCGAGAACTACTCGCGCCACATCGATGGGCGCGGACCGGGCACTCCGCCGCACACCTTGCTCGACTACTTCCCGGATGACTTCCTGCTGGTCATCGACGAGTCACATGTCACTGTGCCGCAGATCGGCGGCATGTACGAAGGCGACATGTCGCGTAAGCGGACGCTGGTCGACCACGGGTTCCGGTTGCCCAGTGCGATGGACAACCGACCGCTGAAGTGGGAGGAGTTCCTCGAGCGGATCGGCCAGACGGTCTACCTTTCGGCGACCCCAGGCCCGTATGAGATGTCCCGGGTCAAGGAGGACGTCGTCGAGCAGGTGATCCGCCCGACCGGTCTGATCGACCCCAGAATCGTGGTGAAACCCACGAAGGGTCAGATCGACGACCTCATGCACGAGATCAAGACGCGCGCCGACAAGGACGAGCGAGTTCTCGTCACAACGCTGACGAAGAAGATGGCTGAGGACCTCACGGACTACCTGCTCGAGAACGGCGTGCGCGTGCGCTACCTGCACAGCGAGGTCGACACGCTGCGCCGGGTCGAGCTGCTGCGTGAGCTGCGAATGGGGGAGTTCGACGTCCTGGTCGGCATCAACCTGCTTCGCGAAGGCCTGGACCTGCCCGAGGTGTCGCTGGTCAGCATCCTCGACGCCGACAAGGAGGGGTTCCTTCGCTCGGGCACATCGTTGATCCAGACCATCGGCCGTGCGGCGCGCAACGTCTCCGGCGAGGTGCACATGTACGCCGACGCGATCACGCCGTCGATGCAGAAGGCGATCGACGAGACCGAGCGGCGACGCCAGAAGCAGGTTGTCTACAACACCGAGAAGGGGATCGACCCTCAGCCGCTGCGCAAGCGGATCGCCGACATCCTCGACGACATCGTGCGCGGCGAGGAAGAGGAGCTGATCGGGGGCAGCGGCCGCGCGCAGTCACGCGGGAAGACGCCCGTGCCCGGCATGGCATCCAAGTCCAAGACCGCCGGGCAGCACGCGGCCGAGCTTGCCGGAATGCCGAAGACCGAGCTCGCGCTGCTCATCCAGCAGCTGCAGGACCAGATGCACGCAGCTGCCGCCGAGCTTCAGTTCGAGCTTGCCGCCCGGCTCCGGGACGAGGTCAACGAGCTCAAGAAGGAGCTGCGGGCGATGGACGCCGCGGGCGTTCGCAGCTGAGATGCGCTGAACTCTGTCCGCCGGGGCTCGATCGCTGTCATACTCAGCGGGCAAGTGGCCCCTCCGGACGCCTGGTGGCCCGTCGGCAGCGACGTGGGGAGTCACCGATGGCCAGCAGCGACAAGCGACCCCTGCGTCTGGCGACGACGGGCGGTCGTCCGAAACTGATCGGCTCACTCGTGCGAGTGGTCACCCGCCGCGGGTATGTCCTCGAAGGCACCTGCCTGGACGCATGGCAGCTGCGAAGCGGCGGAGTCGCGCTCAAGGTCAAACCCTCCGACGGCTCAGCTCCGCGCGAGGTGACGACCCTGGATCCCGTGGTCCTCCTTTCGGACTCGGCGGGCGATAGCGGTTGAGACCGGCGAGCAATGCCGGCGCCGCTGGTGGATATAGCGACGCTCGGGTATTCGCAGCCGCCCTCGGATCATCCTGCTGTTGTGGCGGGCTCCCGGCGAGATGGCGACCAAGGTGTCAGCCGTGGGGACCTCGGCGTCACTTTCCGTTGCCGAGTCTGCGGACGTCCGATCGTGCTCACCGCCGACGAGCACGGTGTCGTACTGCCGGACCGGGATGAGTTTCTCGCGACGCATGCCTCTTGCCTCGCCGTCACAGCTGTGTCCAGGCCGTCCTGACCGCCCCGCCCTGCGAGGCGGGCCACAACACGACGATGCTCAGCGGTCCCGGCGGCACTGAGCGACAGGTGGCGACACCGCCGGTGTCCGCGTGCAGGTGGCGCACGATCCCGTGCAAGGGGTGTACCTCGATGCCGACGGCACCCGCCGGGGTCACGGCGACAGTCAACGTGGAGGTCCGCGGCTTCGGTATGACCGTCACCTCCACTGCGTGCGACGCAGTCGAGAACCGCAGCAGCCGGCGGCGCTCCCCGTCGGGGAGGTCCACTGTCGTGTCGAGCTCGAGGTGTGCAACCGGTACGTCGAACTCATGTCCGTCGAATGCGGCGAGCCCCACGAGGCGCAGCCAATCGGGAGGTTGGCTGATCGCAACCACCTCCACGCTCCGGCCCCCCGGTTCCACATTTACATCTCGAGCAGATCCTGCAGTCGGCGCAGGCATCTTTGCCGCGTCGGTCCGATGCTGCCGATCGGGACTTGAAGGGTTTCGGATATCACCTCGTACGACACTGGTGGGTCGGCGTTCAAGAGCGTCATGATGGCCCGCCACCGCGGCGGCATCTGCGATAGCGCGGCGTTCACATCGGTAGAGCGCTCCGCAGCGAGCAGTGATTCATCGACTTCCGGTTGGCGGCCGTCTTGACGGTCCAGGTCGCTCTCCTCACCGGTCAGCACGACTCGCTTGCGCTGAGCCACCAGTCGCAGACACTCGCGCCGGGCAGTCGTTGCCAACCACGCGCCGACTCGTGACTTGTCGTTGATCTGGTCGATGTGCTCCAGCAGTCGTAGCCACGTCGTCTGGGCGACATCGGCCGCGTCCGCGTCGCACAGCCGGAACTGCCGGGTGACCGCCCAGATCAAACCGGAGTAGTCGTCGACCAGCGACTCCCAGGCGTGCCGGTCTCCGTGTCGAGCGGCTTCGACGAGCGCGATCGCGGAGAAACGGTCGCGGGTGATCTCGGTCGGCCGCACGTCCAGTACCGAACCGGCGGTCACGACGACACCGACTGCAGGTTGGCCCGGCGCACGGGTCGAGGCGCCGGTCTGGGCTGCCAGGCGACCCGGCGTACGAGGGCGCACTGCTCCATCGCTGTGCGCACCAGCCAACCGGTCCGCCGTCGTGCCTGCACCGCTTCGCCGGGCAGCGGGTCGAGGATGGCTTGCTGGAAGGTGAGGAAGCAGACGTCGTCAGCGAGATCGGGCGTCAAGCCGGTGTCGATCGCGAGTCTGCGGATGACGCCGGCCCCGTCGGCGAAGCTCGTCGTCGACCCGCCGTCGGCGTTGGTCAGGGTCATCGGTGTGCCTGGCATGTGTCCTCCGCCGCAATCCATCGCTGGGTGAGTGGCCGAGCATCAGGGGCGCTCGGGCGGCGGCGCGAGGGACGAATCGGACAGGTGATCCG
>Ga0070684_100003808_pt1 | contig 11401 bp, 14 predicted proteins | sample KBSC723LmetaG_FD_65653 | JGI IMG/M metagenome (GOLD analysis project Ga0070684, IMG submission 65653) | Corn rhizosphere microbial communities from Kellogg Biological Station, Michigan, USA - KBS C7.2-3L metaG | ecosystem: Host-associated > Plants > Roots > Rhizosphere ...
GGTGGAAGAGAAAGGTCTCGGCTGCGGCATTCCCCTTCACGTGCGCGATCTGCCCGTCTACGACTACCGCGAAGCGCTCCGCCCGCCGACGCGGTTCCTGCCGATCGAAGAAGAAGAGTACGAAGAGGAAGGCTGAGAGTCGTCGGGCGGACCTTGTCAGATCCGCTTAGAACTGAATCTTGAGATCTGCCACCAGCGGCAGATGATCCGACGCCATCAGCGACAGCCGCGTTCGCGGCAATTCCAGCTTCACCACTTCCACACGCCCGTCGTAATAAATGTGATCGAGGTGTAACACCGGCAGGATCCCCGGATACGTTCGTCTGCGCCGCAGATGCGATCGCAGGTCGATGCTCTGCAGGCGTTCGCTCAGCATCTCCGTCGCCAGTCCCTTCATCCACTCGTTGAAATCACCGAGCACGATCTTCGGCGGCGCGATGCGGCGGTCGTGGACAATCGCGCTCAGCCGTCCGGCCTGGTAGCGGCGCTCGAGGAAGGCCGTGCCGAGGTGGACGTTATAGAGGTGCAGCGTGTCGTCGCCGAACGCGATGTCCACACGCTGACAGCAGCGCGGCTCGCATGTTTTCCACGAGAGGTCGTACTGTGCGTGATGGGTGACGGGGTGGCGGCTCAGCACCACGTTGCCGAAGAGGCAGCCGCGCAGATGGCGCGTCGGCGCCATCACCCAGCCCATACCGAGCAGTGCACCAAGCTCCTCCGCCTGCCCGGATGAAGTCCCGCCGGCGCCAATGACTTCCTGCAGCGCGATGACGTCCGGCTCGATCGAGCGGATGACGTCGGCCACGCGCGTTGGAATGGTGCGGCCGTCCATGCCACGGCAGCGATGGATGTTATAGGTGGCGATGCGGACGGTCCGCCAGTGGGTGTCGGGCATAGGTGGGTCGAGGTTCGCGCGTTCGGAGGTTCGCGGGTCGAACCACCTCCCAGTAGAATACCGTCTATGCCGAAGCTGGCAAGCGAGATTGAGGTGCAGTGCCCGTGCTGCCGCGCGACGCTCGTCATTGACAAGAATCTCGGACGTGTCATCTCGCACAAGGAGCCGGAGCGCGGCGATAAGCCGGAGCTCAACGAAGCGACGCGCATCCTGTCGGAAGAAGCACGCCGGCGGGAGGCGCTGTTCGAGCAGTCGGTGGAAGCCGAGAAAACGCGCGGCGATGCGCTCGACCGGCGTTTCGAGGAAGCGCTGCGCCAGGCCAAAGAGGAGCCGGTGTCGAAGCCGTTGCGCGACTTCGATCTCGACTAGATTAGCCCCGCCGCCGAACGTCCGGGGGCAGCTCGGTCCATCGATCGCGGCGCGAATAGAACTTCCACGGCTTGTAGTCGTGGGTGGCGCGGAACTCGCGATAGCGTCTGCGCCAGTAGCGTTCGCGCGCCGGCGCCGGCGCGATCGTCCGATGCGGCCATTCGATCAGCAGATTCTCAACCGTCCAGACGTTCTTTTCCGACAATCGCCAGTCGTAAGCGCCGAGCACACGCAGGTCGACGACCGCATAGCCTTTGATGCGCCCGAAAAAGTCGATGTACGGGTCCCAGTAGCTGAGCGCGAGCGCGCGCGGCGTGGCAAATACGGGCTTGCGTCCATGCAGCCCTGGATCGCGCGAACGCGCCACCGATCCCCATCCATGCGGCCCGCGGTAGACGAAGATCACGTGATCGAGAAGATCGATCGATTCGAAGCTGAGCACGAGCGGCGGATAGCGATGCTGTTCAAGGATCACGGCGGCAGAGAGGGCCGCTTCGAGGCAATGCGCGGTTCCGTGCTGCACGACACCGCGGAAACTGCGCAGCGTCTCGCCGCCTTGTTCGTTGTTGTACGGCAGCGCATTCAGCCAGCGTTGCACAGCGAGCGGAGTCCGCAGGCGGTTGAGGATGCGTCGTTCCGCCGCGGTGAACGGCAGCGCCGGTGGAACGGCCGGAGTCTTCGCAACGCTCAGGACGCGCGCGGTGGCGCGCCGCGCGTCAGTGCGCGGGAGCGGAAGCCGTTTTGAGATCGGCAATGAGATCGGCCGGCGTCCACATGTTGCCCGGGCGGATTTTTACGAGCTTGCCGCCGGCGTCGATGACGGCGGTGCTCAGGTTATGGGTGAGAACCGCCGGACTTTCATCGCTCGGTGCTGCCGTGACGCCGAATTTCGCGGTGAAGGCTTTGAGGTCGTCCGGGTTCGCGGTCACGAAGTGCCACACGGCGGGGTCCGCCTTCAGGTCCTTCGCGTGCGTTTTCAGCACCGCTGGCGTGTCGTAGGCAGGATCGAAACTGACGGACACGAGCCGCACGTCGCCCAGGCCAGGCGTCTTCTTGATCTCGTTCTGCAGCGCGGCGAAGTTGCGATCCATCAGCGGGCAGAAGTCCGGCTGGGGACAGCGCGTGTACATGAAGGTCAGCGCGACGCGGTGGCCGGTGTAGGAAGTCAACGGCCGCGCCGTGTTGTTCTCGTCAACCAGCTTCGTCTCCGGCACGGCATCGCCTGGCTTGAGGATTTGCGAAGCGGTCAGCTCGGGCCCGGCCGCGTTCTCGATCGGCGCGTGTCCGGTCTTGTCGATCTTCGACAGGTGCGCCTCGGTCTCGCCGACGACCAGCGTGGCGGTGATCAGATCGCCTGCTTCTTTGCCTGACAGCAGCTGCCCGTCCTCCACCTTATATGGCATGGTCATCGCCGGCATGAAGCCGGGAATGTCCTCGTGCTTGACGAGCACTTCCTTCGTTTCAGGCTTGACGTCGAGGATCTGCCCCTTGAGTTGATATTCCTTCGAGGGGGGCGTGCGGCTGCACGCGCTCAGTGCGATGGCGACCACACACAGAGATCGAGATAACAACGTCATCTCATAGACTGTAACAACTTTCACGATCACGGGCCACAGAGGCACAGAGCGGCGACGAATGACTATCTGGATCGGCACATCCGGCTACAACTATCCCGAGTGGCGCGGCAGCTTCTATCCGGAGAAGTTTGCCGCCGCGAAGATGCTGCCGTACTACGCCGAGCGGTTTCGCACGGTGGAGATCAACTACACGTTCTACCGAGCGCCGAACGAGAAGATTCTCGACGGCTGGAACAAGGCGACGCCGGAACAGTTCAAGCTGACGCTGAAGGCGCCAAAACGCATCACGCACGATCGACGCCTGCGCGAATGTGCGGAGCCGGTGCGCCAGTTCTTCGAGACAGCGGCGTCGCTGGGACCCAAGCTCGGCGCGCTGCTGTTTCAACTGCCGCCCAACCTGAAGAAGGACGTCGCGCTGCTTGATTCGTTTCTGGACACGTTTCCGCCACGCGTCTGCGCCGCCTTCGAATTCCGCCACGAGTCGTGGCTCGACGAAGAGGTGTACGCACGGCTGCGCGCCCGTAATCTGGCGCTGTGCGTCGCCGACAGCGAGCGCCTCTCCACGCCGGTCGTGGTGACCGCGAACTATGGATATTTCCGGTTACGAGACGAGGGCTACACGGCGGACGACATCGCGCGGTGGGGCGACGCCATCCGCGAGAAGGCGTCGAGCTGCGACGATGTCTTTGTCTACTTCAAGCACGAAGAGTCAGGAAAAGGACCAGCATTCGCCCTCGAATTGATGCGCGTGCTGGGAATCTAGATTGAAGATTCTTCGCGGGCGACGGCGTGCGCCGTGGCGAAGCGAACCACCTCGCGCTCGGCCCAGTAGCCGTCGTAGCCGTTGTCGGCGTGCTCGATATAGGCGCAGTGGCCGCCGTGCGGAGTGAGCATCACGGTGATGTTCGGATTCGACGCAATTGCCGCATCGCTGAACGTTGCAGCAGGCACGAACGGGTCGTCTTCGGCGGCGAGGACGAGCGTCGGCACGCGGATGCGTGCGGCGACGCGCAGCGCGCTGGCGCGGTAGTAATAGTCCTCTGCGTCGCGGAACCCATGATGCGGCGCCGTATACGCTTCATCAAACTGGCGCACGGTCCAGATGCGCTTCAGCGGATCGAGCGAGAAGAGCCCCGGCACGGCCGCAGCCTTGCGGCGCATGCGTGCCTTCAGATTGCGCACGAAGTTCCACTGGTACGGAATGTTCGATCTGCGTTCGAGTGCCGCCACGCATGCGGCCAGATCCATCGTCGGCGACACGGCACAGACTGCCACGAGGCCGGGCGGCATTTCGGCGCCGAGCTCACCGGCAAGCTTCAGCGCCAGATTGCCACCGAGCGAGTAGCCGGCAACCGCGACGGCCGGAACACCGTCGCGTTCCAGCAGCTCGCGCATGACGAACTGCACATCGTGGGTGAGCCCCGAGTGATACAGGCCGCGCGATAAGCTTTCGGTGCCGCCGCAGTTGCGTTGATTCAGGCGGACGAGGTTCCAGCCGGCCGCCCAGGCCTTGTCCGAAATGCCGCGCATGTAGTGCGCCATGCTCGACCCTTCCAGACCGTGCAGCAGGATGAGCGTTCGCCGGGGCGAGTCCGCCGCGTCGGCGTGCGTGCCGTGGACGTGGCAGTGGGCAAGGACCCGTGCATCTGGCGCGACGTCGAAGAACCGCTCCTCCGGCGCCGGCAGCGACGGGAAATGGCGCGGCCGCGCCCAGGCATACAACGTCTGCTTATGGCCGCCGGTGAATCGGGGGTGGAACTGCGAGGGAGAAAAGCTCTTCACCGAGAACCCGGAAATGTGAACTGCCGTTACCATTATCGTCGATGTCCGACCGCACTCTTGATTCGACTCTGCTTCACCTGCTTCGCTCGCGGATGGTAGACGACTATCCGTCGCAGATCGGCCAGTGTCTTGACGTCCTCACCGACGAAGACATGTGGTGGCGACCCGACGAGAAGAGCAACGCGCTCGGCAACATCATGCTGCACCTCATTGGCTCCAACCGTTTGTATATCGGCTACGGTGTCGGGGCGCGCGCCATCGAACGCGATCGTGCGGCGGAGTTCAAGGCGCGCGGCAATCCCGGGCGGGAGGTCGTCGTCAACGCGTGGAATGAAACGGTCTACATGATGCGGCAGGTGTTCGATGCGCTGCAGCCACAGCAGATGATGGAGCGCACGGATCGCACCGGGAAGATGACGACCATTGGATCGATCCTGCTGCACGCCAGCCACCACACGGCGGCGCACATGGGGCAGGTGGTGTGGATCACCAAGATGCGGCATCCAGGCGCGCTCGATGAGGTGTGGATTACGACTCGGGACCGCCTCGCTTCAGGGCATAAATCCTGAAACGCGAGTTGCGATAGACCTCAGGCAGCGCCAGCACCGTTTCGGTGACAGCGTAATCAAGGTCGTAGCGTTCGGCGAGCGTGCGCGCCTGCGCTGCTGTCAGCGACGGAAAATCCTGCAGCGCGCCGCGGCGATCGACGACCCGCTCCGCAATCGCGCGCGAGTACAACGCAATCGCCGCATCTTTGTCGTCCTCGAGCAGCACGTCACGCCCGGCGGCGACGCGTACGCTGACGCCGTATTTGAAGGCGTGCCCCGGATCCGCCAGCACGTGGACATCGACCGGCTGGCGGCTCAGCCAGCGCATGGCATCGGTCCACGGCGAATCCGCAAGCGACAGCTGGAACAGCCGCCGCTCCGCGTGCTCGGCAGTCATTACGTAGACACCGCGCGCGGTTGCAATCGCAACCAGCACGAGGGCGAGCACTCTGGCCTGTGACGGTCGCAGCCGTTCACCGATCGCCGCGATGGCGTACATGGCGAGCAGCAGATCGACGAGCCAGAACACGCGAGAGAACTGAAACTGGACGGCGAGCGCCACGTGCCTCGCAACCGCCGGAAGTGTGACGAGGAACACAGCCACCAGTGCAGTGGCGCCCCAGACCAGCCCCGCGTCGTACGCCGTGGCGGTGCCGCGGCGCCGCCTCACGGTGTGGGCGACCCACAACGCCGCGAGGAGCGCCAGATTCGCCGCCCATGCCCAGAATGGCCAGTCGCTGGGAAAAATGAAGTCGCGTCCGCCCAGTGCCTCTATCCACAGCGGATCCATCCGCGTGGCGGCGACCATCGCCCACAGCAGGACAACCATCGCGATGGCGACGGTGACCAACGCGGGTATCCGCCACCGCTGATCGACAACGGACAAAGCCGTGCCCAGCAGCACCGAGAACCACAGCGCCGTGGTCGGGTGAAACGCGCCGGCGATGCCGACGAGGACCACTGCAAGCACGTGCCGGCGCCGCAGAAACATCGCCACCGCCAGCATGCCGATGCCAAGGGCAACCACGCGCGACTGGAAATAGGGCTCGAGTGAATTGACGCTGGTGCGAGGGATGTGATGCCGCAACGTGACAAGAGCGCCGAACGCGATGGTCAGCCAGACGGACGGATAGAGTTGCTTGCCGATTGCCATGACGCCAAGCCACACGCCCGCGGTGGCCAGCAGATACGCCCACAGGAACATCGATTCAATCGATGCGCCGGTGGTGCGCGCGATGGCTCCCATGGCGTCGTCGAAGAAAAAGAACTGTCCCTGCGTGGCGAGCAGCGGGGCGTCGTGCGGAAACGCGGCAGGATTCTCGGCGAGCATCACCACCGGCACGTAGGCCGCCTGGTCGGAGATGCCGTAGCGATATCCCGCGCCGTTCGCCGTGACGAGCAGGACGAAGGCGACGAGACCTGCGACTGTTGTGGCGATCTTCAAAAATTCGGCGCTTCGTCTGCCGTCGGCCCGTACATCGCTGGGACCGGCACATCGCAGAGCCGGAGATAGACGCCGAGTTGAGCGCGATGGTGGATGTGATGGTTCATGACGAAACCGCGCCACACAGAGGCGCGCGGCATCGTGAAGATCTTTTGGCCGGCGTGCTTCAGCGACCAGATCGCCATCATCTCGCCGTCAGTTCTGCCAATCAGTGCAGCGCGCGTCTCGGCGACGTTCTTGTCGAAGCGCTCGAGCAGTTCCGCGCGCGAAACGGGCGCCGTGTTCGGCGGCAGCACGGCCAGATCGAGCTCGGGCAGATTGAGCGTTGGTGCGCCCCAGCTCGGAATCGTCGCCACATGTGTGGCCAGCGCGATGAACGACATCGATTTCGGATGCGGCTTCCATTCGAACCGGTCTTCCGGCGTGCGCTCCAGCAGCTTGCGCGTCACGGCCATCTCGTGATCGAACTCGGGAAGGAGCGCCTCGGCAATCGTCATCAGTTCGTGCCTGGCCTACCGAAGTTCACCTTCGGTACCTGCTCGGCGGCGGTCGGTGCGTTGAAGAGCGGATATTCCTTGAACCCGAAAATACTTGCCGTGATGTTCGACGGGAACTGGCGGCGTGAAACGTTGTACTCCTGCACCCGCTCGTTGTAGCGCATGCGCTCGACCGCGATGCGGTTCTCCGTCCCGGACAGTTCATCCATCAGGCGGTTGAAACTCTCGCTGGAGCGGAGCTGCGGGTAGTTCTCCACGACGACCAGCAGGCGTGCGAGCGCCGCGCTCTGCTCGTTGGCCGCCTGAATCTGCTGTGCAGGTGTGGTCGCGCCGGCCATCTTCGCACGCGAATCCGCGATTTGACCGAACACGTCTTTCTCCTGCTGCGCGATCCCTTTCGTCGTCTCGACGAGGTTGGGGATCAGATCGTTGCGCCGCTGCAGCTGGTTCTCGACCTGTGACCACTGCGTCTTGATGGCTTCTTCCTGGCCGACGAAACGGTTATAGGAACAGCCGGTCGAGAGCGTGGCGGCGGAAAGGAGCAGCGAGAGTGCGAAGAACTTCGAAATTCGCACACCGAAGTTTGTCGTCATAGCGACAGATTACCACCCTGCGCCGCCGCCACCTCCGCCGCTGCGTCCCCCTCCGAAGCCGCCAAAGCCGCCGCCGAAACCACCGCCGCCGCCACCACCACGCCAGCCGCCGCCGAACGGCCCGACTCCACTGTTCCAGCCGCTCCACCCGCCGGTGCCCCATCCACCGTAAAAGCCGCGCCGCCGGCGCGTACGACCAATCATGTTGAGAATGATGAAGAGGACGAACAGGGCGAAGATCAGATTGCCGCCGGAGCCCACCGCAGGCGTCGTGTCGCGTTGCTGAGGCACGCCTTGAAGCGTCACGTTGCGTCCCTGCGCGATGCGCGCGACGATGCGCGAAAGTCCGGCGAGAAGCCCAGGCCCGTAGTTGCCTTGGCGAAACTCCGGCGCCATGTACTGGCGACTTGTCTCGCCGGCAAACCCGTCCGTAACGAATTGCTCGAGGTCGTAGCCCACTTCGATCCAGACCTGACGGTCCTGCACGGCGAGAAGCACCAGGGCCCCGTTGTCTTTGCCGCGCCCGCCGATGCCGCGGCCGCGGTTCTCGAACATCTTGACGGCGTATTCGCGGATGTCTGCGTACGGCTTGAAGGTCGCGACCGTGGCGACGACGACGACGTCGCCGCTGGCCTGCTGCAGCGACCGTATCAGCGCCTCCATCGTCTGTTCGCTTTGAGGATCGATGACGTTGGCGAAGTCGTTGACCGGTTGCGTGAGTTCGGGCGGCAGGTCCTGGGCTGACACCTCCGTCGCGGCCACGCAGGCCACAAAGACGAACAGGCCACAAATGACACAAAGAAAATTCTTCAGAGCAGTGCGCCCCACAAGCTGTCTTTGAGATCTTTGTGCTCGAAAAATCATTTCTTCGTGTTCTTCGTGGCTACCGTCTTCGGGGCTAAACATTCCAACCGTCGACATAGCGCGCGAGCCGTTCAACCGCCGTCAGGTATTCGGGGTAGAGGCGTGCCGCGTCGGTCGCCTTCAGCGCCGACGGGTGTTCAAGCGCGAGGATGTCGGTGACGACGCCGTCCGGCAGCTGCGCGGCGCGGGCGCCTTCGCGCGTCGCGGCGGCACGATCCGTTGCCGTCGATCCGTTCAGTCGCGCGATGTTGCGCAGCAATGCGCCAAAAGCCGGAGCGGACGCGAGGACGAGGTCCGCGATGGCGCGCGGGACGCTGCCGGCCTCCATGAACCCTTCGCGCAGATGGACGAGGTGGCTCTTAATCTGTGTTTCGCAGGCACGGCGCAGGTCCGCACGCGCGATTTCGGCGCCATCAAACGGGCTGCTGCCGAAGAGCACCTCGTGAGCGCGGATGATTTCCGCGTACTCGAGCGGGAAGGCATCGAGCGACCGGCGAAACTCATCCTGAGGCAGGATCAGCGGCGTGGCGATGCCGTGACGTTTCCACGCGTGCGCGTGCTCGGCGCACGCTTCGAGGTCGGCGATCGTGAGACTCTCGACGAGGGCCAGGCAGGAAAGCGTTTCGCTTGTATCGAGCGCGTAGGCGACGGCCGACCGCAAGCGATCTCCGAAGATGCCGCGCAGCGACCTGACAAGATGGTCTGTGCCGGCGCGGGAAGGAGCAGTCATGCATCGATTCTAGGTTATGCTCCCGGCCAGCGCATGTTGATCGTTGACGGACAGGTTCACATCTGGGATGTCGACCGGCCGGATCGGCCGTGGCCGGCCGGGCGCGCCGCGCAGGCGCAGAAGCCCTATCCGGTGACCAAGGAGATGGTGCTGGCGGCGATGGATGAAGCGGGCGTCGATCGCGCCGTGCTTGTGCCGCCGTCGTGGGAAGGGGACTACAACGACCTGGTGCTCGAAGCGGCTCAGGCCCATCCAGATCGTTTCGCGGCGATGGGGCGACTCGCGCTGCAGAAGCCGGAGAGCCGGCAGGCAATCGCCAGCTGGAAGAGTCAGCCGGGGATGCTCGGCATCCGGTTGACCTTTCACATTCCCGAACACCGCAAGATGCTGTTGGAGGGCACGGCCGACTGGCTGTGGCCGATGGCGGAACGCGCGGGCATTCCCATCATGGTCTACGCGCCAACGTCGGTGCGGAAGATCGAAGAGATTGCCGCGCGCCATCCCGGACTGCGTCTGGTGATCGATCACCTGGCGCTCGGTGTGCACGCGCGGGGCCATCTCGCCTTCGTCGAGCTGGCGGATGTCGTCCGGCTGGCGCGTCTGCCGAATGTCGCCGTCAAAGCGTCCGCGCTCCCGTGTCATTCGACACTGCCGTATCCGTTTCCCGATCTGCATCCACACATCCGCCGCGTCTACGACGCGTTTGGTCCGCAGCGGATGTTCTGGGGAACTGACTGGACGCGCCTGCCGTGCTCCTGGCGGCAAGCGGTCACCCTCTTCACCGAGGAGCTCGACTGGCTCACCCCCGACGACAAGACCTGGATCATGGGGCGCGGCCTGTGCGAGTGGATCGGGTGGGACATGCGCCCAGCGGCACGCGCCAAATTCCAGGCGCCACGCTCCAAATTTCACGATTCAGGTTCGAACGCCCTGCTCGCTTGACATCGCCGCGCCGTGATGTTATTTATCTCGCAGATGCGAGAAAAATAACATCATGGTGAAGACGCTGCATGCTGTCCTGAGCCGCCGCGAGCGGCAGATCATCGACATCCTGTATCGCCGCGGGCGGGCCACCGCCGCCGAGGTGATGGAGGAGCTTCCTGCCGACACGACATATTCCACGGTGCGCACCCAACTGCGCGTGCTCGAAGAGAAGGGCCACGTGCGCCACGAACAGGACGGCCAGCGCTACGTCTACAGCCCCGCCGTCGCGCGCGGCACCGTGAGGAAATCGGCGCTGAAGCATCTCGTCGAAACATTCTTCGACGGTTCGGTGGAACAGACCGTCGCGGCGCTCCTCGGCGCCGATTCGCGCGTATCCGAGCCGGAGCTTGAACGAATTGCCGAGCTGATTGCCAAGGCGAGAAAGGAAGGCAAGCGATGAACGCGATTGCAGAAAGCGCGCTGCGTGTCTCGGTGGTCATCCTCCTGTCGCTGATGGCTGCCGTCATGATGCGGCGACGGTCGGCGGCGCTGCGGCACTGGATCCTGGCAACCGGCCTTGTCGTCGCCATGGCGATGCCCGTTCTGCAAATCGTATCTCCGCATTGGGATATGCCGCACCCGCGCATCAGCACGGTCGTCACGAGTGTGGTGCCGATGGTTTCCGAGATCGTCGCACCGCGAGCTACGGCAAGCGACGCGGCGCGGACGACTGTGGGCGAGCGAACGTCGATTGCGGGCATCGCCGCGGTTGTCTGGACTGCCGGTGTTATTGCCGCCGTCGTGTTGCTGCTTGCGGGTGTTGCCAGGCTCGCGTGGATTGCCGCCCGCGCCCGACCGGTCATCGACGCCCGCTGGGTGGTCGCAGCCAGGGCAATCGCGTCCGGCCTTGGACTGCATCGGGACGTCATGATTCTGCAGAGTCCGTACGAGGGTCTCCTCGTCACGTGGGGTTTCCGCTCGCCACGAATCGTTCTCCCGACAGGCGCGGAAGAATGGTCCGACGAACGTATTCGCGTGGTGCTCTGCCACGAGCTCTCACACGTTCGACGGGGCGACTGGCTGCTGCAGATGGTGGCCGGTACCGTGCGGGCCATCTACTGGTTCAACCCGCTGATCTGGATCACCTGCCGCTGGCTGCGTCACGAAAGCGAGCGCGC
>Ga0070684_100003809_pt1 | contig 11399 bp, 10 predicted proteins | sample KBSC723LmetaG_FD_65653 | JGI IMG/M metagenome (GOLD analysis project Ga0070684, IMG submission 65653) | Corn rhizosphere microbial communities from Kellogg Biological Station, Michigan, USA - KBS C7.2-3L metaG | ecosystem: Host-associated > Plants > Roots > Rhizosphere ...
AGTAAAACTCAGTTGAATGAATTTGATGAACTCTTTAACGAATATTGGAAACAAGTTGAAAAAGCAGTCGATTCAAAAATAAAATCGAAATCAGAAACCTCTTTAAAGTCAACGATTAAAGATGAACAATTCAGATCATTGAAATCATGGCTGCACGGAAATCGAAACAAAGAGATTGAAGAGATCGCCTCGTACAGCATTTATGAAAATTTATCTCAAAAAAATTTCGCAAACGTTCCGGATGATGAGGTAGAAGAATTAATGCAAACAATAAAAGCATTGTCGAGAAGATTGGCTGCGCATATCAATCGTCGTTATGAAAAAGACAATCGAATAAACTTGCCTGATCTGCGAAGAACATTGCGAAAGAACATGCGGCGTGGCGGAGAGTTGCTCGAAATAGCATTTCGTAAACCAAAAAGAAACAGAACAAAACTTGTTGTGATCTGTGATGTAAGTCGCTCAATGGAATTGTATGCAGCATTTTTGTTACAATTCATGTATGCATTTCAACAAGTGTATAGTCGCTTAGAAACTTTTGCATTCAGTACATCTCTGCAGCAAATAACTTTACTTTTAAAACAAAATGATTTTCACCAGGCGATGAATTTATTAAGTGAGCAAAATGAAAAATGGAGCGGCGGAACAAGAATTGGAAAAAGTTTGAACAGTTTTGTGAATGATCATGCATTAAAAGTATTGGATAAAAAAACAATTGTCGTCATCATGAGCGATGGATGGGACACTGGTGATATTGATTTGTTGAAACATAGTATGGAAGTGATTCACAACCGTTCAAAGAAAGTGATTTGGTTAAACCCGCTTGCAGGCTTTTCTGATTACAAACCTCATGTTGCCGGAATGAAAGCCGCACTTCCATACATAAATATTTTTGCTGCGGTTCATAATGCCGATAGTTTAAGAAAATTGGGAAAGTGGCTATAGTAAATTTGAGAACTTTAAAACATGAAAACAAAAAGCATTACAATAACGAAAGTCAATGATGATTCAGTTTCTTCTGTAATGGAAGATAAAATTGTTAATGAATCTCCTTTGCAGATCATTGTTGAATATGGAAATGTAAACAACAGGCAAACGGAAGATCTTTCCGTAACCATGCGCACACAAGGAGATGATTATAATTTGGTAAGAGGATTTCTGTTTTGTGAGGGCATCATAAAAAAATCATCAGATATTGTTTCAATAAAACACGTCACTCCTGCAAATATTTTAGATGAAGACACAGTGCTTGTTGAATTATCACCGGAAATTTTATTCAACGCAAATGATAAGAAAAGAAATTTCATTGCAAGTTCTGCGTGTGGTTTTTGCGGGAAAAGTATAAACGATATTGAATCTCAAACAATTTCATCCATCAACAGCGATATAAAAATTTATGCTTCTGTTCTTTATGATTTGCCTGCATCTTTAAAGTCTTCACAAGGATTATTTAGTGAAACAGGTGGAGCGCATGCAGTGGCTTTGGTAAATGCAAAAGGAGAAATCATTAATATAAGTGAAGATGTTGGACGCCATAATGCAATGGATAAAATGGTAGGCGCAATGCTCACGCAAAATGCTTTGCCGCTCAAAAATAATATTGTTCTTTTCAGCGGAAGATTGAGTTATGAATTAGTGCAAAAGGCAGCGGCGGCGGGCATTCCAATGGCTTGTGCCATTGGTGCGCCAACAACGCTTGCAATAGAATTGGCAGAAGAGAATAATATCACCGTTGTCGGATTTTTAAAAAATAAAAGCTTCAACATTTATTGTGGGGCAGAGAGAATTATTCATTCATAACTTGTAAAAAATTCTTCAATGAAATTGCGTTTCGAAAAAAATTCTTTGCGTTATCGTCTTCGTAAATCAGAAATTGAACAATTAACGCACAAAGGTTTTGTAAAGGATTCTATCGCTTTTCCTGCTACAATTTTCTCATACGAATTGCATGTTTCTGATGTATTGGATCCGATTACAACACTGGTTGACAATACGCTCATCACCAACATACCTTTAGGCATAGCAACGGAATGGATAAATACAGATGAGGTGGGTATTTATCATGTAATTCATTTGAACAATGATCAGACACTTGAGATTGCTATCGAAAAAGATTTCCCCTGCGAAAATGATTCGGACGAAGACAAGAAAGATACGTTTACCGAGTTAGCAGAGAAATCAGGCAAGAATGAAATTTGCTGAAAACGAATATTTCAGTAGTCTTCTTTTAACTTCATAGGCTTTTCAACTTTCCTTCTTACTCAATACTTTTGCCGCATGCAAAAACCGGTATTGGTTATTAAATTGGGTACAGCAGTAATTTCGGATAATGACGGAAATATTGATCATTCCATAATAAAAAAAGTGGCATCAGAAGTTTCGCATCTTTCGCTGAAATATAGAGTGGCGTTGGTTTCCAGCGGAGCAGTAGGCAGTGGAAAAAAATTTATTGATCAATACAAAGGCACATTAACGGAACGTAAAGCTGCTGCGGCTGTGGGCAACCCGATATTAATCATGTTGTATCAAAAATATTTTGAAGCATACAACATTCCTGTTGCGCAGGCATTGTGTGAACGGCATCATTTCTCTAACCGTACACAATTTTTGCAACTAAAAGATACGTTTGATGCATTCTGGCAAAACGGAATTTTACCGATAATAAATGAGAACGACCTCGTGAGTAATGTTGAATTAAAATTTTCTGATAATGATGAACTGGCAACTTTAATAGCAGTTGGATTTGATGCAGAGTCACTGATCATTTGCACTTCGGTTGGCGGCTTTATGAATGATGAAAAAAAAATAATTCCCGTTGTTGAGAAAATTGATACCACGATTTTGAATTTTGTAAAAACAGATAAAACAAATGTGGGTTTGGGTGGAATGATCTCGAAACTTACTTTTACAAGACTTGCAAATTCTTTGGGAATACAAGTTATCGTTTGCGGGTTGAATGGTGATGCTCCTTTTGAAGCAGCATTAAATGGAGAGAACGGAACAATTTTTAAAGCGCAAAGCTCAAATTTGAAAGCAAGACAAAAATGGCTTGCAAGCGGCTCGATAACACTGGGAAGTATTTTAGTTGACAAAGGTGCTGCAAAAGCCTTGCATCAAAGAAGAAGCCTGCTTACTGTTGGAGTGAAAAAAGTGGAAGGAAGATTTTCTCCAGGTGAAGTGGTGCAGTTAATGGATGATGAAGAAAACATTATTGGTGTTGCAAAAGTCAGGTTAGATGCAAAGTCGATCAGTGAAAATGTTTCTCAGAAAAATGTGTTGGCAGCGCATGCGGATGATATAGTGATATTTTGATTTCATGTACTTTTTCTCTTGAAAGAAAAAGTACCAAAAAGTTCAAGCACGCATCAGGATACAACACATCCGTGCACTCGCCTTGATTGGGCTAAAGTGCTACTGTATCCTCAACTGTTGAACCTTGATGTTAGGCTCAAACTTCGTAAGTAATAATCGAAATATGAATGTTACAAAACCGTATTGTATGACAAATTGTTTAATAAAAAATATTCAATGACATCTATCGAATCTCTTATAATCAAAACATACAAAGCTGCGATGAACTTGCGGCGCACAAGTGATGAACAAGTAAAAAAAACTTTGCTTTCGCTTGCCGATGCAATTGAAAAAAATATGCAATTGCTTCTTGAAGCAAATAAAAAGGATCTTGCAAAACAAGATCCAAATAATCCTCGCAATGACAGACTGATGCTGAATGAGCAAAGGATATTCAATATTGCTGAAAGTCTTCGCAACATCAGCAAACTTCCAAATCCGGGCAGAAAAGCATTGGATAAAAAAGTGCTGAACAATGGATTGTTGCTTGAAAAAATTTCTGTTCCTCTAGGAGTGGTTGGTGCGATTTACGAATCGAGACCAAACGTTACGTTTGATATTGCAGCGTTGTGTTTGCGCAGTCAGAATGCATGTTTACTAAAGGGCAGCAGTGAAGCGGAAGAATCGAACACAGTTGCAGTTAACATCATCAAAAATGCTTTGAAAGAAAATAATATTGATTCGGATTGTATAACTCTTTTGCCATCTGAAAGAGAAACAGTGCAGGAATTATTTACTGCAACAAAATATGTAGATGTGCTAATTCCCCGAGGTTCCGATAGTCTTATTCAATATGTACGCGAAAACAGTCTTGTACCTGTTATTGAAACCGGCGCAGGTGTTTGTCATGTGTATGTAGAGAAAGATGCCGACCTTGATAAAGCCGTAAATATTGCAGTGAATGCAAAAGTTTCAAGACCTTCTGTTTGCAATTCCGTTGATACAATTATTGTCGATAAACCTATTGCTGAAAATTTTTTAAAAGAACTGCAGCTATTGTTTGATAAATACCATGTAGAAATTTTTGCGGATGAAGAAGCGCATAAATTTTTAAAAGATTATCCTTATTTAAAAAGAGCAACAGCTGAAGATTTTGGAAGAGAGTTTTTGAGTTTAAAGTGTGCAGTAAAAGTTGTTGATAATATTGATGAGGCATTATCACACATTCAACAATACTCAACCAAACATTCTGAAGCTATTGTTTCGGAAAATAAAGATCAGTGTGAAAGATTTTTACAGGAGGTAGATGCTGCAGCGGTTTATTCAAATGCATCAACAAGATTTACTGATGGCGAAGAATTTGGACTTGGTGCTGAAATAGGAATCTCTACTCAAAAACTTCATGCAAGAGGACCGTTTGCATTGGAAAAACTTGTTACAGAAAAATGGATAATAAGAGGAGATGGGCAGGTGAGATAGAAGGTTGAAGTTACAAGTCACAAGTTCAAGTTGCAGTTGTAAGTTTCACATTGCTGAATAAAGTTCAGAATGTACAAGTGAGTGACACAACGGAAGTTTAATAGTAACAGTACAAATGGTTCAATAAAAATAATTTTGAAAATGTCGCGTGGAAAAATTCAGCGAAAGACATTACTATATTAAGTGAAGAAAAATTGACTTCCAGCTAAATAGTATTAATTTCTTAATTACAATTCATACCTTTTTTTTCTCAATTCATGCAGGTTACCTGTCAACTCACAATCCATTTTAAGGAGTGAATAAATAAAAGATGGTAATTTGTAATTGATGAAAGCAAAGCTTCCACATTATACCAGTAAAGATTATGTTATTATGGTTTGGACGATGATACCGTTCAGCATGATAATTAATGCATTCATTTTTGGAAAAAAATATTTTAGCGGATGGAGTTTGTTTTTATTAGCTACGATTATCACAGGTTTGGCCGCATGTATTGATTTTATTTTGTGTGGCACGGTTGCAGTGGAAATGAAAAAACGTTTGCCGGCAGATAACCAGGTGGCAAAGCGGCTTACGTTTATGATCGGTATATTTCTTATTATCTCGGGTTTGTTTCTTTACTTTTTATTTTCCTTTTATGAGTTGATCGATTTTTATGGCTACACTTTTAATGAGCGTGGATTTGGATGGGCTTATATAAGTCTTGGTGTGCTGAACATTTTTTTAACGTTCCTGCATGAGGGTGTATCAAGGTTTGAACGATGGAAAGCAAATTTGCAGGAAACGGAACAATTGAAGAAAACGGTAATGCAAAGCCAGTTGCTTGGTTTGAAAAGCCAGGTGAATCCGCACTTCCTTTTTAATTGTCTTAATTCACTTTCAAGTCTTATTGATGAATGTCCTGATGAAGGAGAAAAATTTTTGGATAAGATGAGCAAGGTGTACCGCTATATGTTGCGTAATGATGAGGAAGTTTTTGTAACGCTGGCAACAGAGCTACAGTTCATCAATGCTTACTATGCGCTGCTTAAAGCGAGATACTCTGAAGGCATACAATTGGAAATTGATGTAAGCAAGAACGATCTTGATTTATTGTTGCCGCCGTTAAGTTTGCAAACGATTATTGAAAATGCATTTAGTCAAAATACAATGCACAAATCTGCTCCTTTGAAAATTTCAATCTATTCTGATAATAATGATTGCATTGTTATACGCAACAATATTCAACCTAAAACAGTAACAGATGCTTTTGATTATGAAGCAGGGCTTGATAATCTCGTGAGTAAATACCGGTTATTAGATCAAAGGCAAGTGATCATAAAAGATTCAAAGAATGAACGGATGATACAATTGCCCTTAATAAATAATGAGACGGAGATAAGTGTATGAGAAATTGGTTAAAACCTACAAGAACGGAATGGATAACATTTTTTGTATTGATGCCTGTCATTGATATAATAGCTCTTTATATAATGTTTGGCGACAGGATATGGACGGATATACAGTTATGGTTGTATTCTTTCTGGATTGGTTATGTTGCAGGGCTTGCAACATTTTATCTTAATGTGATCATTATGCACAGGTATCAACAGTTGATGCCTGAGTTAAGACAAACACCAAAAAGAGTAACGCTTATTGTGATCTCGCATATAATGATCGCTACAACTGCATTTGGCATTGTGTTCTGGGCTTATGATGCATTTGGATTGTTTGGTTTTAAAGCAAATATGGGTCAGTTCAAATTATCAGTATGGGTAGTAATCGGAATGGTAATGCTTACTGCAACTTTATGGGAATCGGAGTTCATTTACAAAAAGTATAAAGACAGTATTATAGAAAAAGAAACAATGCAGCAGTTAAGCATTCAGCATGAATTTGAAAGTTTGAAAAGCCAGGTGAACCCGCATTTTCTTTTTAACTGTTTCAATACTTTGTCGTCACTTATAAGTGAAGATAAAGAACAGGCGGAAGTTTTTTTAAATGAATTAAGTAAAGTGTATCGCTATTTGTTGCGCAATAATGAAGATGGATTATCAACGTTACAGGAAGAATTAAATTTTATAAAATCATTTTATCGACTGCTGAAAACAAGACATGGTGACGCGATACAATTACAAATTGAAGTTGATAAAAAATATTACAATTATTTATTGCCATCGCTAAGTTTACAGTTATTGGTTGAAAATGCGGGGAAGCATAATGTAACATCAAAAGATCAACCATTGATAATTGATATTTTCAGCATGGCGGGAAACAGATTAGCAGTGAACAACAATTTACAGCTAAAAGTGATCAAGGCGCCGTCGAATAAGATCGGGTTATCAAATATCAGGCTAAAGTATGAACTGCTAAAGCAGGAAGGATTCGAAGTGTTGCAGGACACAAAAAATTTTACAGTGGTGCTTCCTTTGATCTGGAATAATCCTGCTGATAAACACTTTTCGTTTATCCAAAAAGGTAACACCAAAACGAATTTTATTAATAACTACAAATCATAATCACATGAGAATATTAATTGTTGAAGACGAAGATCTTGCCGTAAAAAAGATACGGAAGACTTTGAGTGATGTTGACGCAAATGCAGATGTAGTGGGCGTTACAGACAGCATTTTTGCTACTGTAGATTGGCTGCAAAATAATCCTTCACCCGATCTTATATTGATGGATATTGAATTATCGGATGGACAGAGTTTTGAAATATTCAGCCGCATTCCGGTAAAGAGCGCAGTAGTGTTTACAACTTCTTATGATGAATATGCATTGAAAGCGTTTAAAGTAAACAGCATTGATTATTTATTAAAGCCGATTCAAAAAGAAGATCTTGAAGCTGCGTTAAACAAATACAAGCAAATGAAAACAATGTACGCAGGCAACGGGCACAACGAATTAAATATGGATGCACTGGTAAAAGAATTACAGCACAAGTTGCAGCCTAAAGAATTCAGAAAAAGATTTCTGGTGAAGCATGGTCAAAAACTTGTTTCGATAGAAATTGATGAAATAGCATATTTTTTCAGCGATGGACGTTTGAATTTTTTCAAAACATACGACAATCGAAAATTTGTTGTTGATTATACAATGGATGAACTTGAAGATATGCTCGATTCTCAAAGATATTTTCGTATAAGCCGCTCCTTCTATGTTTCTGTAAACAGCATTGATCAGATACACGATTACTTTGGCAATCGTTTACTCCTTCACCTGAAACCTCCTGTGGATAAGGAATCTATAGTTAGCAGAGAGAAAGTAACTGATTTTAAAAAATGGATGGGGAAGTAATTTTTCTTTAGTTTGTTGTTTGTATAAAGTTTAAGATTTCAAACTTTTGTGGTGAGCTTGTCGAACCATATAGCATCACCTGGTCCGGTAAGGAACAATTATCGCTGCAGCCAAAGGTGCATACATTTATAAAAACATAAATAAAAACAATCAAAATGAAAAAAGCAAGTCTCTTCTTGGCAGGTTCGTTCTTGCTGCTATTGTCAACGAATGTGCATGCACAGTCAAAAACAGGTGCTGATTATTTCAAGGGTAAATGGAACGTGTTGATTAAAGGCACACCAAACGGCGATGCTAAAATGATCTTTGTACTCGAGAATAAAAACGATTCAATTGTTGGTGTGGTACAGGATACAACCGGAGCAGAGATTTCCAAAATTTCAAATGCGGAATTAAATGACACGTCGGTAACTGTTTATTTTAATGCACAAGGATATGATGTAAATGTGGTAATGAACAAAAAAGATGATGATCATGTAAGCGGAAGTTTGATGGGAATGTTTGATGCAGACGGAGAGCGCATCAAAGAGGCCAAACAATAATCATGATAAAAAAATCGGGTGGATCTATATCCACCCTTTTTTATAGCATTGGAAAGTAATATAATAAAAATTCAAAACAAAGTCGTTGTTGTAACTGCTAATATTCCTTTCCCTATTTTAATGTCTTCATTCCGGTTTTCACACTTCTATGGCTGTTCGAACTTTTATTGCCGCCGGTTTTGTCTTCAATAATTTTTATCTTGAATAAAATTATTTACATATGCTCAATATCAACTTCACTCCATTTCCGTATTTGGAAACGGAGCGTTTATACTTAAGACCATTGAAAACTGAAGATGCAAATGAAATATTTATTCTTCGCTCAGATGAAAGCGTGAATGAGTTTATAGAAAGGCAGAGAGCAAAAACAATTGATGATGCGTTGCAACATATTGAAAAGATAAACAACAATATAGAGAATGATGAATCTATTCTATGGGCTATCTCCATGAAAAATGATCCGAAACTTATCGGCACAATTTGTTTATGGAATATTGTGAAAGAAAAAGATCATGCAGAAATAGGATATGAATTACTTCCGCAATTCAATGGAAAAGGATTGATGCAGGAAGCATTTGTAAAAGTGATTGAATACGGATTTGAAAAATTGCAACTGAAGACAATTGAAGCGTGGCTTAATGTAAATAATTTGAGATCGATAAAAATTCTTGAGAAAAATAATTTCAAAAGAGATCTTGAAGCGGAAAATAAAATGGATAAAACTGAATACACTGAAATGATAATTTATTCTTTGACGAGATAAAATAGTCCTTCAAACAACTCTTCTGTTACCTCATAAATTGTTCACTCGAATTGCTGAATAAAGATTTAAGTGTAAAAGAGTCACACTAAAGATGTGATGTGCATGCGACGCAACAGAAGGTCAATAACCGCATAAAGTTGGGTTCATAATAAATACAATCTTCACTTCGTTTATAAAAAAATTATTATTATTGCTATCTTCTGCATTTCAGGCCAGGCAAGGCTTTCAGGGTGGTAGAAAAACTCAAAATTGCTACAGAATTCTTTGGCCACATCTTAACAAACTTTTGTATTTGATTTAAGTCAAAATATTCGTAAAAACAAATTGCAAACAGAATTAGGTATTAAGATTGCAATTGGAAAAGCATCATTCAACAAATAAATGCGAGAGTATGAAAACTAAATTAAACATTACATTAAGTGCGATTATTGTAGCGGCGTTGATGTCGTGCAGCGCCGGGCATTATGCTACCGCACAGTACGACGCTAACGATGACGGATATTACAGTCAGAACGATCAGTATAATAACGATAATTACAACAACAACAATTACGATAATTCAAACAATTACAATGATGATGACTATGGCAATTATGGCACATCAAATGTAAGTATGGATGTTTTTGTCGGTGCATTGAGTCCTTATGGCAGATGGATGACTTATCCTTCTTATGGTTCTGTATGGATATGTAATGATCCCGGTTTTATTCCTTATAACACAGGAGGACATTGGGTTTATACAACGCATGGGTGGACATGGGCTTCTGATTACAGGTGGGGTTGGGCTCCTTTTCACTACGGTCGCTGGGCATTTGATGCAGCGTACGGATGGATGTGGGTTCCCGGTTATGAATGGGGACCGGCATGGGTTAGCTGGCGTACAGGTGGCGACTACTATGGTTGGGCACCGTTAACACCGGGCTTCAACATAAGTATTGGCTTTGGCAGCTATTATATGCCTGCTGAAAGATGGAACTTCGTTCCGAGACGTTACATTGCCAGCCCTTACTTTGGAAGGTATATGGTTAACAGAAATCAGAATGTAACTATCATTCGCAATACAACTTATATTAACAACACCACTATTTATCGTAACACAAAATATATAGTAGGTCCTGACAGAAGAGAAGTAGAAAGATTTACAGGTAACAGGATAAATGCAATAAGGATAACAAATATTAACCGGCCACAGAATACAAAAATTGTAAATAAAAATACAATTCAGATGTATAGACCGGAAATAAAAAAGAACGACAAACTTACACCGGAAAGAGTACAGGAAGTAAGACAAAAGGTAGAGGAAAGGATGCAAAATCGTAACATGATTATGCAAAACGGGAACAGGAATAATCTTCCGCAAAATCGTGAGCCGATCCAGCGGAACAATCAGCCGGTGCAAAGAAATAATCAACCTATACAAAGGAATAATCAGCCGGTGCAAAGAGATAACCAACCTATACAAAGGAATAATCAGCCGGTGCAAAGGGATAACCAACCTATACAAAGGAATAATCAACAGGTGCCGGATAGGAACAGGGATCGAAAGCCAAATTTTGATGAAAATATTGACCAAAGACAACAGGATATAGAAAGGCAAAACCGACAGGAGGTACAACGCCAACAGCAGCTACAGAAGCAGCAGGAAATGCAGCGCCAACAACAAATGCAAAGACAACAGGAGATGCAACGTCAGCAAGAAATGGAAAGACAAAGACAGGCTAATCGTCAACAGGAAATTTTACAACAAAAACAAATGCAGCGTCAGCAAGAAATGCAGAGACAACAGGAGGTGCAAAGACAACAGCAATTTGAAAGACAGCAACAGGCAAACAGGCAAATGCAGCAACAACAGCAAATGGAAAGGCAAAGACAAACACAACGAAATGATGTGTACAACAGACCAAATTTTCAGCAGCGTGCACCCCAATACAGCCAGCAACTGCAATCGCAAAATAACGGAAGAAGAAGAGATAGATAAGCGGAACTATCTCCTGAATAGAAGGCCGGTTCTTATACCGGCTTTTTTATTTTGTGAATAGGCAATA
>Ga0070684_100003811_pt1 | contig 11399 bp, 7 predicted proteins | sample KBSC723LmetaG_FD_65653 | JGI IMG/M metagenome (GOLD analysis project Ga0070684, IMG submission 65653) | Corn rhizosphere microbial communities from Kellogg Biological Station, Michigan, USA - KBS C7.2-3L metaG | ecosystem: Host-associated > Plants > Roots > Rhizosphere ...
TAAATATTCACCTGGTTCTAAAATCCTCGGCGTTTCACTTCACACACAGCCCACCTATGCACGAAAAATGATACAGAAAGGAGCTATGGGTTATGTTACCAAAAATTCTTCCAGGGAAGAAATGTTCAAAGCAATTATGGAGGTGCAAAACGGAAGGAAATATATATGCGATGAAATTAAAAATATTTTATCCGAGCAGGTAATTAGCGGCGAAGACCAACAAAGCGGTTTGAATTCTTTATCGCAAAGAGAAATAGAGATCATTGCCTTTATAAAAAAGGGTCATTCATCAAAAGAAATTGCCGATTCTCTGAATATTTCTGTAAAAACAGTTGAAGTGCACCGGTATAATATTCTCAAAAAACTGAACCTCAAAAATGCGGCAGCGTTGGTTAATTTTATTAACAACAGCCAGCTTGATTTTGAGGATTGATTCCAGTGCTTCCAAAATTGGGTTTTGTAACTCCAAACGTACATGCGCCGGTTCCATAATTTCATGGTGATCGGTTGGCGTGATAGGATTAAATTTGCACTCCAATTTTATTTAAGGCATGCACACTTCCCTTTCCAAAAACTTTGAGCCACAACAGGTAGAGGACAAATGGTATCAGCATTGGCTTGATAAAAAATATTTTAATAGCCAACCAGATGACCGGAAACCATTTACCGTAGTAATTCCCCCGCCCAATGTTACCGGCGTATTACATATGGGCCATACACTCAATGAAACAGTTCAGGATGTGTTGGTGCGCCATGCCAGGATGAGTGGATTTAATGCTTGCTGGGTACCTGGCAGTGACCACGCTTCAATTGCTACAGAAGCTAAGGTGGTTCAAATGCTAAAAGAAAAAGGAATTGATAAAAACGAATTGTCGAGAGAGGAATTTCTGAAACATGCATTTGAATGGAAAGAAAAATATGGTGGCATCATTTATCACCAGATAAAAAAGCTTGGATGCAGCGTTGATTGGAACCGGGTCAACTTTACCATGGATGATCATTACTATAATGCGGTCATCAAAGTGTTTGTTGACCTCTATAAGAAAGGAATGATTTATCGTGGTGCAAGAATGATTAACTGGGATCCGGCTGCAAAAACAGCATTGAGCGACGAAGAAGTGGAGTATAAGGATATCCAGGGAAAGCTTTACTACGTGAAATATAAAGTTGCTGGTAGTGAAGAATATGTTTCCATAGCTACACAACGTCCAGAAACAATTATGGGTGATACGGCGCTTGCTGTAAATCCAAATGATGAACGCTATCAATATTTGAAGGGTAAAAAAGTAATAGTGCCATTGGTCAATCGTGAAGTGCCTGTGATCTTTGATGAATATGTAGATCCTGCATTTGGAACCGGCGCATTAAAAATTACACCTGCTCATGACATAAACGATTATAATCTTGGACTGAAACATAACCTTCCAGCTATTGATACTTTAAATGAAGATGGCACCTTGAGTGAGGCTGCAGGCGTGTTTATTGGTTTGGATCGGTTTGAAGCAAGAAAAAAAGCAATTGAAAAATTGCACAAAGATGGGTTGCTGCTCAAGGAAGAAGAATATCAAACGCGTCTTGGTTTTTCACAAAGAACCAATGCAGTAGTAGAGCCCCGGATTTCAACACAGTGGTTTGTAAAAATGAGAGGGCTTGCTGACCAGGCCTTGAATGCCGTGATCAACGGTGAGGTGAAAATTCATCCGGAAGAACGTTTCCTGGCGACATATAAATATTGGCTGGAGAATGTGAAAGACTGGTGTATCAGCCGCCAGCTCTGGTGGGGACAAAGAATTCCTGCCTGGTATGATGAAGACGGAAAATTTGTTGTTGCCGAAACGGAACAGGAAGCAAAGGAAATGTTTAAGATGCAACATTCACAAAGTAATGTTCAACTAAAACAAGATGAAGATGTTTTGGACACCTGGTTTTCTTCCTGGCTATGGCCAATTGAAGTGTTCCATGGAATTACTCAACCCAACAATCCTGACATTAAATATTATTATCCCACTTCTGTACTGGTAACAGGACAGGACATTATCTTCTTTTGGGTTGCAAGAATGATCATGGCTGGTGAAGAATACATGAAGGAGAAGCCGTTCAATGATGTATACTTTACAGGGATGGTACGTGATAAGCTGGGAAGGAAAATGAGTAAGCAGCTGGGCAACTCCCCCGATCTTTTACAGTTGATTGAACGATTCGGAGCAGATGCGGTGCGGTTCGGCATTCTTATTTCTGCACCTGCAGGCAATGATCTTTTGTTTGACGATAGTAGTTGCGATCAGGGAAGAAACTTCAATAACAAAATATGGAACGCTTTGAAGCTGGTGAAGATGTGGGAGGGCAGGCAATCAGCTGATAGCAATGGGCCTTCAGCAGGTTTTGCTGTTGATTGGTTTGAAAACAGGTTGAATGAAGTGAAAAAGGAAGTGGAGGGGATGTACAAACAATTCCGATTGAGTGAAGCATTGAAAACAATTTATTCCCTTGTGTGGGATGATTTCTGCAGCTGGTACCTGGAATGGGTGAAACCCGGCTTTGAACAAGCGATTGAACAACTTGTTTATGATAGAACAGTCCATTTTTTTACAGAGCTGATGCAATTGTTACACCCGTTCATGCCATTTGTTACAGAAGAAATATATCATCAGTTGAAGGAAAGGAGCGATGATATCTGTACTAAACAATACGCTTCATCTACAGACACTAAGCTGTCCGTGCTTTTGCAGGCAGAATTACTCAAACAAACTATTTCTGCCATTCGTGAAGCGAGGATAAAAAATAACATTAAGCCTAAAGATGTAATGACACTTCATATTCTATCAACCGACGAGAAAATATTTAAAAACATTGAAACAATTTTAAGTAAACAGGTGAATGCTGCATCAATTGAATTTGTTACCGATTCAGTGCCTAATACCGTCACAGTTGTAATAGGGTCTACAAAATTTTTTATTGAAACGGAAAATGTATTGGATACTTCTTCCCAAAAAGAACAATTACTAAAAGACCTGGAATATCAAAAAGGTTTTCTTGTTTCTGTTGAGAAAAAATTGAGTAATGAACGTTTTGTTCAAAATGCAAAACCTGAAGTAGTGGAACTGGAGAAAAGAAAAAAGGAAGATGCTGAACAAAAGATTAAAGCATTAGAAGAAAGTTTGGCCTCCCTAAATCCCTCCGGTGAAGGGACTTGAGGCCCATCCCGACCTTCCCGGTGGGAAGGCTACCTGTACACAGACCCGCATAGTTCACCATTTATTATAGAAATTAAAAACTCTCAATGTTGAAGAAACGTTGAGATCCATAAATATGTTCAAATCAGCAAGGGCTGTGTGTGGCAAGTCCCTCCACCGGAGGGATTTAGGGAGGCCCTTACTCGGGTATCAAATCCAACGGCAGTATAAATTCAAGCCAGATTTTTCCTTTCTTGTCGTTTGAAGAAAACCCATCATCAAGTAAATACGACCCCCGTACGCCAAACGTCACAGGAAGTTCGTTCCATAATTTGCTGTCGAAATAAAGCTCTGCACCTGCACTCCGAAGATTTCTGTTCGCCTTTTTATTTTTGGAATATACTTTTGTAAAATCAAAGAATAAGTTGCCTCTCAAACGTTGCAGGTAATAAATATTAGCAAAGCCAAAATCTGGATAGGCTATTGGAAAATGATAATTTGTTCCCACTCTCCACATCCTGGAAAAATAATATTCATCATATCCTCTTGAATTGGCGAACCGGTTACTAAAAACAATATTATTTGTATCTGTTTCCTGCCATGAGCCGGTAAGAACAATACTGTGATTGCCGAATGATGGTAAAAACATTTGTGTGTTTCCGATAAACTGGAATCCTTCTACGTTCAACAAGTGCCGATACGAACCCGATAATGTATATCCAAATTTGGGATAAATATGCTGCCTGGCGGTTGGTAGATAATGTGCCATTGAAACAAAATGGCGCAGGTAACTGTTTGTAATTCTTGATGAGTCCTTAAAGCCATTTGCCAGCCAGGTAGTATTCAAAACGTAATCAGAACCGAAGTTTAGAAACTTATACATTTTGCCTTTTGTAAAGTTCAAAGGAATATTGTACCCCAATCTTACTTCTGTTTGATTATAGTCTACCGTGCCGGTAGTGTCTTTAAAAGTTCTGTTCCATATGTATTCTGCTCCTCCATTAATTACAGGAAACCATGCTCCATAGGAAGAGTTGAAACCAACTGCATGTGATGTTTCATTTTGATTATACCGATAATAAATTTCGTTGGTGAACGTGTTTACAACATTGTTACTAAAGAGGCTCAGTGTAAATTCAGGATCGCTATACTGAGGTAGCCAACTGTGAAAATTAAATAAATGAACGCCTTGTTTATACCGGCTTTCCGGAAATTTTCTTGACACATCGGTCAACAAATTTGAAGAGGATGTTGCGTCCGCTACCGGGTACGGTAAGGTAACTTCCCTCCAGGAGATTTTTTCTGTAGTATCGGTAGTATTGGCGAATTCATTCATTTCTGTTTTCAGCCCATTGCTTGTAAACGCCGACCATACCAAACTATCCTTATACACACTCGGATAGTATTTTCCAGTATGTCCCGAAACCAGTTGAAAGATTTTTTTGTCGGTAAGGCTTATTGAATAAATGTCATCCATACCGGTGACAGACGAAACAAAATAAATGAAACCTTCATAAACATAAGGATATCCAAGAAGGGCTGATGTGGACGGAATGAGCACTTCTCTTTCGTTGGTCGATAGATCAATTCTTGCCATTTGCATTGTTGCGTTAGCAAGGCGCTCCGTAACTATAATGGTAGTTTCATCTACAAAGCGTGGATGAACAAAATTGGAATTGTTTAGAGGAGAAATATTTTTCAAAATTTTACCTGAATGATCTAAAATATGTAAGGACGTTTTGGTTGCCTGGTCAACATATATAGCGACAATCTTTTTGCCAGATGGTGAAATATCAGGTGTGTAATACTTTGCCTTACTTGTAATTTTTGTTTGTTTGTTTGTAGCGATATTGTACAAATAAATAGAACTATAATCAATCAGCGACCAACGTGGATTTGTTTCATAAGAAGTGTAAGCAATTTCGCCGTTTCGATAGCTGAACCATGTTTCCGTACTTATATTACTCAAGCGAAGCTTATGTTCACCGGTTCCGGTTTTTACGTAAAATGCAGGTAATTTTTTGTAACTCGTTTTTAGATACAACAACGAATCATGGCCAACATATTGAGGAAAATAGATGTTGGTTACTGTGGCTCTTTTCACTACATCTGTTCTCTTTTTACTGACTGCATGACTATAATAGTCTAAAGCCTGTTGACGAAAAGTTTTATAATCTACACCAGAATATTTTTTTACTGCTCGTTGAAATGGATAAATCAGCCCTTTGAAGCTGGCAGCATCACCTGTGACTTTTTTCCAAAAATCACTTCCGTATTTTAAATAGCCATAATTCACTAACAGGTAACCAAGGTCGTAATGATTGGGAACATAATCTTTTAAAGACCCGTTTCTTAATTTCATCCAATTGTAATTTCTTCCTTCGCGCCATAAGGATTTATATCCATTAAAAAAATAGGGCGTTCTTCCTCTTCCTTGTGTAGTTAATGAAGTTTCCGCGTGTACTGCGTCCCCTTCCCAAAACCAATCTGGTATAGCTAATGCGTTAAAGAGCGCCTGCCCTTCCTGCCCAAAAATGATGGAGCCAAGTTTGCTGATTCCCTTATTAAAATTGCTGTACTGCTGAACATGTCGAAATTCATGAACAGCCAGTTCTTTATACCATGGATTGGCTCCAAATTCAAAAATGTCTGAGCCCGGAACTAAATAATATTCACTTCTGAAAGGTCCCAAAGCAACATAACCATTGGCAAGTGTGGTGTTATTATGAAGAACGATATTGATCTTTCGCAAATTGCTTCCCAAAGAATTGGGACGTTCAGCCATTATTTTGTGAAGTATGGCTGAAATTTGTTGGGCTTGTGAATCAACTGCTGCCGGAAATATGATCCTGGCTGTATCCGTGTTGATCTGGAGCCACTTTACGGAGGGAGGAAACCCGCCAAATTGCTGTGCATTTATTTGAATGGATGCTAATAACAGCAGGCTGGTTAGAATGCGCAATCTTTTCATGTGAATAATGGTAGTTGTAAATATAGCTACGGATCGAAAGATTTTGAAGTTATCCAGACAAGGTTCTACGAAAAGCCGGATTTTAAGTACCGCGGCAGAAGAAATTGTTACAGGTAATGACAGTTACGAACGATTAGTTAATTGAAAAACGGATTTCCAACAATTAAAATTTAGATCACAAAATTTCAAATCCCACTTGTAGATCAGGAAGATATTAATGTGCATGCATTCTTAATTTTCTTTCAATTTCATCACTCACTGGCTCAGATGAATAACCGTAGCCATTAACAAGGATACCTTTGATACCTGTTGCTGATTCAATTCCCAGTACAATAGCTTCATCGCCGGGATCACTGTCACCTTCAAATCGATAAACTTCCGTTATCACAAATTCATTTGCATTAAATTGACTTCCCTTACATACTATACAATTATCTTTTAAATTGAAGTCTTCGGTATATCCTCTTTTTCTAAGGTCTTCAATTGCATGAACAGGCGATTCGTATTGATACATATTAAGTCATTTGGAGGTAAAGTTATTATTACGGCAGGTTATCAAGCAGGTGTTTCTTCTTTCTACGGTACTTTTCAACTTCATAAGAAAGATAACCAATAGCCATGGTGCCTAAATAAACGATACAGCTAACAACTACAATGTGGTCAAGCCTTCTTGTAAAAAGATACCATGCTACGGTAAATACCAGTTGCGCCAACGTGAGAATAATAAAAAGCCATTTATAAATTTTCACCAGGTTAAATTATCTCATTTTCTTTACCGGCAGGGCGTGTTGATGCAGGGCTCAGCATCCGGGCCAATAAAATTTCATTGTATTATTATCGTAATAGGGGAAATATTTATACAGGAACTGTTTCCAGGGTAGCGCCAATGCCTCGCTCGGTTATTGCATCACACATCGGTTTTAAATCTTCGTAGCTGCCGTGTTTTACGGCATACTTCCCCTTAAAGTGAATGATATAGGCACATTGTTCGGCCTGTTCGTATGTGTGCTTGCATATCTCCATTAATGTTTCGATCACCCAGTCAAATGTGTTTACATCATCGTTCCAAACAATAAGATGAAAGGGTTCATCGATATCTTCAAGAACGTCCGTGAATTCTTTTTCCTTTATGTCCGTTACCACCTTCACAGGGACAAAGTTATAATCAAAAAAGAAAAGCCATCCACGCAGTGGATGGCTTTCATATGTTTAAATCGTTATTTAGGATAAATCGTATTTACAGCAGTAACGTCGTACGAAGTAAAGCCATTCCAAGGCAATACAATTGAATTCATTACCGAGTTCGGGTCAGACTCCGGAGTGCCTGGAATTAAATTTCCGTAGGTGCCGTCAGTATGTGTGAACCCAATGGAGTGTCCAAGTTCGTGAGTCAAAGCAAAAGTTTTGTAAGAGCTGCTCAAATAGTTATAATAGGTATTGATATCCACTTCATTTCCAACTGAACCATCCCAGTAGGGGAGATAGGCCTGGGCTACCATTGACGTTGTTGGATCGTTTAAGGTTTTTATAATGATGTTATATGCAGGAGGAACTGTACTGGTGGTGGTTGTTTTTTTCTTTCCTCTTCCACTCGTAGTTGTTATAGTTGTGGCGGTCACCCTTTTCATGTATACGTGACTATTAGTACTATTCCAGTTAGCGATGGCCTGGTCGAGTGCTGTTAACCACTCGGCAGGAACAGTATTGTCAGCATAGACTGCGATGCTGGCGGCATTGGTTTGTGTAACAGTGTACATGTACACCCGTTGACTGGTGCCTTCGGTAGTGCCCGGACTTATTTCCATGTTTTTCAGTCTTTGTTTTGCGTTACTAAGGCTGATAATAATGTCTTTACCAGCTACAAAATATTTTTTGGTAGAATTATATTCAACCGAAGCTATTGGTAAAGCAGTTGTACTGGCAACAAAAGTTTTTAGTTGCTGTAATTCCTCCGGGGAAAGTGTTTCTTCCTTCGTGATGTCTGATTTTTTACAGGACTGTGCAAACGTAATCACCATAAAAAGAACTGAAAGCAGTAGTGGTCGAAGCATATTGAATTTTGAATTTGTCATGGACAGTCGATTTTACAATTAATAAAAATAGATAATTGATGTTAAGCAACAATAAATATTATTGGATAAAAAATCGTGCTTGGGTTCAACACCAAATCATCTATCTTTTTTGTAATGGAATTTAAGCTCAGTCGAGAACTTTAATTTGTGAGGGATGGTTCCCGGCATGTAATAGCAGCAACGATCTTATATAACTATTCTCTTTGTAAGGTTGAATGTATTCCTGGATGGTTTGCCTGGAGATGTTTTCTATATTTTTTGGTAAGTACCCCATCCCAAAAAAACTTCCCTGGTCAACCAGGATACATGACACTTCATTTTCAGCTAAGCCTTTGTCAATGACTACGTAAGAAGGACGTTGTGTTATTGAAGCAATAGCCTGTAAAACCCTTTCGTTGTAGTGCGCAGCAATTTCTTTTTTTTCACATGCGCCGCGACAATGTTCATCAGCAATGCCGATACATGTTTCATTATCTGTTTGAATAAAACAAAGTTTCGGACAAAGACAATATTCTTTCATTAGTTTTTTTAACACCCCGTAACCATCTACTTTGTAATGAAATGTGTAAACCGGGTTTGAATATTTTCTCTTTTTTTCAATAGCCAGCCTCATATAGCCATTTTGATCTTCGTAAACAAAAATGCCGAAAACCTCTTCCTGTCTTTTTTGAGATGTATTGAAGATGGGCCAAAGTCGTTTAATTTCCGTGGATTCAAGAATGGCAGCCATTAATTCGGTAGCTGTTGATTGAAAACTTATTCCATGAACATGGCGAACAAAGTTTTGTTTCTGCCTGCTGTCAGAATTATTGCTAAAATGACTATTTACCCTGGAACGAATATTTTTTGCTTTACCAACATATACCACTTTACCTTTTTGATCATGGAAATAGTAAACACCAGGATGATTTGGAAGGGCGTCAAAATGTGCCTTGGGGACATTTGGTGGTAAAACAGCTTCCTTGGAATTTCGGTTCAGGCTTGCTTGTATTACGCCTTTTGCATCATTGTCTAAAAGTTTTTTAAAAAGAACCACAGTTGCCGCAGCATCACCGCCGGCCCTGTGACGATTATTCAAATCAATTTGAAGTGAGTTACACAGGTTGCCTAAACTATAAGACAGTAAGCCTGGAAAGATTTGCCTTGCTAGCCGCACTGTACAAAGTTTTTTGGCATGAAAGGCATACCCGTAAAATTCGAGGTGACTTTTTATGAATGAATAATCGAAATTGACATTATGGGCAACGAAAACGTTCCCTTGCAGGCAGGTATACACTTTTTCAGCAACTTCTTCAAACCGTGGCGCATCCTTAACCGTTTCATTATTGATGCCTGTGAAAGCCTGTATGTACCGTGGTATTGATTGGTTAGGATTTATCAGTGTTTCAAATTCTTCAATGATTGATGCCCCATCAAATATTTTAATACAGATCTCAATGATTCCATTGGCTGCAGCATAACCGCCGGTCGTTTCAATATCTACAATAGCATACGTCACTTCGAGAAATTTAATTCTTCCCAAAAGTTTAGAAGTTGAAGAGATTGTATTTCCGTTTCAATTATTTGAACTTTTGTTACTTCTTGATCCTTTGGAGGGAATCGAAGTTCTAAAAAAATTAGTAATGCAACAACGTTTTGGCAAATTTTTAATTGAAGCAAACAATGGTATTGACCAAATTGGTTTGTCAGAAATTAGAAATGTTTTCGTCTCCAATCAGGTGTATAATAAATGAACCAACGGAAAGTGTCATTCTCATCATACAAATATCCGGAGGCTTTTTGTTGGAACACCAGCATATAGCCGATGTCAAAGCTGAGATGCTTAGTTATATTCTGCTTGATGCCGATAAACAAACGGTCCTGATCAAATGTATTGTAAACAATCGCCTTTCCAAACTGAATACAAAATTCATTAGATAATACCAGGCTGGGAACATTTTTATTTTTAGCTACCGGAATCGTGGAGCTGAATAAGTAACGAACCCGGTTACTGAATTTATTTTGATGAGTACTTTGATCATTTACCAGGATCTCCTGCCATCGCTGCTCATTTCGCAATCGCTGTAAAAAAATCATCTTACCGATACTCGATGTGATCTGCGCTTGTTCATAAATTCTGTTTTCGTCTGCATAGGTTTTGTACCCATGTTTACCCGGACTCACCCACATATGTGCATATCCCAATGCGAAGGTGACGTTGTTTTTAAACCAGTAATCGAAACCCCCTCTGACCAGGTAAAAGCTGGGTTCGGCAGCAAAATCATTTCTCCTTACATGAAAATCGGCAAGCAAACCAAACTTGTTTTTCAACCTGATAGTATTATTTAAACTGAACCAGCTTTGAGTTTGATGATTGATTTTTTTTTGAGGTTGTGCGAGTAATTGAATACGGCAAAAGAATAAAAGGCAAAGAGCCATCACTATGAAGACAAAAACTTTCATAATACCTTTTACTTGGCCAGGAATAATATAAGCAGTTGTGCTACGACGATCCTAAGTATCATGGTTAACGGATATACGGTTGCATAGGTTGCAGAAGGAATATCACTTCCCGCAATTTTCAAGGCAAAGGCTAAAGCAGGAGGATCAGTGGACGCGCCTGAAAGTAAACCGCATATTTCGAAATAGGTTTTGCGGAAAAACTTATGGGCAATGATGCCTACCAATAGTAAAGGCACAATTGTAATGACTACTCCCATTAGCATCCATTTCCAACCACTACCATCGGCAAATGCCGCCGATAAATTGGCCCCGCTTCCCAATCCTACACTGGCAAGAAATAAGGTGATACCTAATTCTCTTATCATCAAATTAGCACTGTTGGTAGTATAATTGTTCAGGTACAGGCTATTTCCGTATCGCCCTAATATCAACGCAATAATAAGCGGTCCACCAGCCATCCCGATTTTAACCGGCACAGGCATACCAGGAAAATAGAACGGTATACTGCCCAGGATAACACCAAGGACGATTCCAATAAAAATTGGCGCAAGATCTGGTACTTCCAGCCTTATCAACGAGTTGCCTATAGCATCTGCAGCTATTTTTACTCCTTCTTCTGTGCCCACAACTGTTATTGTATCCGCCAGTTGTAGCACGATATCACCATGTGGCACCATTTCAAGGCCTGCACGGTTCAGCCGGGTGAGAGTGAAATCCTGTTGATGCAATTCAGGAATATCT
>Ga0070684_100003812_pt1 | contig 11396 bp, 15 predicted proteins | sample KBSC723LmetaG_FD_65653 | JGI IMG/M metagenome (GOLD analysis project Ga0070684, IMG submission 65653) | Corn rhizosphere microbial communities from Kellogg Biological Station, Michigan, USA - KBS C7.2-3L metaG | ecosystem: Host-associated > Plants > Roots > Rhizosphere ...
CACCAAGGTAACGCTGGATTCAGTGGTCTATACCGACGGCTACTTCGCCTACGACAATCTCGACGTCTCGGGCTTCCGACATCGCCGCATCAACCATCAGCAGCACTACGCCGATCGCCACGGCAACCACATCAACGGCATCGAGAACTTCTGGAACCAGGCCAAGCGGCATCTGCGCAAGTACAACGGCATCCCTAAGTACCAACTTCCATCTCTTCCTCAAAGAGTGCGAATGGCGCTTCAACTACGGCTCACCTGCAAAGCTCTTTTCAACTCTCAAGACTTGGATCAAGCTCGCCAATCGCTAGGCTTTCCTAGGACAGCCCCTTTTTTTATTCCTCGGCTTTCCGCTCCTCAAGCGCGGGCCGAAGGCAACGCCTACGTCAAGGGCTTGAAACGGCGTGGCTACGCCAGCTGCGTAGTTCAGTTACTGGCCCCCTCGGCTTCAAGGATAGCTCTCGCACGACGGGAGGCGCGCAGTCACCGTATCGCGACCGCGTGGTGTGGTCGTCGGAGGGTATTATCCACCGTAGGCCAGATGGAGCCGGTCATCCTGGATCTGGAAGACCTTGATGCCTCTCCAGTTCCAGTGGCAATCGATAACGACGATCGTGCTGTTTACCTGGCGCGGCCCGCTGCGGTGATTGCGATCGCAATTCAGATCGACGGCGAAAGCGACCCTCGGACTGTTCTCGGAATCATAGACAATCCGGTAGCTGTCGACGTCGATGCATGTCTTGTCGCTGCTCGCCACCCAGTTCTCTGCTTGCGCCGCCAATGTGAATCCGGAGTGTCCACACCACTAACGCAACAACCTCAACACGAACCAGAATACCCCCCTCGTCTTCATTGAGGCGATTGCGTCGGGTGGCAGCCCCAGGTCCACGCCCGCCCTCGCCCTAGACGGAGCCCATGCGCAGCGCTGTTCGCTTCTTTCCTCATTACAACCAGCGAAACGGCCGCGGGCGCAATCCTTGCTCTTATGCGAAGCCCTTACTCAACCTTGATGTGTGCCGCCTTGATGATGGGCGCCCACTTCTCGATTTCCGCCTTCTGCTGCGCGGCGAGAGTCGCCGGCGCCTGCTGCTCTTTGGGAGGGATGTCCTGGCCGAGGCCGGTAAGACGCTCGCGGAGCGACGGATCGGCAAGCGCCGCCCTTGCTGCCGCGTTCAGCGTTGCCACGATGGCGGCGGGTGTGCCCTTCGGCACCCAAAGTCCGTGCCAGGCGGAGAAGTAGAAACCCGGGAGGCCTGCCTCGTCGACGGTAGGCAGGCCGGGAGCCTGGGCCAGACGGTGCGTGGCCGTCACCGCATAGCCGCGCACCTGGCCGCTTCGCACCATCGGCAAGGTCTGAGCCGCTTGCTCAATCTTAAGGCTGATGTGCCCCGCCAGCAGGTCCTGCATAGACGAGCCCGACCCGCCACGATAGGGCACGAGCTTTAGGCGAATTCCGGTCCTGCCCTCGAAGCTGCGACCGATCAAGTCGCCGGCGCTGCCGGGGCCATTGGTCGCGATCGATGCCTTGTCGGGGTTGGCCTTGAGCCACGCAATGAGTTCCTTGAGGTTCGTGGACGGCACTAACTTGCTGGAAACGATCACGTAGGGATTACTGGCCAGGAGGATGATCGGCTCGAAGTCCGTGACGACGTTGTAGTGGAGGGGATAGATCAAACTGTTGACGGCGTGCGTGCCGTAGTGACCGATGCTCAGCGTGTAGCCGTCGGGCGCCGCATGAGCGGCCTTGCCGACGCCGATCGACCCTGCCGCACCGCCTACATTTTCCACGACGATAGATTGCCCCAGCGAGGTGCTCATGCGTTTGGCGACCAGACGGGCGATCACATCCGTCGGTCCGCCGGCGCCGAACGGTACGATCATCACGATCGGCCGTGCCGGATAGGTTTGGGCATTCGCTCCACCCGCTAGGGCGAGGACGCACAGGATGGCGAGAGACACCTGCCTCATGCGTTCCCCCGTCGACGCCAGAACCAGCCGAGTGACCGTCCAGAAGCAGCTCATCGCGAAATGTCCCCCCTTGAGGCCTGTTGAGGACCAATGCTGCCAAGCCAGGCGCCCGTCGGCTTGGAGATCGTCTTGATTTTTTCTTAAGAAATCGTCGAGCGCTGGTGTCACGCAGCGCAACAGGATGGGCCGCTTGGCCTTTCTATCGAGTGGCCAATTTCAAGCCGGGAGCCAGCAGCTCGCGATGACGGTCGTTCCGGAATTGCGCGGAAGTCGGCACCAGGGGATCGGCGCCATTCAGGCGAGCGGCTACAACCTTGGCCTCGTGATCATGTCCGAGATGGACGTAGCTGGCAGCGAGAACGCAATACGGCGTCGCCCACTGCGGGAACTCCTGAACAACCACTCGAAGCCGTGGGATTGCCTCGTCGAAGCACCGATCGAAGAAATGGGCAATGGCGATTCCGGCGATGCTGCGGCGGTCGACCCTATCGCGTGGATTCAATTTAATAGACGTCTCGAAGCTGGCGACTGCCTCGTCGACGTGGCCGGCGTACAGCCGGATCATGCCATGGGTGAACCAAGCGCGTGCAAAATTGGGATTCTGCTCGACGGCCTCGTCGGCCAACCCCATCGATGCAACGAAATCCTCACCGAAATACGCGAGAACATGAGCGGCCGTTGCGACCTGCTCCGCATCGCTGGAGAAAAGCAGGGCCCGGCGTGCATAGTCTACGGCTCTTTGCCGGTTTGAGTGCCGGTCCTCCACCCAGCCGTTGATGTCCAGGATCTGAAGGCAGTAGGCCATGTCGGCCAATGCAGGCCCATAGGTCGGATCGAGAGCGATCGCTTGCCTGACCAACCCAAGCGAGCGGCGCACCTTCTCCCGGCCACTCGAGTATATCGGTTGCGCGCGCAGGTGAAGCTCGAACGCCGTCTCGCTCCGGGCCGGTCGCTCATCGAGCCCACGCGCTTCGGCAAGCTGCAAAGCGGGTCCAATGCTGCCGGCGACTGTGGCCGCCGCTCGGTCCAGCAGCTCGAAGCCGTTTGCAGTCGTACCCTCGAACCGCTCGGCCCACAGGTGGACGCCCCCGGCGGTATCGGCCAAACGGACCGTTAAACGGAGCCGTGCACCACTTCGATGTACCGATCCCTGTACCAGATAGCGGGTGCTCGTGACGGATCCGGGCGAAGCGGTAACGCACAGCCACCGGAAGCGGCTCAAAGCGACCAGGATATTCTCGGCCAAGGCGGCCGCGATTCCTCTTTCCTTCACATCGCCGCCGATGGCCGTGAACGGCAGAACGGCAACAGATGGCCGATGGACCAAAGTCGGTGGCGCCACGAGCGCCGCTGACTCACCGGACGCTCCGAGGCTTTCTTCGACGCTGCCGACAAAGCGAAATCCGTGTCGCGGAAGCGTGCGGATCAAGCGCTGCGACCGCCCGTCATCGCCAACCGCTTGGCGGATGGCGTTGATTCGCGACGTCAGCGCCGAATCGGTGACGACCCGGCCCTTCCAGATGGCGTGGAACAGCTCGTCCTTGCCCACTACACGGTCACGATGCCGGAGCAAATAGAGCAGGACGTCGAAAACCTGGGGCTCGAGCTTGACCTCGACGCGTCCGCGGCACAGCTCGCGACGGCCCACATCCAGTGCGAATTCCTCAAAAAAGTAGATGAGGTTGTCCACCCGAGCGCCTTATTCCCCAGTCAATTCATAATGTGCGCGGGAGTCAGTGGAAAGTCGAGACCTCCAATGTCAGCTGCCGGTGCGTTTTCCGACGGCCGCCGACATTTGGCGTGGCCCGGTCGCCGACCGAGCTCAGCAAAACGCCTTCACAGTTTTGTTATCCTCGATTATCGATCGGGATTCGAACTGCTGGTGGCGACGGCGATCAATTGTCCGCTTAGCGCCCGCAAGCGGACATGGCAGAAGCACCGCCATGTCCGGCATGGGCCATGAACGGACATCTCCACTCACCATGGCAGGCCTCTCAGGAGGCATCCACGGTATCGCCGCCGGCGAAAGGCGATGGCTCATTACCCTTTGGCCCGAGTAGTGAAACCCATATAATTGCTGGCCCCAGATGTGGAAAGCCTTGCTGCTCGTCGGCGACGATGAGGTGCTACAATGAGGCGACGGGAGTTCATTGCGGCCACTGCCCCGCTGCTCGTTTCGCCACGTCGTTCGCGGGCGCAGGGGACACGTCGTCGGCTTGGCGTCCTCCACCCTACCAGGGCCGTGCCCATCGAGTTGCTCAACGGTCTGCGAGACCGCGGCTGGATCGATGGACGAAACCTGATCATCGAATCTCGTTACGCTCCGCCAACCCAGAATCACTTGCTGCCAGCTTTGGCTGCGGAGTTGGTCGCTCTCGGCCCCGATCTGCTCATCGCCATCGGCCCACAAACAGCCGTAGCCCTGAAATCGGCAACCGCTACCATTCCGATTGTATTCGTGCCTGTGGCCGATCCCGTCGGGCTTGGGCTCGTCCAAAGCCTCGCGCGTCCAGGCGGCAACACAACGGGTCTTGCGACTTTGGCACCGGGGGTCGCCGGAAAACAAATAGAAATGCTACGCGAAATTGTTCCTACCGCCTCAAAAATTGCGGTCTTGGCCAATCCGGGCAATCCAATACACAAGCTGACAATAACCGAGGAGCTGCCCCAAATTGCCCAGACACTAGGCGTGGCTCTGCCAATAGTTGAGGCGACCACGGCGGAGGAACTGGATATCGCCTTCGCCTCGGCCGCAGACCAGCACGCCGATGCAATAGCGGTTTATCTCGATTCTTTCCACTGGCCCTACGCCGCGCACATTACCGCGCTCGCGGCGAAGGATCGTCTACCCGCGCTTTATAGCGCCCGATTTTTCGTCACCAACGGCGGATTGATTTCGTACGGCCCCGATTTTGCTGATCTGAATTTTCGTGCAGGCGGCTACGTGGACAAAATCCTCAAAGGCGCCAAGCCGTCCGATCTGCCGGTCGAGCAGCCGACCAAGTTCGAACTAGCGATCAACATGAAGACTGCGAAGAAGCTCGGCGTCACTGTGCCGTCCGCCTTGCTCGTCCGCGCTGACGAGGTGATCGAGTGAGCAGTTCCGCCATGTCCGGTAAGGGTCAGGCGATGAGGTTGCGGGGTGGTCGCGGCATGTCCGCTTACCCTCGAAAACGGATATCGTTTGCGTGCCTACCGGTCTCGAACCGATGGTGGTGCTTAGGCAGTCAGGCGGCTCGCAAACTTTTCTCCCTGCCGATCCAACAATGACCGAGCGACGGCGACCGCGTCGCTGTTAGGGGCCTGGTGCGACCGCATCGCGCAGCCTCCTTTTTGAGGCGTGCATCAACCCGCGCCGACATGACCAGTGGGATCGGCAAACCGTCGACGCGATGCAACCATCAAACAGCTACCGCGAGTTCGAATCCGATGCTCTCCAATCACCATCATCGGTTCGAATTACGGCCGGTAGGCGCGTAAACGATGTCCCTTTTGGGGATAATACAGCGGACATGCCGCGAGCTGGCTACGTCGGCTCATGCTCCAAGGTGGAACTGCAGCACCGGCGTTCGCGAGGTGCACTGTATGACCGGCGTTCGCCACAAAGCCCATGAAGCCCGCGGTGTTCGTTGAGCGCCGTTTGCACCATGACAAGCTTGGGAGAAGTGGGCCTTTGTAAAGGAGGTAATGTTGGACGGGACGCCAGGTCCTCAGGCTTCTATCCCAAGTAATTCCGCGGTGGTGGTGGTGGTGGATCGGGTCAGGCTCTCGTAATCACTACTTCGAGATAGTGACCCGGAACAATGAGGCTGCCTTTGCCGCCCCGGTTCGAGCTTTCCAGAAGATCGAGGATGTCGGCCTCCAGGGCGGCCGCCTTCTCGGCATCAAGCGAAGCGAAGGCACGATTCGTCGGACCGTAGTACTTGCGAAACATGTGCACCCAGTGTTCCGGGGATTCGTATCGGAAGGTGAAGGCCTGTTCCGAGGCGTGGATTTCATGACCTTGAAACAGCTCAGCGAGACGCGCCTCGGTGCCCCAAAGGATAGCGGGCTTTGTCCCGGCCGGCGGCGGCATGTACTTGCCGACAAGTTTCAGGACCCGGCCGATGAATCCGTCTGGTGTCCAGTTGGCCAATCCGATCTTGCCACCTTTGCGCACCACGCGAACGAGTTCCGCCGCGGCCTTCTCCTGGCTTGGGGTGAACATCACGCCGAACGTGGACAGCGCCACGTCGAAGCTGCCGCCGGCGAACGGAAGCGCTTCGGCGTCAGCCACGCGAAAATCGACGGAAACTTACACTCAATCCGGTCGTCGTAATCATCGCGCTTCTTTTCTGGTACTGGATGTGGGGCGTGGCCGGAGCGCTGCTCGCCGTGCCCATGCTCTCTACGTTCAAGATCGTTTGCGACCGGATCGAGCCTCTTGCTGCCATCGGCCATTTCCCCGGCATGGAAGGTCGCGAGATGCAGGCCGCGCCGGCCTGAGGCACCACCCACCGAGTCCGTGCTCCTACCGCTAGTTCGCTGCTGAGCGTCATCCTGCGGGATTAGTGGGCTTACCGACATCCGGGAAGACTGGATCAGCTTGCTCTCGTCGCCAGTTGTGTGTTGCGCATCTTGCCAATGCACACGCTTGAGCATTCAGCGTAACTCGGAACGAACACCGAGTTTCGCCATCGTCTCGGTAATGGCAGGATCGATGACTGTGGCGGCCGCGATATCGGCACGTGCTCCGGCTGGATCGCCGATCACCCGCTTGGCAATCCCCCGGCCGAACAGGGAATAGGGATTTCCGGGATTGACTTTAATCTCGGTGTCATAGTCGGCAATAGCCTCTCGGACGGCCGAGCTTGAGATAGACAAAGCCGCGCGAGGCCAATGTGCTGGAATTGCCCGGCCTGAGGCGGAGCGATCCGTTGCAATCGGCCAGAGCTTCCTCGAGCCGGTCCATCGCCGCCTTGGCCCAGAGCCATGGGGCTTTCCGGCTTGAGAGCGAGCGCCCGGTCGTACTCGAGGATGGACTGGGCATATTGTCCCTTGCCGCCGAAGCTCGCACCGCGCTCGTTGAACACCTCGGCATCGCCTGGATTTATCTCTATGGCGTGGCCGTAGTCATCGATTGCCTTGTCGTATTCACCGACGTCGGCATAGGCGCTGCCCCGAAGCTTGAACGCGGCGCCGAGGTCTTTGCGGCCGACGAGGCCTCCCGCGATAACGACGGTGCAAGCCTCGATCGTCTGGGGCGCAGTGCCCGTGCCGTAGCACTGGCGATCCAACTCCGTATCGCCGGCCAACGTGACCGCCGGCACGCCGGTCAAAGCGCCGACCAGCGTGCAGACGAAAAGCAGGCACCTCATGGCGAGATGGAGCGCATCATCGGACTCAATGTTCCGGCGTCGTGGCCGCGCCGACACCTGCGCCGACCGCACCCCCGACGAGCGCGCCAGGCAGAACTCCGACACCGGAGACGGCGCCGATCGCCGCCCCCGAGCCGGCGCCGATTGCGCCGCCGGTGACGGCGCGCTGGCCCCAGGTGTTGCCGCACGCCGTGACACTCAACAGGAGGGTCGTGATTAGAATCAGCTTGATGGGATGCATGGTTGTCTCCAAGGATAGAGGGACCCGCGAGGCCTACTGGATGGTGATCGTTAGCCCCGGCACCGACCCATAGGACGGTCCGTAAACCAGCGGCGGCGGCGCGTAGTAAGTGGGAGCGCTATATCGGTCGTAGACGACTGGCGGCGGGCGATAGTATCCGCGCTACGGTCCCTGCCAGTCGTGGTGATCGTCATGCCAGCTTCTCTGCCGGTCATTGTCATGGTCATCCCGCGCCGCCGCCGAGCTCGCGAAAGTTCCGGCAGCCAACAGCGCGGCCAACCCCATGCAAGCCGCTGTCTTGGCGGACAGGCCACGGCCTGATCTCGTCTTTTTGGTCCAAAGCATGTCCATCTCCTCGGTCCAGCGGACGCTCAGTCGCGTTTCGCGGCGCTGCCGCGTTCGAAGTCGCGGAACGCTTGATCGGCGACCTTCTTCTGCGCGTCGGGCATGGCCTCGTAGAGCGTCGTGAAGCTTGCCGTCAGCTTCTGCAGCCCGTCGAGATGAGCCTGCGCGAAGCTCTGGTAGGTCATGAGGTCGTCGAGAGCGGTCATGTCTTCCGCCTTCTTGGCCTTGTTGTTGGCGGCAATGAGCTTCTCCATCGCGGTCGAGTTGTCGCGCATCACCTGCGCCACACTCGCCCACGCGGCCTCCTGCGGTGTGGTGATCATGAGCTTCTGGTGCATGTCGACGATGCGCTGCTCGACGGTCTCGGTCCTCGCGCCCGCGGCGTCGGAGGCTACGGCAGGCGGTGTCGCTGCCGTCTGTGCCGACAGCGGGCCGGCAAGGAATGTGCTGCCCAACAGCGTCGCGCCAAGCAGGACGGCCGTCGTTGTGACGACGCGCGCAAGCGGCATCGCCGAGCGGTTAGTGGAGATTGTCATGGATTGCACCTTTTCTGAGGCGCCGTTGCGCTTCGAGCCGCGCGGCACGAGCTTCGCCACCATGAGCCCGGCAAGTTTCCCGGCGAGGCAAGTTCGAAGTGATGGATTGGTATGCGGTGAACGTCGCGAATCGGGAAGCGTTCCCTGCACGAACACAACTATCTTTCTTTAGGCTTCATGGCGACCGGCCATCGCGCTCGCCGGGGTACCGCTCTATCGGTTCAGGTGCTCGGTCTGCACGTCCGCCCGTCCCGCAGGTTCGAGATTGTTGTCGCTTCGCAAGTACGCCACGACAAGGTACCCCGCGATCGCAAGCCCAACCCAGAACAACAGCATCGCAGGTCGCGACCTGCTCTTCTCTTCGCCCATGCGACTGACCTCCCTACGTTCGGCACGTGGTACCGAAACCGTCGATACGCCTCGTGGCGGCAACCAATTCACGAGCCGGGTGGCCGTCGCGGCCAGACTCGCCGCCTCGCAGGCTTTACCGGGAAGCTTCGCGATAGCCGCCGCGAGCGACTGCGCCGCGACTTCCCGCGGCAGCGCGGACAGCCGGGCCGCCTCATGCCAGGGATCTATGCCCAGCCGTGTCAAGACCGTCAGGACCGTCAGCGGTGATTCACCCTCTTCGTCGTCATCAACCACGCCGAAGAGGAACGGATTGTACTCAGAATGACCGAGAGCGAATTCTGGACGCAGGGTCACATCGGCCTCCCGAAGCGCGGGCTGACCGAAGCGAGGATGCGGCAGTCGCGTTGCGCCTTCACAAGGGAGATGGGGACGCTTGGTTGAAGAACAAGCGATATCTAATACCGATTATTGCAGCCTTTCCGGCGGACTCGCAGGACCCGCGGATGACACCGGCGGAACAGCCGGCGGATTGAGCAGCCGCGTGAGCTTCGCGCGGCTCCGCGAGATGCGGCTCTTGACGGTGCCGACCGCGATGCCCGAACGGTCGGCGATCCGGCGATGGGACCAGCCGTCAAGATGGACCAAGAGAAGCGCCTCTCGGGAGCCGCGTTTCAGTGTCCGGAAGGCTCCGAGAAACTCGCGCAGCACGAGGCCGTCTTCCTGACGCGGCGGAACGGACAGCAGGTTTGCAACCTCGCCGTAGATGTAGACGGTCGGTCGGTTGTGCCGCAGATCCGAGATGAACTCGTTGCGCAGGATACGGAAGATCCAGCCCTTGAAGTTCGATCCCGGGAGGAACGACTCGCGGCCAACCAGCGCTTTCAGGACGGTCTGTTGGACAAGGTCGTCGGCGCGATCGCCGTCGCGCGTCAACGACAGGGCATAGACCCGCAGGCGGGCCAGGCTGCCGGTGAGATCGACATCAAAGTCGGAATTGGCTGCTCGGATCGGCATGAGCCCTCCGCCACTCGTTTGTACCGTGTCAAATCCTTCAGAAGGGGATCGCATGAGACACACATGGGCCTTGAGGTCGGCGAAGTCTGGTCAATATTGACCGCGGGCAGAGCGATTCGCCTCGAACGACGGGTCGATCAGAACGTGGGACCGCGCAGGATCGGCGCAGCGAAGTCGGCCGATCCCCGGTGGCCTCGCGTGCCAAACGCCTGCAGTCCGTCGGCCGCCAGATTGATGAGAAGCAGAGCGGCCAACACGACTGCCACGACAATCGAAATGTTCCGGAGGGAATGCGGCATGCTCCAGCTCGGAGAGAGGTTGGGGAAAGCAGCGCGCGATGACATCGCCGATCCACGATCCGGATATAAGGCCTCTATCGCGAGCACCCTGTTCAATTGGAGACAACACACCAAGTGCCTGCGCCGACGTCGGCTCGATGCGGCGGAATCGACTGGTCAATAGAGGACAGACTCGGCCGCGGTCTCCGCGGTATCGTCCCGGCGACGCCGAAGAATTGAGAGGCTGACTATGTGGTCCCTCTAGCCGGCGATGGATGGCCAATCGCCGTTCGTGCTTCGCCATCAACTGGTTCTTTGCCGCGTATCGGTTGCCGACAGGAAAATCGGCGGCGCACGCCTGCGGCAGCCTTCTTTCAGGAGACAATATGAATACGATCAGATCATTTACCACGATGTCCTGTATGGCAATCTTGCTGGCCGCGTGCGGCCAGCCGCCTGTCCAGGCCGTAGTGTCCCCGCCGGCACCGACGATGGTTCAGACGCCGTCGTTCATGGTGTTCTTCGACTGGGACCGCTCCAATCTGTCAGCCCAGGCAATGGGCACGATCCAGCAGGCGGCCGCCGCCTACAAGTCCAACAGCGGCGCCCGTGTGACTGCGGTCGGCCACACCGACACCTCGGGACCCGACGACTACAACATGGCGCTTTCTCTCCGTCGCGCGAACACGGTCAAGGGCGCGCTCATCCAGGCCGGTGTGCCGGCCGGGGCGATCGACACGAGCGGCCAGGGCGAGCAAGGCCTGCTGGTCCCGACGGCCGACGGCGTCCGCGAGCCGCAGAACCGGCGGGTCGAGATCCTCGGCGCGCCTATGCAGGCGAGCATGGCGATCTTCCAGGACCCGCGCGCCTACTGCAAGGCACTGACCGACAAGTGGCGCCAGTACCGCAATTCGCAGGTCGACACGGTCGAAGCCACCGCGATCTCCAAGTGCGAGGCCGGCGACTACGCGGTCGGAATTCCGATCCTCGAGGACGCCCTGATCACGGCCAGGATGCCCCTTCCGGCAGCCGGCTTCCGATGGCCTGGCCGCAGCTACACCCCGAGCTGACGGCTGACCAAGGCGGGTGGCCGGCCGAAAGGCCGGCCATCTCGCCCAAGAGCGCATGGTCCGTTCGGACAAGCGAGCTCCTCTCAACGTGCACTGGGTCTCGCACCCACGATCAACAGGGACTTATGGCAACACCGGCTAAACCTCGCTTCGATCCTAAGGCCTTCCTGGCGACGGTGGCCCGTGGGCGCACCGTCTCCAAGTACGCCAAGGATGCCATCGTCTATCGACAGGCCGGG
>Ga0070684_100003814_pt1 | contig 11394 bp, 11 predicted proteins | sample KBSC723LmetaG_FD_65653 | JGI IMG/M metagenome (GOLD analysis project Ga0070684, IMG submission 65653) | Corn rhizosphere microbial communities from Kellogg Biological Station, Michigan, USA - KBS C7.2-3L metaG | ecosystem: Host-associated > Plants > Roots > Rhizosphere ...
GGGGAGCCACGCTCAGGCTGTAGAATGCCGCTCATGTCGCAGTCGGAATTATGGACCGGAGAACTTGACGCAGTGATCGCTGCCCCACGGTACCATCGCATCCTCTTCGAGAACGAAGCAGTCCGCGTGCTGGATACCCGCGTTGCTCCGGGCCAAACAGTTCCGCTGCACACGCACGCATGCCCAAGCAGCAATTATCTCGTCAGCTTCAGCGATTTCGTTCGCCGCGACGCCGCCGGCCAGGTGCCCCTTGACAGCCGTACCATCACCCGGCCCTCGGACGGCGCCTCGTTCTGGTCCGACGCCATGTCGCCGCACACGCTGGAAAATATCGGCGCATCTGCGTTGCACGTCGTTAGCGTCGAACTCAAGCATCTGGCCCGAACGCGCGGATGAGCGCCTCGCGCCGCATCACAGACCATCTCTGGATCATCGCCGGACTGGCCGGATTTGCCATGGCCAGTTACATGGCGCGCAGCAACATCTCCGTAGCATCAGAAAGCATGCTGCCGGCGCTGGGCCTGACGAAGGTGCAGATGGGCCAGGTGTTCTCCGCGTTCCTGATTGGGTACGCGTTGTTCCAGGTGGCGGGCGGGGTGATCGGCGACCGGTTCGGCGCGCGGCTCACGCTGGGCATCTCGGCGTTGGTCTGGTCGATCTCGACGATTGCCACGGCCTTGTTGCCGTCGTTCTTGAGCAGCCGTCCTGCGCTCATGTTTGCGGGGCTGTGGGTGGTGCGATTCGTGCTCGGGTTGAGCGAAGCAACGACGTTTCCGGTTGGCTCCACGGTGGTGCGCAACTGGATGCCGCCGCACCGGCGCGGTTTGGGCAACTCGATTATGTTCCTCGGCACTTCGGCGGCCTCTGCGATGACTGCGCCGCTGGTGTCGTGGATCATCGCGCGCATGGGATGGCAGGCATCGTTCTACATCACGGCGATTCCGTCGCTCATGCTCGGGCTCGCGTGGCTGTTGCTGGCGCGGGATCATCCTGCGGGCGTTACAAAGGCCGGACCTGACGAACCGGAGGGCGCGGCACTGAGTATGCGCGAGGTGGGAGCGCTGCTCGGCCGCCGCAATGCGCTTCTGCTTGTGTTCAGTTATGTGAGCGAAGGCTACGTGCTGTTCATCTTCGTGTTCTGGCTTTATGTCTACCTGGTGGAGCGGCGCGGGTTTCCGCTGATGACCGCGGGTTGGATCGCGGCGATCCCGTGGCTCACGGCGATTGTGCTTACGCCGATTGGAGGCTATGCCTGCGACCGCATCGGACGCAGGCGCGGGCGCGCCGCCGGTTCCCGCGCGGTAATTGCCATTGGGTATACTGCGAGCGGCGCGCTGCTGTACCTGGCGGCGGCGGCAGGCGAGCGGTGGATTTCAGTTGCCGCGCTGTGCTTCAGTATTGCGGCGTTGATGGCTGCAGAAGCCGGCTTCTGGTCATACGCCGCGCATCTGGGCCGCGAACATGTGGGGCTTCTCTCCGGCGTGATGAACACTGCCGGCATCCTCGGCGGGGTCGTCTCCACGTCGCTTGTTCCGGTGATCGTGCGCCAGTTCGGCTGGCTGCCGGCTCTGGCATCCGGTACGGTAATGGCGCTGCTTTGCACGGGAACATGGTTCTTCATCCGCGAAGCCTGATGCCGCAACGTTCCGCATGCCCGATTCAGAATCGACATCCGTGACTGCCATCACGAGCCCACAGGGCGATGCCTTCGTATGATGCGAGACGAAGGCCTGTGGCACGTCTAGCGAGATCGTTCGCTGCGCGTGCGGGGCCTGAATATTCCATTGAGGTGAGCGATGCCGTTTGTACCGTGTATGTGGGTTGTGTGGGCCGTTCTGCTTCTCGTCTTTATCGCCTTCAAAGTTTATGTTTCCCGGTTGAGCCGTAACGAAGATGATCAGCTCGTACTGCAGGATTCGTCGAATCACGTGCGGGCGGAGCAGGAGGTCATCTATGCACAGCTACAGAAGACGAAGCCGGTCGGAAATGCCATCTTCGCGCTTTTTGGCGTGATGACGATCGTTGTTGCCGGCTATTACGTCATGGACATGGTTCGCCAGTTCAAGTAAGCAGAACCTGCCGCGATCGCGTCCGTGCGATTTTGTCAAAGAGCGCGAAGACGCAGCGCTATGGTCGCGTCAGGTGCGCGGCGAGAGCGGCTGCGCATTCGCAGTAAGCGGGAGCTGATACGGGGGCAGCACGCCAGCCTCCGCTGCTGCGCGAAAGAAGCCTTCCATGCCGGCCACGCATTCGTCGTCGAGAACGTAGTGAATGTTCTCGCTCAGGTAACGGCGGATGGTGCTCTCCGGCAGCGGCAACTTGCCGGACCACTCCCGCGCCAGCGCTTCGATATTGGCGATGCCGCGATCGCGCGAGCGGACGAAGTCCATCGCCACGCTCTCATCGACAACGCTGCCGCGCGCCGCGCACCATACGGCCGAGATGAACGGGAGACCGGTGAGCGCGTGCCACTCGTGGGCGAGGTCGTGATAGACCAGATCTTCTCCCGTGCGTTCGAAACGGTTGGCCTTTTCCTCGAGGGCGAATAGCGCGGGGTCGCCAATGACAATGGCTGCGTCAGCGCGGGAGAGCATCGCGTCGAGATCGGCGGCCATCGGGAGGAACTGCGCTTCAGGGTTCTTCCACATGCGAAAGAGGATGCGCGAGTACGCGATCGTGGTGCGGCTCGCGGTGTCAGCGGCGATGGTACGGATGCGTTCGAGCGGCTGTTGAGCGCGGCGGACCAGAAGCAGCGAACGGACGTGATCTTTTGAAGCGATGGTGCATCCGGGCACGATCCGCAGGCCGGGCGTAACGGCGAGCGCGGCAATGGGCACGAGGCCGATATCGGCCGCCCCGTTGGCGAGGCGGTCGGCACATTCTGAGGGGAGCATCCAGTCGATGTGATAGCGCCGGGACAGTCGCGCAGATTCGGGCGGATGCTCGAAGTCCCACATCAGGGGAGCGGGATTGAGGAAGCGGATTGCGGCGATGCGAAGGCTGCGCTGATCGAGAGATGCCACATCCCCAGTTTAAATTGTGCGCGCCGTCGGACATTTCCTGCCATCGCGCTGGCGCAGTTCGGTCTGGGCTCGGATATCAACCTGCAGATGGGCTGCAACTCGACAAGGCCGGGTTCGGCGACTCCTGCCCCTCAACTTTTTGGGCGGGAGGGTGCGCAGGCAATTTCTACCGATACGGCGTGAGCTACGTCACGCGCGATCGGGATTCGCATGCGGTATGGTGCGATGGAATGGCGACAATGGATGCGGGGATCGGGGCAGGAGAATTGGCAGCCGCCGAAGAGGGCCGGTTGGCATGGCTGGCGCTGGCGCTCACGCCAGGTTTGGGAGTGCGGCGCATCGGCGAAGCGATGCGTTTGCTGGGCGATCCGGCACGGCTGTTTGCACTGTCATTAACAGAGCTGGAAGGGCTGCAACTGCCCGCGGCGGCGGCGCAATTCGTGATCGACGGCAAGGCTCGCCGGGCAGCCGAGGCTGAACGGGATGCGGTGGCGGCGCAGGGCGCCACGATCCTGACCTATAGCTGCGAGGAGTATCCGGCGCGGCTGCGCGAGATCTACGATGCGCCGCCGGTATTGTGGGTGCGCGGGGCGGTGTCGCTGCTAACACGGCCGGCGCTGGCGATTGTAGGCACGCGGCATCCGTCGCCCTACGGATCGGGAATTGCTGAAATGATCGCCCGCGATCTGAGCGCGCGGGGGCTCTTGATTGTGAGCGGGATGGCGCGCGGCATCGACACTTGCGCGCACAAGGGAGCGCTGCAGGCGCGCACACCCACCATTGCGGTGTGGGGCACGGGAATCGATGTGGTATATCCCAAGGAGAACAAGAAGCTGGCGGAAGACATTCTCGCGCTGGGCGGGGCGATCGTGAGCGAGATGCCGATGGGAACGTTTCCCGCGCCGCAGAACTTTCCGCGGCGGAATCGGATTATCAGCGGCCTGAGCGTGGGCGTGCTGGTGGTGGAGGCCAGTGAGAACTCCGGCACGCGGGTGACGGCGCGGTGCGCGGCAGAGCAGAACCGCGATTTGTTCGCGGTGCCGGGAAATGTAACCAGCAAGAACTCCTGGACACCCAACACGCTGATTAAACAGGGCGCGAAGCTGGTGGCGACGTGGGAAGACGTGTGGGAGGAACTGCCTTCGGAAGTACGGCTTGACCTGGAAGAAAAAGCGGGTGTTGAATCCAAGGCGCATGGCAGCGCATCTCTCTTGCCGGATCCCGCGATGCGTTCCGAAGAAGCGCTGGTGCTCGACGTGCTGCGTGCGGACGCCTCGCTGCAGATGGACGAGATTCTCGAGCGCCTCGAAACGCAACTGACTTCCTCCGAGGTGTTTACCGCGCTTTTCGAGCTGGAACTGGCGGGGCGGATTCGGCAGCTTCCGGGCAAGAATTACGTGCGAGTGATGTGATGCGGGAGTCGCCCTGCGTTGGGATTGGGGCCGATAGGGAGCATACTGGAGCCATGGCTACGCTGCCTCTATCCGATTACGATCAGCCGCTGGTGACGGTGGAGGAATATCTCCGCACGAGCTATCGGCCGGACTGCGAGTACGTGGATGGGCGCATCGAGGAGCGGAACGTGGGCGAGTACGATCATGGCCTGCTGCAGATTCTGCTGGGGCATTTATTTGTCAGTCACCGGTCAGAGTGGGGCATTCGAGTTGTAACGGATGTGCGGACGCAGGTGAGCCAGCGCCGGTTTCGCGTGCCGGATGTTTCGGTTCTGCGAGCGGACGCGCCGAAGGAACAGATTCTTACCCATCCGCCGCTGATCGCAATTGAGATTCTCTCGCCGGAAGATCGGTTGAGCCGGTTTCAGGCGCGAATTGAGGATTACGTTACGTTTGGCGTGGAGCATATCTGGATCTTCGATCCCGAGCGGCGCGTGGCCTTTACAGCCTCAGAAAGCGGCTTGCACCCGGTGCGGGGCGACGAGCTAAGCGTGCCGGGAACAGCGATTCGCGTGGTGATCAGCGAGCTCTTTGCGGAACTGGATCGCGGTTGAGCGAAGCTGATTGGACGCCACTGTCTGGCATGCTCGAAACCCAACGAACGAGTTGCCACGTACCTGTTGCAATCGTTGAGCGGAAATCGCAGGCATGCAGCAATTGCGGGGACTGAATTCTGTTCGCGTTTTCGGACGAGCCCTCTCGAGCGAATCAATATTTTGCCCGTCAATGAGAGTTGCAGAAAGCGCGGGATGTCGCATGCGCACAAGGTTTTGCGCCGGTTTCGGCAGGGACTGAATGGACCGAATGAGTGGTGCGGGAGTGGTAACGCAACCCTGTTCCGTGATAGTTTCCAAGTTTCACGGCCAAATGAAAGAAGCGAGCGGCCGGGGGCCCCTTCGAATGTGAGCGATTTGAAACCTTCGGGCGTCAAGCGTAATCACAAGAGAGACGAAATCCCCTACGGCGAGTCAAACAGCCCCGACGGGGTTGTAGTAATAAGGATGGAAATGAGCAAATCACTGGTGATCGTCGAATCGCCCGCCAAGGCAAAGACGATCGGGAAATATCTTGGCAAGGACTTCGAAGTGCTCGCGTCAGTCGGGCACATCATGGACCTGCCCAAAAACGACATTGGCGTGGAACTGAAGAAGCGGACGTTTGAGCCGACGCTGATTGTATCTCCGGGCAAGGAGAAGGTGGTCGGGCAACTGAAGAAAGCCGCATCGAAGGCGGACCAGATTTACCTGGCGCCTGATCCGGATCGCGAAGGCGAGGCGATCGCATATCACCTGCAGATGCAGTTGGGCACATCGCCCAAAGAGAACCAGAAGATCCGCCGCATCACCTTCAACGAGATCACGAAGAAGGCGGTGCAGGACGCGTTCCAGCATGCGCGGGACGTGGATCAGAACCTGGTGTACGCGCAGCAGACGCGCCGTGTGCTTGACCGGCTCGTGGGGTACCAGATTTCTCCGCTGCTGTGGGACAAGGTGCGGCGCGGGCTTTCGGCGGGACGCGTGCAGACGGTCGCGGTGCGGCTGATTGTGGAGCGCGAGCGCGAGATTGGCGCGTTCCAACCGGTGGAGTACTGGACGCTCGACGCCTATCTCCATCCGGAAAAGCAGGCGGACGGGATCTTCAAGGCGCGTTTTGTCGGCATTGACGGCGAACCGGTTCGCGTGGCCAACGGCAAGGATAAAGACGGCAAGGATCAATTCCTGGCGAATGCGCTGCCTGACAAGCAGTCGATGGACGAGGTGGTTACGGCGCTCGACGGTGCGAGCTGGTCCGTGGTCTCTGTGGAGTCGCGGCAGCAGCAGCGCAGGCCGCTGGCGCCGTTCATCACCAGCCAGTTGCAGCGCGATGCGTCGAGCAAGCTCGGCTTCAACGTGCGCCGCACCATGGGCGTGGCACAGCGCTTGTATGAGGGCGTGGAGATTGGCGCGGAAGGCCCGGTAGGCCTGATCACGTATATGCGTACCGATTCGCCGCGCGTGTCGCCCGAGGCGAAAGAGAGCGCGCGCGAGTGGATCGCGAAGAACCTTGGCGCGCAATATCTTCCCGCTACGGCCAACTCGTACAAGGGAAAGAAAGACGCGCAGGATGCGCACGAAGCGATTCGTCCGACGGATGCTTCGCGTACTCCGGAATCGGTGGCGAGGTACCTGAGCGACGAGCAGTTGAAGCTGTACCGGCTGATCTGGCAGCGCTTTGTGGCTTCGCAGATGCCGCCGGCGATCTTCGACGTGACGACCGCGAAGATTGCAGCCGTATCGAAGACGACCGGCAAGACGTATGACTTCCGCGTGAGCGGTTCAGTGGTGCGCTTCGACGGGTTCCTCAAGGTGTATGAGGTGGCCGAAGACAAGAGCGCGGACGACGAGGACGAGGCGAAGAACAAGCTGCCCAACCTGGACGGCGTGAACGCGCTTGGGTTTGAGAAGCTCGAAGCCGAGGACCACTTTACTTCGCCGCCGCCGCGCTACAACGAAGCGTCGCTGGTGAAGGTGCTGGAGGAGCGCGGGATCGGGCGCCCGTCGACGTATGCGTCGATCATCTCGACCATTCAGGATCGCGAGTACGTGACCAAGATCGGCGGGCGGTTCTTTCCTACCGAGATTGGAATGGTGGTTTGCGATCTGCTGGTCAAGAACTTCCCTTACATCTTCGATCCGCAGTACACGGCGCGGCTGGAAGAAGAGCTCGACGACATTGAAGAAGGCAAGGAGAAGTGGACGGACCTGCTGAAAGGCTTCTATGGCTACTTCGAGGATGAGCTGAAGGACGCCGAGAAGCATATGGAAAACATCAAGCGGATGGAAGTGAAGACCGACTTGAAGTGCGACCTGTGCGGATCGCCGCTTCTGCTGAAGTGGGGCAAGTTCGGCAGCTTCTATGCGTGCTCGGCGTACAACAAGAAGGATAAGAACAGTTGCACATTCACCAGGGAGAACACGGCCAACAAGCCGGATCTAAACACTCCTGAGGGGGAAAGTGCCGCTGAGCAGGACGAGTACTGCGAGAATTGCGGCAAGGTCATGGTGCTGCGGCGAGGGCCGTTCGGGATGTTCATGGCATGCCCGGATTACAACGCCGACCCGCCGTGCCGGACGTTCCGCAAGCTCACGTCAAAGCAGCAGCAGAAGCAGAGCGCTCCGCAGCCCACGGGAGAGAAGTGTCCCCAGTGCGGCAAGGACCTGGTGTTGCGCCAGGGCGCGTATGGAGAGTTCGTTTCGTGCTCGGGATATCCCAAGTGCAAATATGTGAAGCAGAACATTATTGAGGGGCTGAAGTGTCCCAAGTGCGGCACGGGCGATATTGCCGAGCGCAAGGCGAAGCGCGGCAATATGTTCTGGGGATGCACGAACTATCCCAAGTGCGATTTCACGTCGAACTACAAGCCGGTGCCGGAGAAGTGCCCGGAATGTGGCAGCGCGTACCTGCTGGAGAAGACGCTGAAGAGCGGCATTTATCTGGAGTGCCCGAACAAGAAGGCAGGCAAGGAAGAGGCGCCGGCGCCGAAGAAACGCGGGAAGAAGGCGGCCGAGCCGGAGGCGCAGGGAACGGGTACGTGCCACTATTCCAAGCGCATCGGCGACGCGCCGCCTGCGCCGACGGCAGAGACGCATGGGCCGGTGGCCGAAGGGGCTGAGAAGAAGCGGGAGTTGTTGCCGGCGTAAGGGCAGGGAACAGAGAACAGAGAACAGAGAACAGAGAACAGGGAACCGAGAGCACCTCGGTGGCTTGGTACGGCTGCTAGGATCACCCGGTTTCGAGGCGAGTTGCAAATGTTGGCTGTTGCGACTGCGTTGGCTTTTCTTCTGCTGCAAGTGCAGGCGCAGCCGTCGCTCGAGCGTCCCCCGGATATCAGTGTGTTCTCGTCCTATCATCCGGTGTTGCCTCCGAGCTTGACGCCTCCACCTAAGACGATCACGATTACGGGTCATGTTGTGCTTTACAACTCTGGGTTGATGAACCAGACCGCACAAATGGACTTGTTCATCAAGGTGGATGGGAAAGATGAGTTTTTAAGATTGGCTTATACGCCATACGGCGGCGGCTTTGACGCACCTGCGCCGTCGCGGGAAATGATTCCACCGAGAAAGATGATCCGCGACGGGAGAGTACGCTGGACGTTTCAGGTGTACCCATCCGGAACGGAATCAGAAAGCCGCGTCTGCGCTTCGCTCCCAAAGGCGGCGGTTCCCGATGGGAAGGGCCACTACGTAACGAGTGAAAACCTGGGAGCCTATTTGCATGTCCCGGGGACGAGGTGGCATATTTTTTCCGAACTACACTCGATTCCCTGTAGATACGTGAAATCGTGGTCCCGCTTCGGGGATTCTCCTGGCCGGAACCAGCGTCACTGAGAACTGCTACGATGACGTCGGAGACGATGATGGAACGAATGCAAATGGAACGGATGCTGGCTACGCCGGCGGACGCCGAAATCATTCTGAAGCTTTATGATCTGCGTCGCGAAGAGGTGATGCGGAAGGCGCGGGCGTGGGTGGTTGGCGAGTTCTGGCCGGCGACGGCGGACGAATATTTTGGGATCGTGATGAATCCGGCGGACCCGCATAGCGCGTACGTGCGGCAGGTGGTCACGTACTGGGAAATGGCAGCGGCGATGGTGCTGCATGGGGCGGTATCCGCGGAACTATTCGTGGACTGCAACGCGGAAGGCTTCCTGCTGCTGGCCAAATTTGCGGCGATTCTGGAGCCAGTACGGGAGCGCAATCCGATGTTCATGGCTCGGACCTCTGACCTGGTGAAACGATTTCCCGCGGCTGCCGCCCGATACGAGGCCACGCTGAAGAACGTGGAAGGCATGCGGGCGCGGATGAAGCAGGCAGGGGCAACCCAGAATACCCATCCCGCGAAGCCATAGCCCGGCTTTCAGCGGAGAGCCTCGGGATTGCCGGATCAATGGCCCGGGAGTCCGGTTTGCATCCTGCCGTGGCCGCGGATGGGCATGCGCTTGCCTAATCGCTGTCGCTGGAGGATGATGGTAGGCGGTTCAGATTCCCCAACTTCTCGGAGGTAAGAATATGAAGAAGATTCTCGCTGCTCTAGTTGTGGCTGCAACGTTTTCCGCCGTCGCGGCCAATGCCGCCGATTCAACCAAGATCAATGGCTGGATTTCCGACTCGATGTGCGGTGCGAAGCACGCGGGAAGCGGTTCGGCCTGCGTGAAGAAGTGCATCGACGGCGGTATGCAGCCGGTGTTCGTGTCGGAAAAGGATAAGGCAGTTTGGAAGATCGACAATCCCGACGCGGTGAAGCAATACTACGGCAGCCACGTTGCCGTTTCCGCAACGGTGGACGAGAGCGCCAAGAGCGTTCACATCGACTCGATCGCCGAAGCGAAGTAGTCGCGGTTCGGCCGGGGCTTCGCAATTCGGGCCGTTTTCTGCTAGTGTCGTATCGATTGCCGTCGCCGAGGGCCGGGTTTGCCTTCGGCGACGGAAAATTGTGTTTATACTGGAAAGTCAATGGCGCGAGCGACTTGGAACGGCAAGGTGATTGCCGAAAGCGAGCAGACAGAGACGGTGGAGGGGAATGTTTATTTCCCCGAATCGAGTCTCAAGCGGGAATATTTCCGGCCCAGTTCGACCACCTCGACCTGCCCGTGGAAGGGCCAGGCGCGCTACATGAGCCTGCTGATCGACGGGCAGGACAATCCCGATGCCGCATGGTACTACCCTGATCCCAAGCCCGCCGCCCGCAAGATCAGGGGATTTGTGGCGTTCTGGCGCGGCGTGGAAGTGGAGAAGTAAGCTGCCGCGGCGCGCGGCCCTTTTTGCCGCCTTGCTCGCCGGCATTCTCAGCGGCTGCCTCCATCCTGGTTCACCCACCCCGGCCGCGACCGCGCCCTCGCTGCAGGGCGATCCGGCGCATCTTGCAAAAGCCAATGGCTGGGTAGACACAAGGCTCTTCTTCGGGTTGGGGCCGGCCGATCATCCGGAACAGGGAATCAGCGAAGCGAAATGGCGGGAGTTCCTCGACCGCGAGGTGACGTCGCGCTTTCCTGATGGATTGAGCGTGCAGGACGTCTACGGGCAGTGGCGCGGGAAAGGCCAGGCGGAGACGGAGCGCGAGCGCTCGAAGGTGCTGATGATCGATTATCCCGATACGGCGGAGAATCGCGCGAAGATCGAGGCGATTCGGGCGGCGTGGAAGAAGATGACCGGGGACGAGTCGGTGCTGAGGGTGACGGTGGGGGCGGACGTGGCGTTTTAGAAGCAGCCGTCAGCCCTCAGCCATTAGCCGTCAGCCGCTTGTTAGCTGTGCGGGATGGGGCGAATCGACGCGATGATTGCGTTGATGTCGGCCTGGGTGACTTCGGAACCGCCTTCAAAAATGTGCAATTGATAGCGGCGGTCATTTACGTCGAATAGTTCGAGCTTGACCTCCCTTGTGCCTGCTACCGAATCATTGAACTGGTACCCTCGCAGTTCTTCATTGCCGATCTTGGATATCGCGGTCGCTTCGCTCGCATCAGCAGCTTTGGATCCCAGAAGGATAGCCAATCGCGGCCGTTCGCGGAAGGTCCACCAATGCATCTGAGCGGGCGTGGCTGAGAGTTCAGCGGTCATCCAATCGTACTGAGAGCTTAGGGCCGCTGAGCCGAATGCCTTCTGAATTTCCGGTCCGCGCTTGCGAAGGTCAGCGGCGAAGTTCGGATTTGACCCTGGTTCGGCAGCAAGGAGACTCATGCCGTTCTGAAACGTTATGAAAGCGGCAGTGTGAAAATCCCTGCGGGTCTTCTGTTGCCATGGTGTCTGGAAAGAGTACTCAAAGCACTCGATGCGCATTGGAGCGAGTGGCGAGCGCTTTGTAAACTGAAGCGCGGTCGGCGTGAGGGACAACTCGGGAATGCTGCGGCTCAAGTTGCGCATGTAATACAACGGCAG
>Ga0070684_100003815_pt1 | contig 11393 bp, 8 predicted proteins | sample KBSC723LmetaG_FD_65653 | JGI IMG/M metagenome (GOLD analysis project Ga0070684, IMG submission 65653) | Corn rhizosphere microbial communities from Kellogg Biological Station, Michigan, USA - KBS C7.2-3L metaG | ecosystem: Host-associated > Plants > Roots > Rhizosphere ...
AGCACCCGGACACCCTGATCGCCCGGGCCAACCTGGCCGCCTCCTATGCACAGGCGGGCCGCACCCTTGAGGCGATCACCCTACTGGAGAAGGTGATCGGGGACATGGTCAGGCTGCTGGGCGACCACCACCCGGACGCGCTGACCGCGTCAGCTGCGCTGCGGGCGTGGCGAGGCCGACTCGGACAAGGCAGCGCTGAGCCTGTCTGATCGATGTGACGAACCGAGCGAGTTGGTCGCATCGCCCTGTGCCTTGAAACGGGCCGCCCGGTACGGCGGCCATGCCGCGGATCACGTCGGTCCGGCCACGGGCCGGAGCGTCGAAGTCGACCGGCGATGCCGGTTGGCGTATCGGAGACTGTCCTGGACCGCAGCAGGCGCTCATGGTGTTCTACCCGAGGGAAGGTGCCCAGCACTCAGCCGCGTAGTCCCGGGCGACCTGTTGCAGCAGAGCGGGGTCGTCGGAGCAGATGGCGTCCACACCCGCGCGGTAGAGCGCATGCACAACCTCGCGCCGTTCTTCGTGCCAGCACACGACGCCGAAGCCATGCCGCCGCACCCGGGCGAGCCACGCCTCCGTTAGCAGTGTGTGCGGCGCCGAGAATCGCTCCCAGCAGGGATGGACGAAGGTTGCACCGGTTGCCCTGCCAAGCTCCACCGGATCCTCGTCGTGCGACGCGAAGAGGATCGCGCGCGGCACGTCCGGCGCCACCTCCCGGCACATGATTACCAGGTCGGTACGGCTGGACGCCAGTACGGTGCGGTGCCGCAGACCGTGTTCGTCAAGCGCGACGGTCAGCGCCTCGACCGCGGGACGGTCGAGTGCCTTGATGTCGGCGTAGAGCCCGAGCCCGGCGCGCCTGAGTTCGGCGAGCACGGTGGACAGCCCCAGCGGTCGGATCGCAAGCGGGGACATCTCCGCCATCGTGAGCTCGGCGATCCAGGCGGTGTCCCCATTGGGCTGCCTCAGCTCGGCGTCATGCCAGCACACGAGCTGCCCGTCTGCCGTGACCCTGATATCGGCCTCCACGAGGTGCGCCCCGCTCTGCTGTGCCTCGATGACCGCGTCCAGCGGCCGGTCGGCCGTCTCCAGAGAGCGATGGGTAATGCGCAGCACCTGGTCGGGCGGGCGCCCCTGCGGGGCCCCCGATTCCGGCAGCACCATCGGCGGAAACGCCAAGGCTCGCTGCTCTTGTTTCTCGTCAACACTGTTCATATCGACGGGGTTCGTTCCGCTGAACGCCAGCCAGGCTTGCGACGCCTGCAGTGCCACGCCTGGGCACGCGACGAGCAGGCCGTCACCCGGCGGAGCCAACGCCGGACCTCGGCGGGACAACAGCTGCGCCCCGGACTCGCACGCGACGAGCACGCCCGCCATCACGTCCCAGGGGTGGTACGCACCAAGCACCGCCACGGCCGCGCGTCCCGCGGCCACGTGTGCGAGGGCCAGTGCCGAGGAACCCATGATGCGGCTCGTCGCCCCGAGGCCGGCCAGGCGGTCGACCATCGCCGGCATCCCGCGCCAGGACCGATTTCCCACCCATTCGGTGAGGACCACCTGCCCGGCCACATCAGTCGCGTCCGCGCACCGGATCGATCGGCCGTCGAGCCAGGCACCACCTCCGCGTACCGCCGTGAACACCTCCCCTCGATCCAGGTCACAGACGACACCGACCAGTGGCCCCTGCCGATCTGCCAGCCCAAGGCTGAACGAGGCCCAGGGCAGCCCGTGCGCGAAGTTCGTCGTGCCGTCTATCGGGTCGAGGTACCACGTCAGTTCCGCATCCAGTTGACCGGAGCGGCCGAACTCCTCGCCGACCACGGCATGGGCGGGAAACCGGGTATGGATGCTCTCGCGCACATGCCGCTCGACGTCCCGATCGAGATCGGTCACCAGGTCGAATGCGCCGGACTTCGCGGTGTACCGGCGTTCGGCCAGCGGCACCTGGTGCAACCGCCGCAGGCACCAGCGGGCCGACTCCTCGGCGAAGGCAAGATACGCCGGCTCGGCGGACGCGGCGATCGCCTCTCCTCCCGGCGGTTCGGGCGGCGGCGGCCCAGGGAACTCGGCCCAGGGCTCGACGTTCACGGTCCGACCCCCGTCCCGGTGGCCGTATCGGCGCCGGGTGCAGCCGGCGGCGCATCGGTGTCGCCGTCGCGAACGAGTGCTCCCTCGCGGTAGACCAGCGTCCGCCGGAACGACACGCGCACCCGCTCGGCATCGAAGTCCGCGCCGAGAAACGCACGGACGGAGTGCTCGCCGATTCGGGCCACGACCTCGGCGTAGTGACCGCGCGGCAGTTTTCGGACGACGGTAGCCGGGACACCGACAGAGCTGTCCGTGTCCGCATCCATCCGGACGTCCTCGGGCCGCACGGCAACCTCGACCGGTCCTGCCGGACAGGCCGACATCCGCGCGGTAGGCACCCTGACGTCACCCGGTGCGAGCACCACCTCATCCCCGGTGACTCGGCCCGAATAGAAGTTCATCGACCCCACGAACTCGGCGACGAATCGCGTGGCCGGTTCCCGGTACAGCGCCCCCGGCGCGGCGTACTGTTCAACACGGCCCGCATTCATCACGGCGATCCGGTCGGAAATGGACAATGCCTCGTCCTGGTCGTGTGTGACGAACACGGTGGTGATGCCCAGCCGCTGCTGGATCTCGCGGATGTCATCCCGGACCTGCAGCCGCAGCTTCGCGTCCAGGTTCGACAGCGGCTCGTCGAGCAGCAACACCTTCGGTTCGAGCACCAGCGCGCGGGCCAACGCCACCCGCTGCTGCTCGCCGCCGGAGATCTGCCCGGGATGGCTGTGCACGTGGTGGGAGAGGTTGACCAGGCTGAGCATCTCGTGCACCCGCTCGCGAATGGTCTCCTTGGGCAGCTTGCGCAGCCGCAGGCCGTACGCGACGTTCTTGAACACCGACATGTGCGGCCACAAGGCGTAGTTCTGAAAGACCATCGCGGTGGGTCGGCGCTCCGGCGACAGATGCGTGACGTCCTGGCCGCTGATGAGGATCTGGCCGAAGTCGGGCCGCAGGAAACCGCCCAGCATCCGTAAGGTCGTAGTCTTGCCACACCCGGAAGGGCCGAGCAGGCACACGAGTTCACCGGGACGGACGGCGAGGTCCAGCCCGTCGATGATGGTTCGGCCGCCCAACGTCTTGCTGATCCCGGTCAGCTCGAGTCCGCTGTCCGCGGAGGCGACCGGGGCGGACTTTCCCCGCTGCCTGCTGGCGGTTGTCATGGATAGTGTCGAGTCGGTCATCGCAACTGGAAACCCTCTGCCAGGTAGCCGCCCATGACATGCTTCCGGACGAGCAGCATGAGCAGGACGGATGGAACGGACAGCAGGATGGCGAACACCGCCGCCGCACCCTGCGGGTAGTTGAGTACGAGCGTGTACATCTCGGTCGGCATGGTGAGGTACGTGGGCGCGCCCACGAGGTAGGTGCCCTGGGCCTCGTCGAACGAGGCCAGGAAGGACAGGATCATCGCGACGAGGATCCCCGGAGAGGCGAGCGGGAGGGTGATCCGGAAGAACACCCTCAGCGAGCTCGCGCCGACGTCGTGTGCCGCCTCCTCCAAGCTGCGGTGCACACCCGCGAACGCGGCCGCGGGTATCCACGTCATGAACACGACGGTCCCCAGCATCTGCACGATCACAACCCCGAGAAATGTGCCCATGATGTGCAGCGCGTAGAACAAGCCGGCCAGTGCGACGAACAACCCGATCTTCGGGAAGGCGTTGGCGGCGAACAGGGATACCAGCAAGGCCTGCCGGCCGGGGAACCGGAACCGGGCGAACGCGTACGCCGCGGGAAGGCAGACGATCGCGGAGACCGCCGTGACGACCGGAGCGAACGTGAAGCTCAGCCGCATCGAGTCGAGCAGGCCCGGATCGGAGAACACCGTCTTCCACGAGCCCAGCGTCCACTGTTGGGGCAGCAGCGCCGATCCGGCCCAGGTGCCGGCGAAGGCGTGGATACTCAGCCACACCAGCGGGCCGAGGATGAACAGCGCCAGCAGCAGGAGGAGCAGCGCCTGCACCAGGCGCAGGGCCAGGTTCTTCATCGGCGTGTCCCCGATCTGCGTTCCGAGCGTAGGTTGGCCCAGACATAGAGCGTGCCGATGCCGGCCGCGAGCACGAACACGATGGCCGCCATGACCTCAGCCTGCTGCGGCCGCCCGTAGGACATGAACGAGAACGTCATCGCCGTACCGAGCAGGTTGGGTGCGTTGGGGCCGGTGATGTACGGCACCGTGAAGCTGCCCAGCACGTAGATCGCGGTGAAGGTGCCGACGATGACGGTCGGCACGATGTTCATCGGGAGGAGGATGGTGCGCACAGTCCGGGTCAAGGACGAGCCGACATCGCGGGCCGCGTCGATCAGCACGTTGGGCACGGCGTTCAGCCCGGAGGTCATCAGCAGCACGCCGAAGGGCAGGTTCACCCAGACCTCGCCGATGGTGACCGCGGACAGCGTGTAGGACACACGCGGGAAGCCCGGCAGCCCCGCTGTCGTCGCGAGACTGTGCAGGAACCCGTCGGGGGCGTAGAAGGTCAATATCGCGTACGAGGAGATGACGACCGGGATGAACAGCGGGGTGACCGACAGGGCCGAGACGACCTTGGCAAGTCGGCTGCCCGCCAGCCGCGCGTACAGGGCGACCAGCCAGCTGATCACCAGCACGATCACCACCGTGAGGATCGTGACGATCACGGTCGCGGACAGGCTCGCCCGCGCCGACGGATCGGCCAGCACCTTCTGGTACGCGCCGACGCTCGGGAATCGGGTCACCTGGTCCTGACCGAGCGAGGCGATGGCATCGTTCGGACCGTTCACGTAGCCGAAGGTGTACAGCAGCGCTGTGACGACCGGGAACCCGATGAACAGGGCGACCACGGCGATGGGCGGGAAGGCCATCGCCAACCCGCGCCACCGCTCGCGCCTGTTCGATGCACGGTCTACCGCGGGCTTGTCCACTGCCGCGGGCTTGTCCAGTGCAAGACTCACGGAACCCTCGTCTGCCACTGCTGCTTCAGGTCGTTCTGCGTCTTTGCCTCGTAGTTCGCCCGCAGATCGCTCGTGTTGAGACCCGCGAAGAGCTTCGCCGTATCGGCCGGAAGGTAGTTCTGCTCGATCGCCGGGTATCCCTTCACGGCGTTGACGACCTGCCCCTGGTGAGCCGGGTCGAGCAACCAGTTCAACAGCTTGTACGCCGCGGCCTTGTGCGCAGCATCGGCGTTCTTCGGAATTCCCAGGTACACCAGTCCACCGGTGAACGCCGGATCGGTAACCTGCCCCAGCTTGACCGAAGCCGGAAGCTGCCCGGTCGCCAGGCCGGACAGGGCCTGGTCGCTCCACACGGGCGCCATCCAGATCTGGCCCCGGGCGAGCAGGTCGAGCACGGCGTTGTTCCCGTTCGGGTATGTGCCTTGGTACATGTTCTTGGTCAGTGCGTGCAGATCCTGCCAGCCCTTGTCCCAGTTCGACTCGAGCGACGGGTCGTACGTGGTGTCCATCTTGGTGAGGTCCGACGGGGAGATGTACCGGTCGAGCACGGTCTCGGCAAAGGCATAGCCCGAGCCGCCGGAGCTTGGCGAGTTGTAGGTGAACTTCCCAGGATTGGCCTTGATCCAGGCGATCAGGTCGTCCAGGGTCTTCGGCGGGTTCGGCACGTTCTTGCTGTCGTAGGCCAGCACCACAGAGGAACCCCGGTACGGCGTGGCCTTTCCGCCGACTGCCGTGACGGCTGTCTTGCTCACCTTCGACAGGTTGGGGATGTCCTGCGCGGTCGCGTCAGCCAGCAGCCCGCTGGACGCGGCGGTGTTCACGAAGGCGGCTTCGTACAGGTCGGCGCCGGCGTTCTGGTTGGCCTTGACCGCGGCGGTCAGACGCTGCAGCGTGACCGTGTCGTTGACGCCGTGCTCGGAGAAGACGATCTTGACGCTGTATCCCGGGTTGTCTTTGGTGAAGCCCGGGATGATCACGTTGTCCCACATGCCCTTGATGTTGACGTCACCGCTGAGGTAGAAGGTGAGCGCCACCGGGCCGGACGAGGCGCCACCGCCGCCAGACGACGACGAGGCACCGCACGCGGCGAGCGTGCCAGCCAGGGCGAGCGCTGCGGTAGAGACGAGCGCCCTTCTATTCCATGTCATGTTTCGTTCTCCTTGCTTGATACCTCGACACCGATATCTTCAAGTCAGGTCACGTTTCGCCAAGTCGCCATGGATCTTGCGGCTCCCAACTAACGCCAGGGCGGTTACGGTGTCAACCCCTCGAAGTGTGGAGACCTTCTCTATGCGGGCTGCGCTGACTGCACGCGAACGCATGTCGCGGGCGCAACCGGCTGCTACGTCTGAGTTGAAAACGCCCCATTCATGTCATGTTGACGGTCCTCCGGGTCAGGATTGAGTTGACTCAGTGCGCGGTCGGGAAGTTCAGCTGCGCCCCGATGGTCTCGGCGACGTGCGGCCAGCGGCTCGTCACGACCTTCGCCCGGGTGTAGAAGCCGACCCCGTCCGGACCGTGGATGTGCCGGTCGCCGAACAGGGAGTCCTTCCAGCCTCCGAAGGAGTGGAAGGCCATCGGCACCGGAATGGGCACGTTGACGCCGATCATCCCGACGCTGACCCGCCGCTGGAACGTCCGCGCCGCGTCACCGCTTCCGGTGAAGATGGCGGCGCCGTTGCCGTACGGGTTGGCGTTGACCAGATCCACGGCCTCATCCAGACTGCCCGCGCGGAGCACCACGAGCACCGGGCCGAAGATCTCGTCGGTGTAGATGTCCATGTCCGGCCGGACATGGTCGAACAGGCAGGGTCCGACGAAGAACCCGGCCTCGTACCCGTCGACGCCGGTCCCCCGGCCGTCAACCACCAGGGCGGCGCCCGCGCGAACCCCGGACTCGATGTACCGCACGATGCGCTCGCGCGCCTCGGCCGTGACCACCGGGCCCATCTGCGAGGTCTCCGCACGGCCCGGCCCGACCACGATCGCCCTGGCACGCTCGGCGATCCGGGGCACCAGCGCGTCGCCGGCCGACCCGACCGCGACCACGGCGGAGATGGCCATGCACCGCTGCCCGGCCGAGCCGTATCCGGCGGAGATCAGTTGGTCGGCGGCGAAGTCGAGGTCCGCGTCGGGCAGCACGACGGCATGGTTCTTCGCGCCGCCCAGCGCCTGTACCCGCTTGCCGGCCACCGCCCCGCGCTGGTAGACGTACCGGGCGATCGGCGTCGACCCGACGAACGACACTGCCGCGATCCCCGGGTGGTCCAGGATCGCGTCGACCGCGACCTTGTCGCCGTGTACCACATTGAACACGCCGTCCGGCAGCCCGGCGTCGGCGTAGAGCCCGGCGACGACGTTGGAGACCGAGGGGTCGCGCTCGCTGGGCTTGAGCACGAACGCGTTGCCGGTGGCGATCGCCACCGGATGCATCCACATCGGCACCATGATCGGGAAGTTGAACGGGGTGATCCCGGCGACCACGCCCAGCGGCTGGCGGAAGGAGTAGGAGTCCACGTCGGTAGAGACCTGCTCGGAGAACTCACCCTTGGCCAGTTGCGGGATGCCGCAGGCGAACTCCACGACCTCCAGGCCGCGGACCACCTCCCCCCGCGCGTCCGCGACCACCTTGCCGTGCTCGTCGGCGATCATCCCGGCCAGCTCGTCGATGTGCCGCTCGAGCAGCTCCCGGAACCGGAACATCACCCGCGACCGGCGTACCACCGAGAAATCCCGCCAGTCCTGCGCGGCCTTCGTGGCCGCCTGTACCGCGGCGTCCACATCGGACGGCTCGGCGAACGCGACGGTGGCCCCCTGCTCGCCGGTCGCCGGGTTCCACACCGGCCCGGACCGGGTCGACGCGCCGGCCGTCTGGACGCCGCCGATCCAGTGCTCGATGGTTCTCATGCTCGCTCCCTCACAGGTACCGGCGCTGGGCGCGCTTGTGCTCGTCGTAGGCGGCACGGGCGGCCCGGACACCGTCCACTTCGGACACTTCGGCCACCGGGACGTCCCACCACGCGTCCGAGTCCGGAGCCGGTACCGTCGGGTCCGTCTCCACCTGCACCAGCGTGGTTCGCGGCGACGCGACCGCGGCCTTCAACTGCGAACGGAACTCCTCGACACCGTTCGCGCGCAGCACGTCCACGCCTAGGCTCGCGGCGTTGGCCGCGAGGTCCACCGGCAGGATGCCGCCGTCCAGCCGCCCGGTGGCCGGGTCGCGGTACCGGTAGGCCGTGCCGAACCGCGCCGAGCCCAGCGACTGGGACAGCGCGCCGATCGAGGCGAAGCCGTGGTTCTGCACCAGCACCACGACCAGCTTGACGCCCTCCTGGACCGCGGTCACCAACTCCTGCGCCATCATCAGGTAGGAGCCGTCGCCGACCATCGCGAACACCTCGCGGTCGGGCGCCGCCAGCTTGACCCCGAGCGCGCCGGCGATCTCGTAGCCCATGCAGGAGTACCCGTACTCCACGTGGTAGCCCTTGCGATCCCTGGTGCGCCACAGCTTGTGCAGGTCCCCGGGCATGCTGCCGGCGGCGCAAACCACCACGTCGCGCGGCCCGGACACCTCGTTGACCACGCCGATCACCTGGGCCTGCGACGGCGGCCCGCCGGTGGGCACGCCAAGATAGGCCGCGCCGACGCACGCGTCCCAGTCGGCCGCCAGCGCCGACGAACGGTCCACATAGGACCGGTCGACCGACCAGCCGGCCAACGCCTCGCGCAGCTCGGTCAGGCCGGTACGCGCGTCGGCCACCAGCGGAAGGCCGGCCAGCTTGTGTGCGTCCGCGCCCGCCACGTTGAGGTTGACGAACCGCACGTCCGGGGCGGCGAAGACGGTACGGGACGCCGTGGTGAAGTCGCTCCACCGGGTACCGACGCCGAGCACCAGGTCCGCGTCGCGGGCCAGCGCGTTGGCCGCCGTGCTGCCGGTGACCCCGATGGCGCCCACCGACCGCGGATGGTCGTACGGCAGGCTGCCCTTCCCGGCCTGCGTCTCCGCCACCGGTACCCCCGTCGCCTCGGCGAACCCGCGCAGCGCCGCGCTGGCCCCGGAGTAGATGACCCCGCCGCCGGCCACCAGCAGCGGCCGGCGCGATTCGCGCAGCAGCCCGGCCGCCTGCGCGACAAGCTCCGGCTCGGGTCGGGGACGGGCGATGCGCCACACCCGCGGCGCCAGGAACCCGGTCGGGAAGTCGTACGCCTCGACCTGAACGTCGTGCGGCAGCGCCAGGGTCACCGCTCCGGTCTCGGCCGGATCGGTGAGCACCCGCATCGCCGCGAGCGCCGCCGGCACGAGCTGTTCGGGCCGGTTGATCCGGTCCCAGTACCGGGACACCGGGCGCAGGCAGTCGTTGACCGACACGTCGTAGCCGCGCGGATCCTCCAGCTCCTGCAGCAGCGGGTTGGCCGCGCGTCCGGCGAACACGTCGCCGGGCAGCAGCAGCACCGGGATCCGGTTGACGGTGGCCAGCGCGGCGCCGGTGACCATGTTGGTGGCGCCCGGCCCGACGGACGTCGTGCACGCGAAGGTGGACAGCCGATCGCACATCCGCGCGTACCCGACGGCGGTGTGCACCATCGCCTGTTCGTTGCGGGCCTGGTGGTAGCGCAGCCCGTCGCCGAGCTCGTGCAGCGCCTGGCCGATGCCGGCGACGTTGCCGTGCCCGAAGATGCCGATGCAGCCGGCGAACAGCCGCCGCCGCTGCCCGTCCCGCTCGGTGTACTGGTTGGCCAGGAACCGCACCAGCGCCTGCGCCACGGTCAGCCGCGTCACGGTCAGCCTCGTCATTGCGCCCTCCCGAACGGCAGCCGCGGATCGACGGTTTCAGAGGCCCAGGTGCCCCGGATCCACGCGTGCGCCGGATCATCCCGGAACCGCCACTCCCGCACCGGGCCCGCCATCACGTTGAGGTAGTACATGTCGTACCCGGGCGCAGCCATCGACGGCCCGTGGTACCCGTGCGGCACGAGCACCGTGTCGCCGTGCCGCACCTCGGCCAGTACGTCCACAGTGGACTGGTACCCGACGGCACCCGGCCCGCCACGCAGCTCGAAGTAGTAGATCTCCTCCAGCCGCCGCTCGTCCTCGCGCTCCTCGTCGTGCTTGTGCGGCGGGTACGACGACCAGTTGCCGCCCGGGGTCAGCACCTCGACCGCGATCAGCCGGTCCGCGTCGAACGACCCGGCGGCGCAGAAGTTGTGTACCTGACGGCTCGCCCGGCCCGCGCCGCGCAGCTCCACCGGAACCGAAGCGGCCGGCCCGTACCGGGCCTCGAACCGGCGCCGCCCCGCCAGCCCAGCCGGCCCGCAAAGCGCGGACGGCAGCGCGAACCGCCCGCCGCCCGGCGACTCGATGGTGGCGACCGAGCCCGGCGGCAGGTACGCGAAGTCGGTCGGCCCCGCGAACACGTCGACCCGCCCGGTCAGCGTGAACGACCGGCCGTCGCAGCACACCGCGCAGCCGCCCGACAGCGGCAGCACCAGCAACTCGTCCCCGCCCGTGTCCAGCCCGTGCCGGCCGCCGGGCGGCAACTCCAACACCCGCAGCCCACTGTAGGTCCAGCCGGCCGAGCGCGGAGTCACCACCAACCGGTACCGGCCGTCCGCCGTCGCGCCATCCCGGATATGCAGCCCCATCACACCTCCTACAACAGACTGACCGCGGTGTCCACGGCCGCGGCCACGTCGTCGTCCACCGGGTACAGCAGCGACCGCCCGACCACCAGCCCGCACACCGTCGGCAGCCGCAACGCCTTGTGCCAGCTGTCGAACGCCGCGTCCTGGTCCGCGCTCACCTCGCCACCCAGGATCAGCGCCGGCAGCGTGGTCGCCGCGACCACCCGCTCCATCTCCGGTACCACCGGGATCTTCAGCCAGGTGTACGCCGACGTGTTGCCCAGCCCGGCCGCCACGCTGACCGCCTGCACCATCGCCTCGGTACTCAGGTCGTTGCGTACCCGGCCGTCCACCCAGTGCGAGACGAACGGCTCCACCATCGCCATCAGCCGGTGCCCGGCCAGGTCACTGACGGCGTGCGCGCACGACTCCACTGTGGACACCGTCGCCGGGTCGTCCGGGTCGATGCGCATCAGCATCTTCCCGCCCTGGTACCCCATGCCGGCGATGGCCTCCGCGTCGTACCCGGTGAACCGGTCGTCCAGCTCGAAGACCGTGCCGGCCAGGCCGCCCCGGTTCATCGAGCCGATCACCACCTTGCCGTCCAACGCGCCGAGCAGCAGCAAATCCTCGACGATGTCCGCGGTGCCCAGCAGACCCGTGACGCCCGGGCGGGACAACGCGAGCATGATGCGGTCGAGCAGGTCCACGCGGTCACCCATGGCCAACGCCCGGTCACCGGCCCCCAGCGC
>Ga0070684_100003817_pt1 | contig 11392 bp, 10 predicted proteins | sample KBSC723LmetaG_FD_65653 | JGI IMG/M metagenome (GOLD analysis project Ga0070684, IMG submission 65653) | Corn rhizosphere microbial communities from Kellogg Biological Station, Michigan, USA - KBS C7.2-3L metaG | ecosystem: Host-associated > Plants > Roots > Rhizosphere ...
TCGAGGCCTTCAACAACGGCCTCGGCTGGCACGCCCCCGGGAGCGACTGGAGCCAGTCGATCATCTTCGGGATCCTGATCCTGATCCTCGTCTTCCGGCCTGAAGGGCTCCTCGGGGAGCGCACCCCGGAGGGCGTCTGATGAAGCTCCTCGACAATGTCCGTGAGCGCCGGCCCGCCCTGCAGCGGGAGACGATGCCGCGGGCGAAGCGGTTTGCGATCGCCGGCCTTCCCGGCCTGTTCGTCCTCGCGATCACCGGTTCGGCGTCGCTCGGCCTGGTCGTCGCGGGCCTGATCCTGGCGGCGCTTTACGTGCCCGCGTGGAACGTGCTGCCGCTCGGGAGGTGGATCGTCCCGCTCACCGTGATCGTCCTCGCCTTTCTCTACCCGTTCTACCAGCCGAACCTGTTCGACGTTGTCATCTTCGGCAACTTCCCGACCGTCGACACGGGCGTGACGATGCTGATCTTCATCATGATGGCCCTCGGCCTGAACATCGTCGTCGGCTACGCCGGCCTGCTCGATCTCGGGTACGTGGCGTTCTATGCGATGGGCGCCTATACGGCGGCGTGGTTCGCGTCTCAGCACTTCTCCACCGTCACGCTCCATCTCGGCGGCGTCGGCGTCGGGCCCGAGGTGCCCGGGATCCACGTCTCGATCTGGCTCGTGCTCCTGGTCGCCGGGATCCTCACGGCGGCGGTCGGGATCATCATCGGCTTCCCGACGCTGCGGCTCCGCGGCGACTATCTCGCGATCGTCACGCTCGGCTTCGGCGAGATCATGCCCCAGGTCGCGAACAACGGCGACCATCTTCTCGGGTACAACGTCACGAACGGGCCGCAGGGCATCAACCCGATCGACCCGCCCGGATTCGGCGACACCCTGCACAACGCCGTCGGCCTGCCCACCGACTACCTGAGCTCACCGAACAGCATCCGGCTCTTCTACTGGACCGCGCTCGGGCTCGTCCTGTTCACGGTCTTCTGCTCGGTCCGGCTGCGGGACTCGCGGCTGGGACGCGCCTGGATCGCGATCCGTGAGGACGAGACGGCCGCCGCCGCGATGGGCGTGCCGCTGATGCGGACGAAGACCTGGGCCTACGCCGCGGGCGCGTTCTTCGGCGGGATCGCCGGCGCCTACTACGCGAGCTTCAAGAGCGGGACGTTCCCCGGGGACTTCTACTTCAACATCTCGATCTTCATCCTGTGCATGGTCATCCTCGGCGGCATGGGCAGCATCTGGGGCGTCATCGTCGGGGCCGCGTTCCTGTCGTACCTCAACCAGGAAGGCCTGGCGAACATCGGCGCCTGGATGAACAAGAACGGCGTGAGCGACGCGGTCTTCGGCAAGGACATCGACGTTCCGCTCTACACGTCCGGGATCTTCGGTGTGATCCTCGTGCTGACCATGCTCTTCAGGCCGGAAGGCCTCATCCCCAGCTCCCGGCGGAAGGCCGAGTTCCATGAGGGCGTGCCTGAGCAGGCCCAGCTCTACGACGTCGAGCACGAGTGACCGTGGCCGATCTCCTCGTAGCAGAAGGCGTGCGCAAGGAGTTCGGCGGCCTCGTCGCCGTCAACGACGTGGACTTCACGATCCCGGAGCGCTCGATCGTGAGCCTGATCGGGCCGAACGGCGCCGGGAAGACGACGTTCTTCAACATGCTTACGGGCGTCTACAAACCGACGGGCGGCGTGATCGTGTTCGACGGCCACGATGTCACCGGCAAGCCGCCGCACGCGATCACCGAGCGCGGCATCGGGCGGACGTTCCAGAACATTCGTCTCTTCCACAACATGACGGCGCTGGAGAACACCCTCGTCGGGATGCACGCGCGGCTGCACGCCGGGATCCTCAAGAGCGTCCTGCGCACCCGCGGCCAGAGGCGCGAGGAGCGTGGGGCTGAAGAGCGGGCGCGCGAGCTGCTCGAGTTCAGCGGGCTGCGCGGGCGCGACCAGGAGGTCGCGCGAAACCTCTCGTACGGCGACCAGCGGCGGCTCGAGGTCGCCCGCGCGCTCGCGACGCAGCCGAAGCTCTTGCTCCTCGACGAGCCGACTGCCGGGATGAACCCCCAGGAGACTGCTGAGTTCACGGATTTCGTCAGCCGTCTGCGCGAGGAAGAGGGGCTCACTGTGCTACTCATCGAGCACGACATGCGCGTGGTGATGGGAATCTCGGAGCGGGTGACCGTGCTCGACTACGGTGAGAAGATCGCCGAGGGCACTCCGCAGGAAGTCCAGAAGGACGAACGCGTGATCGAGGCGTACCTGGGCTCGGCTGCGGTGTCGTGATGGCGGCGAACGCGGGACAGCCGATCCTGGAGCTCAAGGACGTGCACACGTTCTACGGCTCGATCGAGGCCCTCAAGGGGATCTCGATCGAGGTGCGCGAAGGCGAGATCGTGACGCTGATCGGAGCGAACGGCGCCGGCAAGTCGACGACCCTCCGCTCGATCAACGGGCTCAACCACCCGCGCGAGGGGACGATCGCCTTCAAGGGGCAGGACATCACGAACGAGTCGCCGCACAACGTCGTGAAGATGGGCATCAGCCAGTCGCCCGAGGGGCGCCGGCTCTTCCCGCGGATGAGCGTGACCGAGAACCTCGAGATGGGGGCGTACCAGCGGAACGACCGCAAGGGCATCCGGGAGTCGATGGACCGCGTCTTCGAGCTCTTCCCGCGGCTCGCCGAGCGGAAGAACCAGAAGGCGGGAACGATGTCCGGGGGCGAGCAGCAGATGTGCGCGATCGGCCGCGCGCTGATGGCTCAGCCGAAGCTGCTGATGCTCGACGAGCCGTCGATGGGGCTCGCGCCGATCTTCGTCGAGAAGATCTTCGAGATCGTCCAGGAGATCAACGCGCAGGGGACTCCGATCCTGCTCGTCGAGCAGAACGCGCTGATGGCGCTGGACGTCGCCCAGCGCGGCTACGTGATGGAGACCGGCGCGATCGCGCTCGCGGACGACGCCAAGGCGCTCCGCGAGAACGAGCAGGTCCAGAAGACGTACCTAGGCGTCGACTAGCCCGGCCCGACTCGCAGCGGGAAATACGGTGGGCTCAGGAGAAAGCCGATCCTCGGCGGCCGGTCTGCCCAGCCGTGCGTCATCGTGATCGCGGCGCCGACGCCGTGGGTCGGGACGAACCCGAGCTGGCGCGCGACCGCGGCGTCGCGGCAGCCGGCGACCAGGACCCGCCCCAACCGCTGGATCGCCGGTTGGCACGCCTCCCACTGGGCGAACGGGAGGAGTGGATGGCAGGAACGGCTCGCGCGGTAGGTGTCGATCGCGCGGCTGTCCGCCACGACCAACTCCTCCTCGCCGGCGAGGTCGCCCGGGTCGCGAGCGCCGCTCGAGCGGAGCGCCTGGAAAAGCGCCCGGTAGGGCTGCTGGGTGGGGTGCGGGAAGCGGCGCTTGAAGCGGCTGAGGAGGATCGCTGTCCCCCCGTCGGCGACCGGGAACGAGTCCCGCCAGAGGCGCAGCGCGAGCCCGAGCCCGAGGTAGGCCGCCGCCATCGGGTTCGGCGCCTCGCGCGGAAGGTTGGGGGTCGTATGCGGGACTCCGACGCAGATCGCGTCGAGCGGCTCCTCGAGCCGGGCCGCCTTCGACTCCACGCCTCGGAGCAAAGCCTCCGAGTGTGCGACCGATGGCGGTCCGGCGAACACGGCGATCGAGGAGAGCTCGCTCGGAAGGTGGCGCATGACTCCGATGCGGACCGGGCCGGGGAGCAATCCGAAGAGCCCGCGGAGAGGGAAGCTCGCGATGCGGTCAACCGTCTCGCGGTCGTGGGGATAGCCGTGCAGGACGCCGCCGAGGGCCGGCGTGTTCAGCGTCAGCGAGACGCCGATCAGCGGGACTCGTCGGGCAAGCGCGCGCTCGAGCTCGAGCGCCCGCTTCCACCCCCCCGACGCGGAGGTCTCGAGCAGCGAGTAAGCGTTGGCGGCGCGCAGCGAGGTGCGGTCGGACGCGGCGAGGAGCGCTCCGGGACCGCCGTGGATCACCGTTTCCGCCGCCGTCACCGTGACGACGACGTCCGTGTTGGTCAGGGCCTGGTTGACCCGGACCACACGTTCGCCGTCTGCGATCTCCACGAGCTCGTCGCTCTCCACGTCGTGCACCTCGACCCGGCCCCGAAAACGGCGTGCGATCTCCGGAGGAACGAGCAGCTCCAGCTCGCGATGTGCGGGCCGGCGTGCGAGGCCTCCGGCCACGAGCAGCGTCTGGCGCTCCGACGGGGCGCCCGCGCGTTCGAGCTCGAGCATCGCCGCCGCGATCGCTGTCCGCCGTGGGTCGGTCGGCGAGCCGGGAATCGGGAGCGCGGGCGGCTCGACGACGATCGTCGCCCGGGCGCCTCTCGGGACGAGCGCCTCGAGCGGCTGGCCGGCGAGTGGAAAGCGAAGCGCGTCGCGGACGGCTGCCGCCACGTCCGCGATCGAGTCGACCGGCGGCGGTGGGGCGAGCACGACCGAGTTCTCGCCCGTGTCGACGACCGCGAGCCGCGAGCCGTACGCCAGCGGGAGCCTGGTCAAGGGATCGCGCGGTAGAGCCTGAGAAAGGTTCGGCGGAACCCGCGCGCGGGCCAGAAGCGTGACGCGAGCAGGTTCGTCTCGCGCCAGTCGACGACGGTCACCGGGTAGCCCTGCTCGCGCGCCCAGGCCAGCCCGGCGCTGGTCAGGCCGAGCCCTGCGCCCGAACCGCGAGCTTCCGGCACCGTGGCTGCGTACGCGAGGAAGGCCGCGCGCTCGGGACGGGCGAGTCCGACGTGCATCGAGGATCGCTCGACCGGGACCATCAGCAATTCGCCCACAGCCTTGCCGTCGATCTCGGCGAGGAAGAGCCCGACGGCGGGGTCGTCGATGTCCGTGAGGACCTCATCGCGGTCCTCCTCGGTGACCGCAGTCGGCGCGATCTGGCTGAACACCGGCGAGCGCTCCTGGTGGCGCGCCAGCTCGAGATCGAGCGCCGTCGCCGCTTCGATGTCCTCTCGCTCTGCGCGCCGGACCACGACGCCCGCGGGCGAATCAGCCGTCGAATCGGGCGTTTCCTGGACGGCCGCCGCATGCTGCGCACCGAACGAGAGCCGGAACCAGGCATCGACGAGCCCGGGGTCGGTCGCCGGCACGAGCGCGTAGTGGCGATCGCGCCCTCGAGCGACCCATTCCTCGGCAGCGACCGCATAGAGATCGCGAACGAGCTCAGGCTCGCGGACCGCATGGCCTGCGTATTCGACCCACATGTTCGAGCCCCAGATCTCGTCGCGCGGCACCCCGAGCAGGTAGCCGACGAGCTCCCCGTTCCGCGTGGCCGCCGCGCCCGATCGGTGCGCCATGCCCCAGAGCGATTCGATCTCTCCGCGAAAGTTGACGCTCTGCGGCAGCGCCGGCTCAACCGCCCGGTGGCGGTTGTGTCGCTCCTCGAGCAGCGCGGCCGCGCCCTCGAGGTGCTCCTCGGAAAATGGCTGAATCTCCAGCTCCGGCATCGCCGCAGGACGATACCGTTGCCCTGTGCCGAAAACGCTCACTGGCGCCGAGCTGCAGCTGGACGACGGCCCGGTTCGCGACTCCGAGCTCTTCCTCGTCGACGGGAACAACCTCGCCTACCGGGCCTTCTTCGCGCTGCCCGAGGAGCTGGCGACGAGCGACGGCATGTCCACGAACGCCCTGCTCGGCTTCACGAACATGCTCTTCAAGCTCCTCGCCGACTACAAGCCGAAGGGCGTAGCCGTGGCCTGGGACACGCGCCCCGTGCACCGCGCCGCAGTCTCGGAGGACTACAAGTCCGAGCGCCGGCCGATGCCGGATCTCCTACGCGAGCAATTCCCGCACTTCCGGCCCATCGTCGAGGCGTTCGGCTACCGGAACCTCGAGTTCGAGGGCTGGGAGGCGGACGACGTCATCGCCACGCTCGCGACCCAGGCCGACGAGGCCGGGATCAAGACGACCGTCGTCTCGACGGACCGCGACGCCTTCCAGCTGGTCTCGGAGAACATCGCGCTGATGATGACCCCGCGCGGAGTCTCGGACGTGAACGTCTACACGCCCGAGCGGGTCGAAGCGCGCTACGGCATCCGGCCCGAACAGATCCCTGACTTCATCGGGCTCAAGGGCGACACGTCGGACAACATCCCGGGCATCCCCGGGATCGGCGACAAGACGGCCGGGCAGCTGATCTCCCAGTACGGCTCGGTCGAGGAGGTGATCGCGCACGCGGAGGAGCTCTCCCCCGCGCGCAAGCGCAACATCCTCGAGAACGCGGACCAGGCACGACAGTCGAAGGAGCTGGCGACGATGCGCCGCGACCTCGACCTCGACTGCGACGTGACGCAACTCGTGCTCTCGCCGCCGGACCGCTCGCAGCTCAAGGAGATGTTCCGGCGCTTCGAGTTCCGGAACCTGCTGCACCGTGTCGACGAGCTCGACGTTGCGCTCCCGGCCGCTCCGATGCTGCTCGAGAAGACTGCGGTTCCCTGGAGCGAGGAGCTCAGTAACAGCTTGTTGCAAGGAAGCCGGGAGGTGGCGGTCGCGCGTGACGAGGGGCGGGTTGCGGCCGCTGATGAGGCGCGCGTCGTCCTCTCGCCGGCCGAGAACGTCGGGCGGCCGGTGATCGTCCACGACGCGAAGGCGCAGGAGGTCGACGCGATCGACGACACGCTCCTGCTGGCGTACCTGATCGAGCCGTCGCGGCCCGAGTATCCCCTCGAGGAGCTCGAAGCCGAGTACGGCCTGGAGCTCGAGCCCGATCCGCCGACCGACGAGGAGACGACGGCGCTCGTCCGAAACGCGGCGGCGACCTACCGGCTCCGCGACCTGCTCCTCGACCGCGTTCGCGAGCGAGACATGGAGGCGCTCTACCGGAACGTCGAGCTCCCGCTCTCGCCCGTCCTGGCCGCGATGGAGCGGGCCGGGGTCAAGATCGACGAGTACCGCATGGGCGAGATCACGGCGCGCCTGCGCGAGATGGTCGAGGAGCTCGAGTCACGCGCGTACGAGCTCGCGGGCGAGGAGTTCATGCTCGGCTCGACGCAGCAGGTCGGCCGGATCCTGTTCGAGAAGCTCGGCCTGACGCCTGGTCGCAAAGGCAAGACCGGCTACTCGACCGACACGCGCGTCCTGCGCACGATCCGCGGCGAGCACGAGATCGTCGGCGTGATCGAGGAGTGGCGCGAGTACTCGAAGCTCCTGAACACGTACCTCGGCCCACTGCCCACCCTGATCGCCGAGGACGGGCGCCTGCATACGACGATCAATCAGGCGGTCGCCGCAACCGGACGGCTGTCCACGACGAGCCCGAACCTGCAGGCGATCCCGATCCGCACCGAGCTGGGCCGCGAGATCCGCTCCGCTTTCGTCGCCGAGCCCGGTCACAAGCTGCTCTCGGCCGACTACTCGCAGATCGAGCTCAGGATCCTGGCGCACGTCTCCGGAGAGCCGAAGCTGCGTGAAGCATTCGAGAAAGGCGAGGACATCCACACGGCCACGGCTGTCGAGGTGCTGGGAGTCGAGCCGGCCGACCTCACCTCGGCTCAGCGGTCCGTCGCGAAGATGATCAACTTCGGGATCGTCTACGGCATCTCGTCGTTCGGGCTCTCCGAGAACCTCGAGATCCCCCGCGAGGAGGCGCAGGCGTACATCGACGCGTACCTGGCGCGCTTCCCGCACGTGCAGGACTTCATCCGCAGGACGATCGAGCAGGCCGAGCGCGACGGGTTCGCGACGAGCCTGATGGGCCGGCGCCGGCCGGTTCCGGAGCTTCGCGCCTCGAACCGCCAGACGCGGTCGCTCGGCGAGCGGCTCGCGGTCAACTTCGTCATGCAGGGCTCGAACGCGGACATCATCAAAGTCGCCATGGTGCGAATACACGAGCGGCTGCGGGAGGAGGGGAGAGGCGCGCGCCTCGTCCTGCAGGTGCACGATGAGCTCCTGCTCGAGGTGCCGGACGCCGAGGTCTCCGCCGCGAAGGAGCTCGTGCGGGACGAGATGTGCCGCGCCTACGACCTCGATCCGCCGCTCGCCGTGGACGTTGGCGTGGGCGACGATTGGGCCGACGCGAAGAAATGACGAATCCCCCGCCTGGGTACCACTCCGTTTCGCCCTACCTCGTGACCGAGGACCTCGAAGGGCTCGTGTCCTTCGTCTGCGACGTGTTCGGAGGTGCCGACCGCCACCGGGCGACCGGTGCAGCCGGCCGGACTCACGTCGAAATCGAGGTCGGCGACTCGCTCGTCATGATCGGAGCGGGGAGCCCTGGTGGCGGGCGAACGGCGATGCTCCACGTCTACCTCGACGACGCGGGAGCGGCCTACCGCCGCGCTCTGGAGGCCGGTGCAGCCAGCGTCATGGAGGAGCACGAAACGGATTTCGGCGACCGCCGGTACGCGGTCGACGACCCGTGGGGGAACCAGTGGTGGATCTCGACACGGCAGTGACGCCCACCGACGGCGTCGCTCGGTTCGGCCGACCTCGGAGCTTCTAGCGGATCACAAGCCGGGCCCAGCTCGGCTTGCTCCGGTTGCCGGCCGCGTCGACCGAGCGCACGGAGTACCGCAGCAAGCCGCTCAGTTTGCGCGGCACTCGCCAAGAGACGCGCGAGGTGACGAACGGATTCGAGTCAGAGAGAGGAACGCGAATCGTCTTGAGTAAGCGGGTTCCGCGGTAGATGCGAACCGTCTGGGCGGTCCGGCCTCGGCCGTCGAGCACCCAGTACCGCAGTACTGCGACCTTTCCGTGCGCAGCGCGGGCCGGGTACGAAGCGACGTGCGGCGGTCGAGTGTCCGGCCCGATCGCGGGCGGCGTCGCCCCGGGCACCAGCTGGTAGTTGAACGTGCCGAGGTCAGGCGCGGTGTCCGTCTGCGGGCTCGGCACGGCCGCGACCACGTTGAAGCCCGAATTCGGCGCCAATCCGAGATCTGACAGCCTGGCCCCGAACTCCAGGAAATGGTCGCTCCATCCCCAGCTCCAGCCTGCGGGTGGGTCGACTCGCCGAAAGTCCCACCCATTGGATCGATAGAGCGTCGCTTCGGACCCGAACAAGCTGCTTTGGAACACGAACTCGACCTCCGTCCCGTAGAAGGCGCTGCCCGTGTCCGGGTTCTGATCCAGGTCGAGCGCGACGATCACCCCGGCCTGGCCGGTGTCCCAGTCGTAGCTGCCCGCGAACGTCACTCGGAAGGTGACATACCGTTCGTTGAGGTAGCCGTCGTAGTCCGAAACGTCGAGCCTGGTGATGTCGGGTGCGGAGCCCGCATCGCCAACGCGATCGGGGAAGGACGTGGAGTTGTCGGCGGCGGCAACCCCGATCCCGAAAAGAGCCGCTGCCGCACAGATCGGCACCGCTCGTCGCCAGAGGCCGAAGCGACGCTTCGACGGGGCGAACGAACTGGTCATGGCGGCAGCCTAAAGCCGCTCGTTGCATCAAGACAAATCTCGGGGAGGACCCACGGCAACCACACATAGGCTTTGCGCGTGAACGTGGGTCTCCCCGACGGCGTGTCGCTCTTCGTCCACGAGCTCGGTGAAGGCTTCCCGCTGATCGTGCTGCACGGGGGGCCCGGGCTCGACCATTCGATGTTCCGGCCGTACCTCGACCCGCTGGCAGAGGAGTTTCGGCTCCTCTACGTCGATGAGCGCGGACAGGGGCGGAGCGAGCGTGTCGATCCGGAGACGCTTTCGCTCGAGGTCTTCGCTCGCGACGTCGACCTGCTCGCCGAGGCGCTCGGGCTCGAGCGGTTCGCGCTGCTCGGGCACTCCTTCGGCGCGATCGTCGCCACCAAGCACGCGACGGCGCTCGGTACGGCCGCCGGTTACGTGATCTCGGGCGGCGGCGACTCCAGCGAGGCGCTCGACGAGGACGTGAACGCTTCGTTCGAGGCGCTGGACGAGAACCGCGAGGCGATCGAAGCCAGCTGGGAGCAGGAGAAGACGGTCAGAACGGAGCAGGAGCTGAAGGAGCTGCTGCGGACGCAGATGCCGTTCCACTTCGCGGGCGATCCTCCACCCGGCTACGGCGACGACATCGTCGGAACCCCCGATGTCCTGCGCTATTTCGCCAACATCGGCTACGGAAACTTCGACCACGTGCCGAGCCTGCGGCGCGTCTCGAAGCCGACGCTCGTCATCGTCGGCGAGCAGGACCGCACCACGACAGTGCGCGCGGCTCGCGTCCTGCACGAGGGAATCTCCGGCAGCGAGCTCGTCGTGGTGCCCGGGGCCGGCCACATGAGCTTCGTGGAGGCGCCGGAGGCGTATCTCGATGCCGTGGGCACGTTCTTGCACAAGGTGGCCGCTTGATGTGGCGCATCCGCCTCTTCCTGGAGCGCGTCGGCTGGAAGCCGATCGCGATCGGTGCGGCGATCGTCGTCATCCTTCTCGTGGCCGCAGGCGCGGCGTTCGTCCTGCTCTCGGGGGGCGACGAGAGCTCCACCGCCACGACGACCGCGCCAGAGGAGCGAACGAACCTCTACTACCTGCGGGCGGTGGCGCCGAAAGTGGCGCCGAACGGCTGCTCCATGCGGATCCGCTTCATCTGGAAACCCGACTACCACGCGCTCCAGTACCTCGGGACGACCGCGGTGATCACGGTGTCGGGAACCGACATCGCCGGCTCGTACCGGAAGAAGTTCACCCGCAAGGGCCTGTCCCTCGATGTAGGCCCTGTTTCGCTGCTCGGCGGCTACAAGCTGTGGTCGGCGCGGGTGACGGCCATGGACGGCGATCCGCCCGGAAACGACACCACTGTGCAGACCGCGACGCCTACGGGCACGAAGTGCGACTGATCGCGGTCTGAATCCAGAGAGAACCTTTACTCCAGGGCTATACTGCGCGGCTTCGCATGACCAACGGCACGGTTGATACGAACGCGACGACGACCCTGACCGAGGACGACGTCTGGACCACGGGGCCCGACGGGGAGCAGATCCCGAACTACGAGGCCACGTTCCCGACGATCAACGAGGGCGAAGTCGTCCACGGACAGGTCGTGCGCGTGGACAAGGACGAGGTTCTCGTCGACATCGGTTACAAGTCTGAAGGCGTGATCCCGGTCGCCGAGCTCTCCATCCGGCGCTCGGTGAATCCCGAGGACGAGGTCAAGCTCGGCGACGAGATCGACGCGCTCGTGCTCACGAAGGAGGACGCCGACGGGCGCCTGATCCTCTCGAAGAAGCGCGCGCGATTCGAAATCGCGTGGAAGGCGATCGAGGCTGCTGCCGAGAGCGGCGAGGCCGTGATCGGCAAGGTGATCGAGGTCGTCAAGGGCGGCCTGATCCTCGACCTGGGCGTGCGCGGCTTCCTTCCCGCATCGCTGGTCGATATCCGCCGTGTGCAGGATCTCGACGAGTTCCTGAGCCAGGAGCTCCGCTGCAAGGTGATCGAGCTCAACCGCTCGCGGAACAACGTCGTGCTCTC
>Ga0070684_100003822_pt1 | contig 11389 bp, 16 predicted proteins | sample KBSC723LmetaG_FD_65653 | JGI IMG/M metagenome (GOLD analysis project Ga0070684, IMG submission 65653) | Corn rhizosphere microbial communities from Kellogg Biological Station, Michigan, USA - KBS C7.2-3L metaG | ecosystem: Host-associated > Plants > Roots > Rhizosphere ...
GCCATCTCGAAGAGGTCGAGGATGCGGTCGCGCTCGCGGAAGCAGTACCAGAGCATCGAGATCGCGCCGAGGTCGAGCGCCGTCGTCCCCAGCCAGACCAGGTGGGAATGGATCCGGTTGAGCTCGAGGAAGATCACCCGCAGGTGTTTGGCCCGCTCGGGGATCTCCAGCCCGACCAGCCGCTCGACCGCGCCGCAGAAGGCCTCCATCTGGAAGAAATAGGAGACGTAGTCCATACGCTCGACGAAGGGGATGACCTTCCAGTAGGACTGCGCCTCGCAGGACTTTTCGATCCCGGTGTGGACGTAGCCGATCACCGGCCGCACCTCGCGCACCACCTCCCCTTCCAGGTCGACCACGAGCCGCAGCACCCCGTGCGTCGCCGGGTGGTGCGGCCCGACGTTGACCGTCATCACCTCGGACGTCTGGCCCGCGGGTCCTGTCGCCGCAGGGGACCCACCTGCGGTAGCTGAAGCTTCCTCGGCGGCGGTCCCCCCTGCGACGCCACCCGCGGGAGAGACGCCTGCGGCTGGCGCTCTAGCTTCAGCCATATTGCCGCTCGTTGTAGGTGAAGGTGACAGGCTCGCCGCCGACGGGGAAGTCGCGCCGCTGGGGCCAGCCGACGTAGTCGTCGGGGAGGAGGATCCGGGTCAGGTCGGGGTGGCCGCGGAAGACGATGCCGAAGAAGTCGAAGGCTTCGCGCTCCTGGAACTCGGCGGTTGGGAAGAGCTCGACGCAGGAGTCGATCTCCGGCAGGGCGTCCTTTCCCGGATTGGCGAGGAGCGCCTTCACGCGAAGGCGCTCCACTCGATCGCGGTTCAGCAGCTCGTAGTGGATCGCGAAGCGAGGCTCCGCCGGCAGGTAGTCCGCCGCATGGAGGCTCGACAGGAAGCGGTATTCGTGGCCGGGGGTTTCCCGCAGCCAGTTGAGGACCGCGAGGAGGTGCTGGGCGTCGATGACGAGCACCGCGCGATCGCGTTCGAGGCTCGTGTCGAGGACGGCCCCGGGGTGGTGCTGCTCGATCTCCCCCCGGATCAGCTCGAGTCCGGGAGCATCAGGCACTGGTCAGCTCCCTGGCTCGCTCGTAGGCATCGACGTCGCCGGCCCCGGGTTCGCTGCGGGGGCCGCCCCGCGCCCACTCCTCGGTGCCGAGCGCGTTGTAGCGCTGTCGCCAGCCCGGATCCGGATTGCCCTGGATCTTGCGCTGCAGCTTGGTGAAGCCGTAGAGGACCGCCTCGGGGCGGGGCGGGCAGCCGGGCACGTAGATGTCGACCGGCATGAACTTGTCGGCGCCCTGCACGACCGCGTAGTTGGAGAACATCCCGGCCGAGGAGGAGCAGGCGCCCATCGCCATCACCCATTTCGGCTCCAGCATCTGGTCGTAGAGGCGGCGGACGACCGGCGCCATCTTGATCGAGACCCGGCCCGAGAGGATGATCAGGTCAGCCTGACGCGGCGACGCGCGCAGCGCCTCGGCGCCGAAGCGGGCGAGGTCGTAACGGGCGGTGACGATCGAGATCGGCGCCTCGATCGCGCAGCAGGCGAGGCCGAAGGTGAGCGGGAAGATCGAGTTCGAGCGCGCCCAGCCGAGCATCTTCTCGAAGCTCGTCAGCACGACCTTCTCCTCGACGTGTCGCTCCAGCTCCTCCCCCTCGAGGTCGCCGCGCAGCATGTCGCGAGCGCGCAGCTGGCGCTCGCGCATCGTGGTCCGCTCTACCTCCAATCGAGGGCTCCCTTGCGCCAGACGTAGACGAAGGCGACGAGCAGGAGGGCGACGAAGGTGACGAGCTCGCCGAGGACGAAGAGGCTGTCGGCGGCCTTCAGGATCACCCCGATCGGGTAGAGGAAGACGACCTCTATGTCGAAGAGGATGAAGAGCATCGCGATCAGGTAGAAGCTGACGCCGAAGCGCAGCCCGTGCGAGGAGTCGACCGGGATGCCGGACTCGTACGGCTCGAGCTGGCGGGTGCTCGCCGCGGTCGACTTCTTCGACCGCTTCGGCCCCAGCACGTGGTTGAGCATGGCGAAGGCGCCGCCGACTGTGACGCCGAGGAAGGCGAAGACGAGAATCGGGAGGTAGCTCTTCAGCACGTGGGAGTCCGTTTAGGCTGGCGGCTCGTCCCAGTACTCATCGCGCCCGGACGACCGCCTGACGCGGGATTTATATACCCACCTTGTAACAGATTGCTACATAGTGATTTTCCGCATCAGCAAGCCGAATCCCGACCCTCTTAGGAGGAAATAGCCGCCGTGGCCGGGGTCCACCTCGCGGTCGGCTGCGCGCTGATCCTGCTCAACCTCGCCGCCTTCGCCATGGGCGGCCTCGCCTGGTACCGCGAACGGCCCTCGGTCCGCTTCTGGTACCTGCTCCGCGCCGCCCAGGCCTCCGTCTTCCTGCAGGCGATGCTCGGCGGGCTGCTCGTCTTCACCGGGCACAAGGCCGACGAAAGCCTCCACTACCTCTACGGCATCCTGCCCCTGCTCGTCTCCCTGCTCGCGGAGGGGGCCCGCACCGGCGCCGCCGAACGCGAGCTCGGCGACGTCGACTTCGAGTCGCTTCCCGCCGAGGCCCAGCAGTCGCTCGCCCTCGCCATCGTCCGCCGCGAGATGGGGATCATGGCCGTCGGCTGCGGCGTGATCTTCTTCCTCGCCCTGCGGGCGGCCGGGACCAGCGGGGCTTTCTAGCCGTAGCCATCCCCGAGGCTATTTTCCTTTCGCCACCTTCGCCGTCTTCGCTCCTTTGTTGGTGCTCCGAACCGTTGGAGCTTCAGCGTCCGTCTGCAGCTGGGTGAGCAATCTTTTGGCACTTTTCCGCACCGGGCTGCCGCCGTCCTCCTCGATCGGTTTGAGTCGGCCGACCGCGTAGGTGGTGGCTTCGCCGCGGGGGGCCTCATACAGGCCGGCGGGTTCTTTAAAGAGATCCGACCGCGCGTAGAAGATCGTTTTTTCGGTAACGGTGACGTAGACCCCGGTTATGTCCACACGCTTTTCGTTCGGACCGAAGTGAATCGCGATCGCCTGAGCGAATTTCTGCGTCTCGACGATCAGGAAGGCGCAACTTGCCGAGAAGACAAAGGAGGCGACGAACACACTGATCAGCAGCGGTAGTAGGCGCTGTTTGGTGGTGAAGCCGATTCCGATCGTAGCCAGGGCAAGGATCAGGGTGAGTCCGATCAGGCCCAATACCCAAGCCCAGCTGAGTTCCGTCGTGATGGCGAAGATGGCGGCCCCCAGAACCAGTCCACCGAGCACGAAGAGCGTTCCGTAGGTGATGGCTCCCTTGGGGTCGGCGAGGGCAATGAGAAGTGCGGCGCCGAGTCCGATCAGGACGAAGATGATCATTTCCTGCGCCCCTTGGACGAGCAGCTCGGTCCTCGGTATCGCGGTGACGGCCTGGACCGGCGGCACGCCGATCGCGTCGAACCGCGCCCAGAAGATCGCCGCGCCAACCACGACGACGGCGCCCGTGACGCCCACACCCGTCGCGATCGCTCCCAGTACCTTGACCGTGATACCGGTGAGGCTGCTTTCGCCTCCGTCTTCTTTCGCCTCCTCTTTTTCCGGGCTGTCTTTCTTGGCCGTCTCGTCGCAGCTGACGGTCAAGCACCCGAACCCGACCTTCTTGCAGCCGGGCTCAGGCGTGGGCGTGACACCGCTCTCTTCTTCTGCCTCCTTTATCGCCTTCTCTTCGTATTCTCTCTTCCATTGCGCCTTGTCCTCGTGGCGTACCGGTGTGGTGAACCAGTGCAGCAATTCCCTGAGCTTCGTTCGCTCCGGTTTCGTCGGCTTGGGCTCGCCCCGCGCAGAGGGATTTGTTGCCGGGCCTTTGGCTCCGCACTTCTTGCGAGCACAGAGCAGCAGCGTCAGGGCCGCGAGGGCGGCCGCCCCCTTAGCGCGGTCGGACTCGGAACAAGCACGAGCGTGTGTCCGGCGCCTCACGGCATCCGACCCTCTCACGGGGACATGAAGTAGTCAAATACGCTTTAAGCGTTACTGCTTGCCTGACGCTCCAGGCCTATCTGGGTCAACGCGACGAGGCCGAAGAGGATGCCGGTGGTGATGTGGAGGGCGGCGTCGGCTCCGTTGTCCGGGAAGGCGAAGATCCCGGCCGGGCTGGTCGAGAACGCCGCCCAGATGCCTGTCAGGATCAGCGCGGCGGAGACGAAGATCGCGTAGAGGACGGCCCAGCGGGGCTTCAGCGCGAAGAGGAAGGCGGGCCCGAAGAGCAGGAAGCCGGAGAGTGCGTGGACGCCGTTGAAGTCGACGCCGAGGACGACCTTGGTCGGCGCGCCCGCACCGAAGTGGAAGCTCGGTTCGGCGATCAGGCCGGCGGTCGCCCAGAGCAGTTGCAGCGTCGCCAGGACGACGATGCCCCACTGCGCGAACGTCCACCTCGGCCGCGATACCGCTATCGCCTCCATCGGCGCAGAGCCTACTCCCGAACGGCGTACCGGCGGGGAGAGAAACCGACGCTGTCGCCTTAAGAGGCCATGGCCGTCCCGACAACAAGACCATTGGATACAATATGGTCAGTGAAGAGGACGCAGACTCTGGTCCAGCTCAACGACGTGATGCTGCAACGGCTCGACGAGCGCGCTGCACGCGAGGGCCGGTCGCGGTCAGCCCTGATCCGGGATGCGATCGATGCGTACCTCTATGACGAGGAGCAGGCTCGGATCGACCGCGAAATCAGGGAGGGCTATGAACGGATTCCCGAGACAGAGGAGGAGATGGCCTGGGCGGAAGCGAGCGCCCGGGAAGCCGTCGAGGAAGAGCCGTGGTGAAGAGGGGCGACATCTGCTGGGTGGAGCTTCCCAATGAGAAGCGACGGCCGGGGCTGGTTCTGACTCGCGCCGAGGCGATCCCCGCGATGCGAAAGGTCATGGTCGCTTACCTGACCAGCACGATTCGAGGGATTCCCAGCGAGGTTCGCCTGGACGGGGGTGACGGCATGCCGAAGGAGTGTGTGATCAGCCTCGACAACGTCCGCACGGTCTCCAAGGCGATCTTGAGCGAGCCGATCGTCTCCCTCTCGGGCCCCCGCATGCACGAGGTCTGCCGCGCACTTGCGATCGCGACCGGCTGCGCCTGAGTGCGGCCCCTCAGTCCAGCGGCCGGTACGCGCCGCCGCTGAAGATGAGCGGATCGCCCTCGCCGGTCGCCAGGTCGCGGACCTCGCCGGTGACGATCACATGGTCGCCGCCGGCGATCACGTCGCGCAGCTCGCAGGCGATCCAGACCAGGGCCTCGTCGATAGCCGGGATGCCGCCCCGCTCGCTCCAGCCGACGCCGGTCCACTTGTCGGCGACCGGCGCCTTGGTGGCGAAGGAGCGGGCGATCTCCTCCTGCCCGGCATGCAGGACGCTGATCCCGAAGCGGTTGGCGGCCTGGACGGCGAGCAGGGTGCGGGAACCGCGATCGAGGCAGGCGAGCATCAGCATCGGCTCGATCGAGAGCGAGCAGACGGCGTTGGCCGTGGCCCCGGCCGGCCCGTCGGGCCCGCCGGCGCTGACCACCGTGACGCCGGTCGGCAGCAGGCTCATTGCGGCACGGAAGCGGGCGGGGTCGGGCGGACTCATCGCTGCCCGGGACAATATGATGCCCGCCGCGTGCGCCCAGCCATCGCCACAGCCCTGGCCGTCCTCGCGGCCCTCGTGCTCGCCGCCTGCGGTTTCGGCTCCGAAGGCGTCTCGGTCTCCCAGAGCGATCCCAACCACGAAGGGGCCGAGCTCTTCGCCACGCACTGCTCCGGGTGCCACACGCTGAGCGCGGCCGGCAGCCAGGGCACCGGCAACCGCGGCGTGCGGACGCAGGGGCCGAACCTCAATGGGCGAACCGAGACCTATGAAGACGCGCTATTCGCGATCCAGAACGGCGGTTTCTCCGGCGCGATCATGCCCCAGAACATCGTCGTCGGCGCCGAAGCCGAAGAGGTCGCCCGCTTCGTCGCCAAGTACGCGGGCAGCGAAGCGGAAACCTCGCCCCGCCCCGGGCAGACCTCTCCTTAGTCGGGCCGAGCCATGCTCGATCTGAGGCTGATCCGCTCCGACTCTGAGCGGGTCAAGCAAGCGCTGGCCCGCCGCGGTGCCGCCGAGCAGGTCGACGAGCTGCTCGCCTTGGACGCGCACCGCCGCGAGCTGCTGCCCGAGATCGAGGGCGCCCAGGCGGAACGCAAGGCGCTCTCCAAGCAGATCGGCGAGGCGAAGCAGCGGGGTGAAGCGGCGGAGGAGCCGATGCAGGCGGTGGCCGCCCTGAAGGAGAGGATCGAGACGGGCAAAGCCGAGCTCGAGCAGGTCGACGCCGACCTGCAGCGCCTGGCGAGTGCGCTTCCCAACCTGCCCGATCCCGACGCTCCGGAGGGGATGAGTGAGGAGGACGCGGTGGTCCTGCGCGAGGAGGGGGAGAGGCCGAGCTTCGACTTCGAGCCGCGCGACCACCTCGAGATCGGCACCGACCTGGGCCTGATCGACATGGAGACGGGAGCGAAGGTCTCCGGCTCCCGTTTCGCCTACCTGAAGGGCGACCTCGTCATGCTCGAGCTCGCCCTGGTCCGCTTCGCGCTCGAGCTCGTCCGCGCCGAGGGGCACGAGCCGGTGGTCCCGCCCGTGCTCGTGCGCGAAGAGGCGCTCTACGGCACCGGGTTCCTGCCCGGGGACCGCGACCAGATATACGAGATCCCCAAGGACGAGCTCTTCCTAGTCGGCACCTCCGAGGTCTCGCTCGCGGCCCTGCACGCCGACGAGATCCTCGAGGCGGAGCGGCTGCCGCTCCGCTACGCGGGCCTCTCCACCTGCTTCCGGCGCGAGGCCGGCGCGGCCGGCCGCGACACCCGCGGCATCTTCCGCGTGCACCAGTTCGACAAGGTCGAGATGTTCTCGTTCGTCGAGCCCTCCCAGTCGGCCGCCGAGCACGAGCGGCTGCTCTCGATCGAGGAGCGGATCCTCACCGAGCTGGAGATCCCCTACCGCGTCGTCAACGTCGCCGCCGGTGACCTCGGTGCCCCGGCGGCGAAGAAGTACGACTGCGAGGCGTGGATCCCGAGCCAGCAGCGCTATCGCGAGCTGACCTCGTGCTCGAACACGACCGACTACCAGGCGCGCCGCCTCGGCTGTAGGTATCGGCCCGTCGACGGCGAATCTCCCCAAGCGGTGCACACGTTGAACGGCACGGCGGTTGCGGTGGGGAGGACGATGATCGCGCTGGTCGAGAACCGGCAGGAGCGGGACGGCTCGTTCACACTACCCACTATTTTGCATTCGTACGGTGCCCCTGAGAGGATCGGGGCGTCATGAGCGTGCGCGACGCGAAGCGGGTGGTCCTCTGCGATGACCACGAGATCGTCCGCGAGGCGATCAAGTCCCGGATGGCCAACTCGAACATCGTCGAGATCGTCGGCGAGGCCGGCAACGGGCGCGACGTGGTCGACGTCGTCAAGGAGCTCGAACCCGATGTGTTGATCATCGACGTCGAGCTGCCCAAGCGCGACGGGATCGAGGCGACCAAGGAGGTGCTCAAGGCTAGGCCACGGACCAAGGTGATCATCTTCACCGCCCATGCCCAGCCCGACCTCCTGGCCCTGGCGCTGCGGGCCGGCGCCTCGGGCTACGTGCTGAAGTCGGCGCCGGCGGAGGACATCGCCCGCGCGGTGAAAGCGGTGACCGGCGGTGGCACCTTCCTCGGCGGCGATTTCGCCGGTGGCAAGCCCTCGGAGGTTGAGAAGCTGCTCGACCTCTCGCCGCGCGAGCGCCAGATCCTCGAGCTGCTCGCCGAGGGCCTGCGCGTGAAAGAGATCGCCGAGCGACTCCAGCTCAGCCCGGCGACCGTTCACACCCACGTGCGCAACGCAATCGCCAAGCTGGAGGTCGACACGCGGACCGAGGCGGTCGCCCTGGCGGTCCGCTTCAGCTACCTCGGCGCCGGCGGCGCCGTCAAAAGCTAGTCCCGCTCGAGCTGCAGGGCGCAGCCGTTGATGCAGTAGCGCTTGCCGCCGGGCCCGGGGCCGTCCTCGAAGACATGGCCGAGGTGGGCTCCGCAGCTCTTGCAGACGACCTCGGTGCGTCGCATGAAGAGGCTGTTGTCCGGGCGCAGCTCGACGTGCTCGAGGTTGACCGGGTCGGTGAAGCTGGGCCAGCCGGTGCCCGAGTCGAACTTGGTGTCCGAGGAGAAGAGCTCGGAGCCGCAGCACACGCAGCGGTACATCCCCTCGCCCTTCTCGTCCCAGTACGGTCCGGTGAAGGCGCGCTCGGTGCCGGCGTTGCGGGTGACCTCGTACTGCTCAGGCGTAAGTTGCTCTCGCCACTCGGCGTCGGTCTTGTCGATCTTCTCCATGGGTCAAGGTTAGAGGGAGGCGGGCATCGCCTCCCCTCTACGATGCCGCCGCGATGGACGAAGCCTTCTATACCCGGAGCGGCGAGAGCAGCTACTTGGCCAGTGAGCTAACGAGGGGGCCGTGGGACCCTGGCGCCCAGCATGCGGGACCGCCGGCGGCGTTGCTCGGTCGTGAGATCGAGCGGGTCGAGGGGGCCGGGGAGTTCCAGGTGGGGCGGGTGGGGCTCGAGATCCTGCGGCCGGTGCCGATCGGCGAGGTGCGGCTCGAGTCGCGGGTGCTGAGGCCTGGGAAGAAAGTGCAGCTCGTGGAGGCGTCTCTCTCGGCCGGCGACGCCGAGGTGATGCGTGCGACGGCGTGGCTGCTGCGGGTGCACCCGCTCGAGCTGCCGGAGGGTGCGGCTGCCGACGATGATCCACCGCAGGGACCGGAGCTGGGCTGGACGCCGGAGTTCTTCCCCACCGGGCAAGACGTCGGGTATGAGACGGCGATGGAGTGGAGATCGGTCTCCGGCGGGCTCCTCGAGCCGGGGCCGGCGACGATCTGGATGCGGATGCGTCACCCGCTCGTCGAGACGGAGGAGCCGACGCCGTTGCAGCGGGCGCTGATCGCCGCCGATGTTGGCAACGGGATCAGTACCGTGCTCGACTACCGCCGCTACCTCTTTATAAACGTCGACCTCACCGTTCACTTCGAGCGGATGCCCGAGGGCGAGTGGGTCTGCGTCGACGCCGTCACCCGTCCTCACCCGAACGGCATCGGAACCGCCGAATCCGAGCTCTCGGACAGGCGCGGCCGGATCGGCCGCGCCGCCCAGTCCCTCTTCATCGCGCGGCGTTAGCGCGTCGCCAGGAGAGCTCGGCCGCGCGGCGCGATCGCGAGGGCGATCGTCGCTGCCGAGACGAGGGCGATCGCGGCGGAGAGCAGGAAGGCTCCCTCGTAGCTGATCAGGGCCGAGGTCACGCCGGCGAGCGGGGCGCCGAGGCCGACGCCGGCGTCGAAGAACGCGGTGAAGGTGCCGAGCGCCGCGCCGCGCCGGCGGTCGGAGACCCTGCCGACGACGATCAGCGAGAGCGACGGGTAGAGCAGGGCGAAGGCGACGCCCATCGCAAGGGCCCCCGCAAGGGCGACCGCGAGGGCGTGCGCGAAGGCGATGGCCGTCAGCCCGACCGCCTCGACGACGGCGGCCACCGTCGCCACCCGCGCCGGCCCGATCCGGTCGGGCAGGTCGCCGCCGAGCAGGCGGGTGACCACGATCATCGTCGCGAACGCGCCGAACACGGTGGCGCCGTGCCCGACGCCGCGAGCTTCGAGGTGGAGGACGACGAAGGCGGCGATCGCCGCGTAGCCGGCAGCGCCGAGCGCCATCGCCACCCCGGGACGAACCGCCTCTCTCGCGATCAGCGGGTGGTGTTCCTCCTCGATTCCCGGCGCCGGCTCGAAGGGGTCGGGCACCCGTGTCGCGATCGCCGCACCGAGCGCAGGGAGGATGCCGGCGAAGATCCAGACCGCGCTGTAGCCGGAGGAGTGCAGGAGCAGCTCGCCCAGCAGCGGGCCGATGCTCAGCGCGCCCCAGACCGCGAGCCCGTAGAGCCCGATCACGCGGCCACGCCTCCCGGGCGGCGCCAGGTCCACGATCCAGGCCGATCCCGCCGTGAAGACGGATCCCTCGCCGGCGCCGAGGACGAGCCGGGCCAGGATCAGCCCCGCAACGCCGAAGGGCAGCAGGTACATGAACCCCCCGGCCGCGACGAGCAGGGCGCCGAGGAGGACGGTCGGCTTGCGGCCGCGGTGGTCCGCCAGGCGGCCGGCGACGGGGCGCAGCATCAGGCCGGTCACCGCGTAGCTGCCGATCACGACGCCGACCGCGACGTTGCCGGCGTCGAGCGGGCCGTGGACGTAGCGCGGCAGCACCGGCAGCACGGCGCCCACCGCGAGCAGGCAGCAGAAGGTGACGGCGAAGACGCCCGCGAAGGCGACTCCGGGCCGGGCCTGTCGGTTCATCGCAGGAGCGCCGCCAGGTCGGCGATCACGTGGTCGGGCGCCGGATCGGCCGCTTCCGCATCGGCCGCCGAGGCGGCGCCGCTGAGGACGAGGATCGTCGCCAGCCCGGCCCGCCGCCCGCCCTCGATGTCGGAGGAGATGCGGTCGCCGACCATCGCCACCCGATCCGCGGCGGGCATCAGCGCCCGCGCCTCCTCGAACAGATATCGCTCGGGCTTGCCACCGGTCTCAGCGGTCTTTCCGGACGCCGTCTCGACGGCCGCCAGTGTGGCGCCGGTTCCGGGCCAGGCGCCGCCGGGCATCGGCAGCGTCGGGTCGCGGCTGGTCCCGAACAACATCGCGCCGTTCTGCAGCGCTCGGGTCGCGGTCCACAGCTCGGCGTAGTCGAACTCGCGGTGGGCGGAGACGACGACGACGACGGCCCTCTGTGCGGCCTCGTCGTCGACCAGCGTAAGACCGGCGTCGGCGACTGTCTGCTTGAAGCCCGGCGCTCCGATCACGAACGCGGTCGCCCCCGCACCGACGCGCTGGGCGGCGAGCCGAGCCGTGGCGACGCCGCCTGTGACGACCCGCTCGTCCGCAACGGGGACGCCGGCGTCGCGCAAGCGCGCGGCGTAGGCCCGCGGCGACCGCACCGAGTTGTTGGTGACGAAGACGATCTCCTTGTCGTCGGCCAATAGCTTCTGCAGAGCGTCCACCGCACCGGGCAGGAGCTCTCGCCCCTCCCAGACGACCCCGTCGAGGTCGACCAGAAACCCATCGAAGCTGTCCGCGAGCGCCATCTGGCGACGCAGGCTATTGGGCCGATTCCGGTAGGGCTGGAACGTCTTGTACTTTTTCCGCGACCACGCTCGCGGACAGTCATAACCTGTCTTCGGGAAAAGCTAAGTGGAACCCCTGCCCGGATCGGCCAACAACAACGTCATCGTCGCCACCGGCGTCTCCCGCCGCTTCGGCGAGGGAGCGGCGGCGGTCGACGCGCTCGTGGGCCTCAGCACCGGCTTCGAGCGCGGTCGCTTCACCGCGATCATGGGACCCTCCGGCTCCGGCAAGTCGACG
>Ga0070684_100003828_pt1 | contig 11380 bp, 9 predicted proteins | sample KBSC723LmetaG_FD_65653 | JGI IMG/M metagenome (GOLD analysis project Ga0070684, IMG submission 65653) | Corn rhizosphere microbial communities from Kellogg Biological Station, Michigan, USA - KBS C7.2-3L metaG | ecosystem: Host-associated > Plants > Roots > Rhizosphere ...
TTCCGCAACCCAACGCGCTGTCATCCCGACCGGAGCGCAGCGGAGTGGAGGGATCTGCAGTTGTCTTTCACATTCGCGCCCGGCATTACTTCCGAGTTGGCGACGTCTCGCCCGAAACGCCCAAGTCGCCCAGATCTTTCGCACCCCAACGCGCTGTCATCCCGACCGGAGCGCAGCGAAGTGGAGGGATCCGCAGTTGCTCCTAAAATCCGCGCCCCGCATTACTTCCGAGTTGCCGACCACTCGGGAACATGAAGTGGACCACCGCGTTATCATCTAGCAGATTCAGCACCACCATGACGCGAGAAGAGTTCAGCCAGTTCGTAGAACAGTCGGTCGAAGAAGTCATTCGCATCGCCGAGGAGAAATGCGGCACGACCCTGCCACGAAGGTACTCGTTCCGCTGGCTGGGGCGGTCACGTCCAGTGGTAGACAACAATATCGTCGAGCACATCGTCCAGCGGGTGTTCGTGGACGACGAGCACATCTATCCGTGCGTCGATCTTGGCGTGGCGGATTTGCAGGAGGACGGCTCGCTGGTGATTGTGGGGAGCGTCGCGGGATACTCTCCGCGACCATTCGGGCGCAACTGGACCGGGCGAGAGGGGCCGTTCGTGTCGGTAGTGGGAATGCCTCTTTTGAACCGGATGGCAGGAAAGGCATCCAGTTGGTCACCTGATGGCACGTTCGCCTATGTCACTCCCGATCTAAAGAAGTGAATGATGATGGTTCCCATTGGCGAACAAACGTCATAGGGACGAGTTGGCGACCACTCGCCCACAACGCCCAGGTCGCCCACGATCTTCCGCCCCTCCAACGCGCTGTCATCCCGACCGGAGCGCAGCGGAGTGGAGGGATCTGCAGTTGTTCTAAAATCCGCGCCCCGCGTTACTTCCGAGTTGCCGACCACTCGCTCACAACTCCTAAGTCGCCGAGATCTTCCGCCTCTCCAGCGCGCTGTCATCCCGACCGGAGCGCAGCGAAGTGGAGGGATCTGCAGTTGTTTCTAAAATGCGCGCCCGGCATTACTTCCGAGTTGGCGACTAACCGTCCATAGCCCGATTCGGGGATGTGTCAGTTTCGGATGTATCACACACAAGGCACATCGCCTGGCAGGCAAGCGCCACAGTCAATGGCATGAAGGTCCATTGCCGACGGGCGTCATCTGCTGAAGGAAAGGGGGCAGGAACAATGAAAGCCCTTGTACGCGCAGGCAAACACCTGTTTGTCGGTGTACTCTTCCTTTCTTCCTTTGCGATAACCGGATGCGTGGAGGCAAACTGGACTTTGGCGCATGAGTCGAGACTGCCAATGGGCATAAAACTCCCGCCGGGATTTACGCTCAAAGAGGTTTCAGTCGACATGAACACGTACGGCGCGGATGGTGTGAAATTCACAGTGAGAGACAGGAAAGGGAAAAAGCTTGCAGAAGTAAAAGGTAATTCCCGGCCCTACCCTCATGACAATATTGTCGTCATTAACGGCGCAACTGAAGTACTCGCACTCGAACCGTGTGCAGGACACCAATGTTATGTACAAAACGGGCATGTCGTCGCGCTGTTCTATGTCGTTGACAGACCTAATGAAAGTAATGAGATCTTGACGGCCAGGCTGCCAATGTGTCCAAAGAACGGAGAGAACAAAATTGACTTCGAGCCAAATCCCGGAGGGTTGCACATGCCGTTTCGACACAAGTAATTGGTCGGGTGTCACAGGAGCCCATCCATAAATCCAGTTGGCGTTCAGTTTTTGGTCCACTTCTGCACGAATGACCGCCGATAGTTCCCGAATGACCCCAATCCGGAAGTTTCAACCTCAAAACCTGCGCACCCGATCTACCGAGCACCTGCAGCACAGATTCAGCACAAGAATCGGGCGGCCCTTCTGCTGGTGCATCGATGCGATGCACCTCCGAGCCCTGCCGAACCGCAGCCCTGAAAACCTCCGGGCTTCATCCCCTGCACCAATACTCCATTCGTGAAATGCACAAAGCATGTGAGCTAGATCACCAAAACCGCGATCACGCGCGGCGTAGAATCGCCTCGAATGCATGAGCTTTCCATCGTAAGCAGCATTGTCGATTCGGTCACCGAGTCCCTGAAGGCCTATCCCGGGGCACGGGTTCTGGAAGTGCGCCTGCGTGTCGGCGCGCTGGCGGCCGTGGTTGAAGATTCACTCCAGTTCTGCTGGGGCATCGCTACCGACGGCTCGGACCTGGCGGGGGCGCGGCTGGTAGTGAATACCGTTCCGGTGACAGTGCACTGTGCGGCCTGCGGCCAGAATGGGGCCCTTGAAAGCCTGCAGCATTTTCACTGCGCCAATTGCGGCGCGTCGGCAACCGACGTACGCTCGGGCCGCGAGCTGGAGATCGAATCGATAGAGATCGAGGATGCCGCGGAAATCGCGGAGGAAGTGACGAGATGACGACGCGGATCGTGGAACTGCGGCAGGGAATCCTCAAGAAGAACGACGAGTTGGCCCGTGAGCTGCGCGGCCGGTTTGAAGCCGCCGGCGTGCTCGTGCTCAACCTGGTCTCGAGCCCAGGCACCGGCAAAACCGAGTTCCTGCAGAAGACCCTCGCCGCCCTTCGCCTCATCGGATCTCGCGCCGCCGCCCTGGTCGGCGACCTTGAAACCGACAATGACGCGCGCCGGCTCGCTCTCAGCGGTGTCCCCGTCCGCCAGATCAATACCCACGGCATCTGCCACCTCGAGGCGGAAATGGTCAGCCGGCACCTGGAAAGCTGGGACGGCGTGGAATTGGGCGGCCTCGACTACCTGTTCATCGAGAACGTCGGCAACCTGGTCTGCCCGTCGAGCTACGATCTGGGCGAGCGCATCCGGGTCGCGCTGCTGAGCGTGACTGAGGGCGAGGACAAGCCGCTGAAGTATCCCACGCTGTTCAACTCGGTCGACGCGGCAATCATCACCAAAATGGATATCGCCGAAGCTGTGGGCTTCAATCGTGAGGCCGCGCTCCGCAACATTCGCGAAATCCGCCCCGGTATCCGGATCTTTGAGACAGCTGCCAGAACCGGCGCAGGCATAGAGGCGTGGCTCGACTATCTCGCTGAGCAGAAGGGCGCGACCCGCATCTGACGAAGAGGCCCCTGGCGACTCATTGTGGCGAAAACGGCCCCCGCATCCTGCATCCCAGTCCCCGCACCCTGAAACCTCTGTCCCTTGTTCCCTGTCCCCTGTTCCCTGCCTTCAACACCTGTATCCGCGATCACATCCAGGCGATCGCGGCCGTGCTACTGTAACTTGCTCCCGGAGAAAACCGGGCCCGAAACGCAAGGAGCGAAATGAGAAACAAAACAAATTTTTTTCTGGCTTCTCTTTTCTTTCGCTTCTCGCTGTTTCTTCGGAATTCGTGTAAGCGGCAATAGAACCAGCGGTTTATAGCAAATCGGATTCAAACGGCATCCTTCGCGGTTTTCCGAAATGCCGCCCCTTCCCGCCACGATCAGGAACTCAGGAGAGTTGTCGTCAAAACACTTTCACTGCCTGCCGAATCTCCACCCCGTTCCCGCATCGGCCGCACCACCCGTTCACTCGCGCGATCCTTCCCACCTCTGCCACGTCGCCTCCTTTCCGCGTCCGCTCGCCTAAATCCTCATCCGATAGACTGGACCGTGCGCCGCCGAGTCGGCGTGCGCGGAAACGGAGCAGCACCTTGGCGGAGAACGGCAGCACTGTGTACGACGTGGCAATCATCGGCAGCGGACCGGCGGGATATACGGCGGCGATTCGCGGCGGCCAGTACGGGCTCAAGGTAGCGCTGATTGAAGCGGAAACCTCGCTGGGCGGCACCTGCCTCCGCGTGGGCTGCATTCCCACCAAGGCCCTGCTCTTCAACGCCGAAATCTGGGACCACCTGAAACATGCCGCCGAATACGGCATCGCAGGCATCGGCACACCGCAGCTCGACTGGGCCGCGGTGCAAAAGCGCAAGAGCGCCATCGTCGCGAAGCACACCAAGGGCCTCGAGTTCCTGATGAAGAAGAACAAGGTCACGGTGGTCCGCGGATACGGGCGGCTCACCGGCCCGGCCGGCCAGGACGGCGTGCACACCGTCGATGTCGAGAGCGCGGGCGGCGCCACGCAGCAGCTCAGGGCGAAGAACCTCATTCTCGCTACCGGCTCCGAGGCCCGCATGCTCTTCGGCAACAAGCCCGACGATCGCGTCCTGACCAATATTGAAATACTTTCGCTTGCCGAGCCGCCCAAATCGCTGATCGTGATTGGCGCCGGCGCCGTGGGCGTCGAGTTCGCATCGATCTTCCGCAGCTTCGGGACGGAAGTGACCATCGTCGAGTATCTGCCGCGCGTCGTGCCGGTAGAAGACGAGGACATCTCGAAAGAACTCACCCGCCTGTTCAAGAAGCGCGGCATCGACGTGAACACCGGCTGCAGCGTGCAGTCGATCGAGAAGACAACTGCGGGCGTGAAGGTGGCGTGGACAACCGCCAACGGCCAGGCGCGCGAACAGGAAGCGGAAAAGGTTCTGGTCGCTGTGGGCCGCGCCCCTCGCACGGCAGGCGTAGGAATCGAGAAGACCAGGATCGAGCTGGAGCGCGGCTTAGTGAAGGTGAACGAGGCGCAGCAGACCGCCGAACCGGGCATTTACGCCATCGGCGACATCGTGGCTGGACTGCCACAGCTTGCCCATGTCGGCGGCATGAGCGGGCTGGTGGCCATGGCGAAGATCGCCGGACGCAAGTTCCGTCCCGTACGGCGCGACCGCATTCCCGGGTGCACCTACACCGATCCGCAGATCGGGTCCGCAGGCCTCACCGAGGCCCAGGCACGCGAAAAGGGCTACGACGTGAAGGTGGGCAAGTTCCCGTTCGCAGGCAACTCGAAGGCGACGATCGTGGACAGCCACGACGGCTTCGTGAAAATTGTTGCGGATGCAAAGTACGGCGAGATTCTCGGCGTGCACATCATCGGGCCCAGCGCGACCGAGCTCGTCGCCGAGGCGGTGGCTGTAATGGAACTGGAAGGCACGGTGGACGAGCTGATGTTCACCATCCACGCACATCCAACGCTGGGCGAAGCCATGCTCGACGCCTACGCGGCTGTCGAGGGCATGGCGATCAATGCCTGAGGGGAACCGACACCCTCGCGCGGAACAGGCTCCCGGCGTTTACCCGGCGAGTCGCCGACGTTCGTGACCCGGGCAAGAGAATCGCCCGGGAGCCCAGTTCTACACCAGGCCGTTGAACGTGGTTGAGAGATGTGCGTACGCGCCAGCCACGCTCGTGGCTACATTCTTTTCGGCGGCGATGGCGCAGAACGACAGAAGCGCGACGATCAACGCGTATTCGACGAGATCCTGGCCATCTTCGTTCAGAACCCGATTCTTCAGATGAATCAACAGCGGTAGAACCCTGGCAACCATTGTGAACTGCCTCCATTCCGGGAATCGCGCAATCTACTGTCCCTGCGCGTTCGCCTCCGAACCTTCCCTTTGACATTCCGGGAATGGCTACCCATCCTGAACGGCGCAGGACCGGTATTCACGGACGCGTATAGGTAATGGGCAGTATTTCCCAGATCGTAACCGCTGTCTACGGTACTTTAGGGTTAGATACCTCAGGTGCCTTTAAAGCCGATGGATGTTGCAGGCCGCAAGTTCCCCGACTCCGGCCCCTCATAAAGTGCCATCGTGAACAGCTATAAGGGCTTCGAGCGCGTGTCGGCGCGCTGCTTCAGGGGGCCTGACGCACTTTCAGGAGCTTGATTTCGTGCCCTCCCAGCGTATAGACGACCTGAGGCATTTCCACCTTGTCTGGCAGCAGCAGGTAGGCGTCACAGCCGCCGTACTGGGTACAGATCAGTTTGATTTCGCGCTCCAGGCGCGCCTTTGAACCCGCCGGCATCGGAACCGGGAATCGGTTCTTCTCGATCGCCGATTGCAGAGATGTCATGCGCTTTTCCCCGGCGAGGAACTGCGCCTTGACCGGCTTGCCGTCCTCATACGCGACCGAAAAGAATCCCTCGCCATTGATATGCGTCTCCGAAATGTACTGGCGTTTTTCCACGTCCTTATCCATCTCCGCGCGCAGGCTGCCGTTATATTGGCCGCGATTGAGCAGGGTGGCGGTCATGAGCTTTCCGGTGAGCTTCTGGTAGGCCTTCGCGCTCAGGTCGTGAGCCTGAACGGTTTGCGCCAGGTTCCCCATCAGTGGGCTTGAGTTCGCCACGTAGGCCAGTTCGTACATGTGCGCGGCTTCGGTCTTTTGCCCGCTCAATTCGAGCGCGCGCGCCAGCTCGTAGGCCGCGAACTGGTCCTGGGTCAGGTTCCAGGCGGCGCGCAGATAGCTTACCGCCGCATCCAGATGCTGGGATTCGAGCTCCAGCCAGCCCCGGGCCGTCCACGCCACCCCGAGCATCTGGCCCCAGTAGAGAGAGCTCACCGCATTGGGCGGCAGCCTCTGCGACTTCTCTTCGATCGTGCGGACGGCTTCGCGGCACTGGTCGAGCGACTTCGCCAGGCCGTCCGGTGTTGGCGGCGCATCGGCAAACAGAATCGCGGTAGCATCGCGAAGAGGCTGCATTTCAGCCGACATCTGCTGGTAGCGCGAGGTGGCGGCCTCGTTGTTTCTGATCGCTTGCGCCGGCACATTCCCGGCTTGATCCGGCGTGAGCACCGTTGACATCTTCACGGCATCAGCCCAGATCGCGCGCCGGAACTCCAGCAGCTTGTCCCAGTCGGCCAGCGGCACCTTCTCCTTGCGGATGACCATGCGCCGCTCGGCCGTGAACATCCCGTTCTCGAAGCTGTAGGTGGCCTGGTACTCAGCCCAGTCCTGCTTCAGGTCGACGTTCGGGGGTGGAAACACTCGGTAGCCCGCCGGCATCTCGATCTTGGAAACCAGATCCTGTTCGCCGGGCGAGCCGAGCTCGACATCGTCGGCCGGCTTGATCACTTTAATACCCGGCATCAACTCAAACCCCACCGGCGGAAGCGCGGGATTAATGCGGTGATCGTCCCACTCGCTGTATTTCTCGCGGGTGTAGTCGTAGCTGAGGTGCAGCGCCTGCGCGGTATTTTCCACCTCTGAGACCTGCGGCTCCTTTACCTCACCGCCGAAGCCCATGCTGCCGGAAAACCGCTGGACCAATTCCTTCCAGCGCGACTGCGGCACGCGCCGAAAGGCCTCGCGCAGAAGCATCTCGACGTCTCCGTGATACGTCTGGTCGAGATGCGCGGTAAACAATCCCTTCTCGCTCATACTTCCCGTAGCAACAAAACGCACCGATTGAGGATAGGGAAGTTCGGCGGGGGTCTGCTCGAGCAGCGCCGACCTGGCCGCGGGAATCATCAGCGCCTGCTTGTCGCGCAGACCCGCCGCGATGATGCCCACCGGCGCCACTTCTTCGGTCGAGTCCATCCAGATCAGCTTGTCGCCGCGAGGCACAACGGTGATGACATGGTCGAACTGGCCGGGAGAAGGTGTGGCTGGATCGAGTTCGCGGCCGCTGTTAATGAGCACCGGCCAGGCCTCAATACCCTCGGCTTTGAGCAGCGTGGCCAGCAGCGTGTGCTTGTCTTTGCAGTCGCCATACTCGTTTGAGAGCACGTCGTCCGCGGGGTGCGGCTGATAGCGTCCGATTCCGAATTCAAGCCCGACATAGTGGATGTGCAGCGCCACCGCATTGAAGATGGCGTGGATCTTTTCGTCATCGGTGGTCAGGCCTTTGGTCAGCGCATCGGCCTTGGCCTGAATCGCGGGCGTGACCGTGAGCTGGTCCTTCTGCAGCGACTGGTACCAGGCGCCTACCTGCTCCCAGCTTGCGAACGTGGTGACCTGAACGGATGGCTTCCACTTCTTGAGGGACTTTGGCGGCGCGTCAGGATCGGGTCGGGAAAGATTCTGGCGTGCCCAATGGTAGAGTTTGCGCCCGCTTGCGGTGGTGATGGTGGGCTGCACATCGGCGCTCGCCACCGTCACGGGCTTGTCCGCGGGAACATCGAGATCGAGCTCTTCGTCGACGGCGATGTTGGTCTTTTCGAACGAATACTCCAGCCAGAACTGGCCCGGCACCTCGGGCGTGAGTGTGCGCAGGGTCGTTTGGTACTCGAGTGTGTCGCCGACCCCAAGGCCTTTTACGGCAACGTGTTTCTGGTGGATGTCGGAGTACATGGGGGCCTGCCGCGTCACGTCGGCGGGCAGGTCCTGCACGTTGTAATCCGGTGTTTTGACCACCGTGCCGTCGGGCTTGATCACGCGCACGTAGCCGATGTCCAGTTGCTGGTTCATGGCTGTGTAAGTGAACTCGAGCACGGCGAATTCCTTCACGCCGGCGTCGGCCAGGACGCGGACCCGCACCGTCGTTTCACGCGTGCCGGTGCCGTCGGCCTCTTCGCGAATGCGGGTGAGGCTCTTGTCGATCACCATGGCTTCTTTGGCGAAGTCGGGAGCTTTTGCGCTCGCTGCGATCGGGGTCGCCGGTGCGGCGGCGGGTTTTGCAGCCGGGGAGGTGGCTGGAGCCGCGGCGGCGGCAGCGGGATTCGCCTGCGCGCAAGCGAACGGCGATACTCCGAAAACTATCGCGGCAATGAGAGCGAATCCGGACGCGGGCAGAGACACGAATCGGAGCGAAGACCTGAGGAAATAGTCCATCGAAGACATCCCGTGGATCCTGTGGAGGTTCCCACCATGATGGAGCATGGGCAGGGGGAACGCAAGCCACGGGTTGCCTGGCCGGGGTGCGCAGGGCGGCGAGCTGTTCCAGACGGCGGGCCGCGATCGCCCGTAACCTATTGGAAAGATGCGAAAATGAGTGTAGCGCCCGCGCGGCTCCCTGCGGGCACCAGGGGTCAACAAGTATGCTGCGAGTTCTGTCCACCCACCTGTTTCTCAACCAGCGCCTGCATCCTGGAATCCTTGAACTGGCGGAGCGCTCCGGGGCGGAGGCGGTGGAGATTTTCGCCGCGCGGCAGCACTTCGATTACACGGAGCGGGAAGACGTTCGCGAACTCAGCGAGTGGTTCCGCTCGAACCAGTTGAAGCCGTTTTCGATGCATGCGCCCATGTTCCCCGATCGCGAAATGGGCCGCGCCGGCGCGCCGTCGGTGAATGTGATCCACCCGGAAAAGTCGCGGCGCATCGACTCCATGGACGAGATCAAGCGCGCGCTCGAAGCAGCGGAGCAGATTCCTTTCCAGCACCTCGTAGTGCACCTGGGCGAGCGCGAGGACGGATGGTCGCAGCGGACGATCGATTATGCGTTGACGGCGCTGGAGCACCTGGGCGCGTTTTCCAGAGCCTTGGGTGTGAAGCTTCTGGTGGAGAACCTGACCAACGACGTCACCACTCCTGAACACCTGGTGACCATCCTTGAACTGGGCCACCTTGACAACGTGGGCTTCTGCCTTGACCTTGGGCATGCGCACATCACGGTAGGTATCGCCGAGGCGCTGGGCGTGATGGGCAGCCGAATCGTTTCGCTGCACGTGCACGACAACCACGGCGTGAAGGACGAGCACCTTTGGCCGGGCGACGGCAGCATCGACTGGAAAGACACGGCCAGGCGGCTGCACGCGCTGGCGAAGCCGCCGGCGGCAGTGCTCGAGATCGGCTACACGCTGGGCGACGCGCCGGGTTTGGTGCCAGATCGGATCAGGGCCAGCTACGATCGGCTGGCATAGCTGGTTGACCATCCATGCCGGTGTCCAGCGAATTGACGCGCGCGGTATGATGTTCGCAACATGTCCATCCGTAACTGGTTTTCTCCGATTGCCGGAATTTTTCTGGCCGTTTGCCTGCTTGCCCTTCCCTCTTTCGCAAAAGATACGCCGCTCCAGGTAATCGACTGGCCTGGCAGCGGCACGCCGGTTCTGCGTTTCACGTTCAGCAAGTTCAAATCGCTGCCTGAGATGGGCAGGCTGCACGGATATGTGATGGATACGACAGCCGAGAACTTGTCGTCGCGCGTGATTCCCTCCGCGAGGTTCTCAGTCTATTTGTTCGACAAGAACAAGGTCCGCGTCGGCGAGGACGTGATCGCTGTGACGAACATCGGACCGGGCGAGACGGTAAAGTTCGAGACCACGGTGAATGCATCGGGGCAGCCGGTGTCGATCACGCTGCATGAGCTCACGGCCACAGCCAGGACGATTTCCATGACCATCGGCTCGACCCCGCAGGGCGCAATGCTTTCGGTGGATGGTACTCAGGCCGGGACCACGCCGCGCATGATTACCGTGGGCGCGGGGCATCACACGCTTACCTTCACGAAAGAAGGATTCAACAGCGGCACATTTCCACTCGACATCAGCCAGAACGACGTCTCCGGAGGCTCGGTGACATTCGAGCTAGGCGCGGCGGCCTATGACACGGTCGAGCTGCGCGACGGCACCGTTCTCAGCGGCGATCTCGTGTCGGTCTCCGGCATGGACGTCGAGGTGCGCGTCGGCGGCGCCATTCAGCATATTGACCGCAACAAGGTAAAGCGCGTTCTCCTGGTGCAACGCGAAATGCCGAAACCCGATCCGCTTCCGCCGGCCTCGCCCCAGCAATAGGGTTCATGTAGAATTGCGCCAACTACCCCTGGGTCACTACTTCGACCGCCACTTGCTGCTGCGTTTGCCTTCCTTGCTGTCCCCTCTGCTGCCCTGGTTCCGAAACGGAGTTACGGAACATGCGGAATCTGCACCTTCGCCTTTCATACTTTGGAATCGCGTTGCTGGCCTTGCCGGCCATCGCGGCATCGCAGTCGTCGCTCACCATCCAGACAAGCTCGCTTCCGCTCGCGCGTGCGGCCGACAACTACCATGCGACGATCGTCGCCGCAGGCGGGGCGAAGCCGTACACGTTTACGGCGACGAAACTGCCGGGTGGGCTTTCGCTCGCAGCGGGAACGGGCGTTCTCAGCGGCATTCCAAAAGAAAGCGCTGTCGGCAATCACCAGGTGGCCGTCATGGTCACCGACTCGACCAAGCCGACGGCTCTTGTTGCAAGGGCGACACTGAACCTGGGCGTGAACGACGCGGAATCGGTGGAGATCTGCGGAGGATTGTCGCTGGGCTCGCGGGCCAGCTTCAACGGGTTCGTTCCCTTCGAGGCGAGTGATGCGTGGGTGACAGACATCTCCGCCGCTCCCCTCGACCCCGATAATCAGGCCATCACTTCGGCTTCGGGATTTGCGGGGCTGCACTTACATCACGACTGGTCGTCGACGACAGGCGGCAACTATGGCATTCCTTACGCCGTGGTCGATTCAAGCACACAGCCGATGGTGGGCATTCACGTGATCGACTATGCGGATGAGAGCGATGTGTCGAGGGCGCCGTTCCCCGCGAACGCGCCCATTGAAGGCGCGCCGAAGGATTGCGCAGGCTGGCCTGACAAATATATTGGCGACGCGCA
>Ga0070684_100003829_pt1 | contig 11380 bp, 7 predicted proteins | sample KBSC723LmetaG_FD_65653 | JGI IMG/M metagenome (GOLD analysis project Ga0070684, IMG submission 65653) | Corn rhizosphere microbial communities from Kellogg Biological Station, Michigan, USA - KBS C7.2-3L metaG | ecosystem: Host-associated > Plants > Roots > Rhizosphere ...
AGATTCGAATCGATCGCCGCACCACGGAAGATCTTCGGCGCCACGAAGTAGCCGCTCGCGAACTCCGAGGTGCTGGGAATCTGTCCTTCATAGATCGATTCGGCGTCGGTCTCGTCGAGCGCTTGCTTGATCGCCGTGCGCGACCGGTCGCTGATGACGGGCCCGATCGCCGAGCCCGCGTCGGTGACCGGGCCGAGCGGAAGTGCAGCGACCTGGGTTCGCAACTCGGCCAGGAATGCGTCCTCGACCTCGCGCGCCACGACCACGCGGCTCGTCGCCGTGCACTTCTGGCCGGCGTACCGCATCGCGCCGGCCGCGGTCAGTGCCGCGGCCTGACGCAGGTCGGCGTCCGCCAAGACGATCGCGACGTTCTTGCCGCCCATTTCAGTCTGGTATCGGATGTTCCGATGCGCCGCCGTCGCCGCGACCATGGCGCCGATGCGCCCGGAGCCGGTGAAGCTCACCGCACATACCTCGGGATCGCCGATCAGCGCGGGACCGATCGTGTCACCCGCGCCGAGCAGGACGTTCACCACGCCGGCCGGAATGCCCGCGGCGAGCGCGCACTCCGCGAGCACGATCGCCGACTGCGACGACGATTCCGCGGGCTTGAGTACGATCGTATTGCCGAACGCTAATGCCGGCGCTGCCTTCCACAGCGGGATCGCGACGGGAAAGTTCCACGGCGTGATCAGCGCCACGACGCCAAGCGGTTGGCGAAGCGTGAACTGCAGCGCGCCCGCCGCTTGCGCTGGAATGACCTCGCCGCTCGCGCGGACCGCCTCGCCGGAGTAGTAGCGCAAGATCATCGTGCATCGCGCGACCTCGCCGCGCGATTCGCCGATCGGCTTTCCCACTTCGCGCGTGACGAGCTGCGCCAACTCTTCCTGACGAGCGCCGATCGCGGCCGCCCACTTGTAGAGAAATTCGGCGCGCGCCGGACCGGTCAACGCGCGCCAGCTTGGGAACGCCGTGGACGCCGACGACACGGCGGAGCGCGCATCGTCGACCGTGCCTGCCGGGACGTGGCCGACGATGTCTCGCGCGTCCGATGGGTTGACATCCGGAATCCAAGAGTCGGAGGCACTGTCCCGCCAATCGCCTCCGATGAAATGTCGGAGGTGCACCGGCGCCGTCACCGGCGGGCCGGAGATGCCGCTGCGCGATCCTCGCCGCGCTGCTCGGTGAGCCAGGCCACCAGCGAGCGGCCGGCGCCCAAGATGTGGGCGTGCATCAGATCGCATGCCTCGGCGATGTCCTTCTTGCACACGGCGCTGGCAATCGCGCGGTGCTCTGCATTCGCCCGTTCTCCGCCGCGGGCCAGCAACACCTGCATGCGGAAATACCGGTCACTGTGCTGATGGAGCTTTTGCAACACGCCCATCGTGAAGTTGCGGCTCGCCGGCGCGTACAGCGCGGCGTGGAAATGCCAGTTCAGCGGCCCCCAGCGCGCGGCTTCACCCGAGCGTAGTGCGGCCTCGAATTCGTCGAGCACGTCGGTCGCGCGGCTAAGCTGTTCAGGAAGCATCTTCGGAATCGCGCGGCGCAGCAGGTCGCACTCGATATCAGCCCGCAACTCGAACAGCTCGTCGATTTCGCCGAGCGACAGGCTCGAGACCACTGCGCCGCGGTGGGGATTGAACGTGACGAGCCCCTCCGCTTCGAGTTGGCGCAGTGCTTCTCGCACCGGGATTCGACTCACGCCAAGCTCATCGGCAAGCGCGTCTTGGCGCAGCGGTTCGCCTTCCGGATAGTCACCGCGCAGAATGCGCTCGCGCAGCGCCTCGATCGTCATCCCGGCAATCGTCTGCCGCTGAATCGGGATCACTCGCGGCTGGACGCCGATCGGGATTGGGGTGTACGTTGGCGTCGGAAGTGGCTCCGTCGACGAGCGTCTGGTCATCCAGGCTCCGCTAATGGAATTCTCGTGGGGTCGGGCGGATACAGTATCCTTGCACTTGGACACTCGCAAGTCGGAAACAGTGCACCGGACTCGGACCCTACCCAACTGCCGCGCCGAGTAGCATCGTGTAGCCTGTCCTGCCGACAATTTTGCGGCTTCCCTTCACCGTCCAACACGCCGACCTCATGCAGCTGCCAACCGATCCTGGGTCGCTCACGGCCAGAAACGCGTTGTTCATCGCACTCGGCGTCGTCACCGCCGGGTATCTTGCCGTCCTCGCGCGCTCGTTCAAGGCACTTCGCATCTCGATCGTCAGCTTCATCGCCAACTTCTTTGACACCTTGGGAATCGGATCATACGCTACAACCACGGCGATGGTGCGGCAGTTCAAGTTGATCCGTGACGAGTATATCCCGGGATCCCTCAACGTCGGCTACGTGATCCCGACCGTAATTCAGGCATACATCTACACACAGATCGTTCCCGTCGACGTCACCACGCTCATCACGATGATCGCCGCCGCGGTGCTCGGAGCGTGGCTTGGCGCCGGCGTCGTGGCCTCGTGGCCTCGTCGGAAGGTGCAAATCGGCATGGGAAGCGCGCTCCTCGGTTTCGCGATCATCATGATCGTCAGAAACCCCCAAGTCGGCATCATGCCGTCCGGTGGAGATGCGTTGGCTCTCACAGGCACAAGGCTCGCGATCGGCCTGGTGGGGAATTTCGTTCTCGGCGCATTGATGACGATCGGAATCGGACTGTACGCTCCCTGCATGATTCTCATCTTCATGCTCGGCATGCGGCCAACGGTCGCCTTTCCGATCATGATGGGGTCGTGCGCTTTTCTGATGCCGATCGCGAGCATCCGCTTCATCCGCGCCCGCAGCTTTGAGCCGAGCGCGATTATCGGGATGCTCGTCGCTGGAATTCCCGCCGTGTTTCTCGCGGCCCTGATCGTGAAAAACTTGCCTCTCGATACCGTGCAATGGCTTGTCGTGGCGGTAGTGGCGTACACAGGCGTAAGCATGCTGCGGGCCGCGCGCCGCGAACGCGACATCGCGAGCACGGCAACGGCGGCGGAGGCGCAGCCCGCGGCGTCTTAAGCACGCTCCATCACGCGGTTGATCGCCAGCATGACGCGATCGAAATCTGAAATCTCATCGCCCAGTTGCTTCCGGCCGCTCGCCGTGATCGTGTAGTATCGCGCGCGACGGCCGGTCGGCGTTTGGCCCCACTTGGACGTGAGCCAGCCTTGGCGCTGGAGGCGCTCCAGCGCAGGGTACAGCGACCCCTGCTCGACCTGCAGGACGCGATCGGACAGCTTCTCGATGTGCTGGGCAATCGCATAGCCATGCAACGCGCCCAGCGTGAGCGTGTGAAGCACCAGCATGTCGAGCGTGCCGGGGACGAGATCGGACTTGGATGATTTCGGCATGATCAGTCTCCCCGAATAGCGATGGTCGGGTCGAGGCGCGTGGCGCGACGCGCCGGGATGTACGCGGCAAGCAGCGCGACTCCGAGAAGCCCGAGCACCGTCGGCGCGTAGACGGTCAGGTCGACCGCGGTAGTCTCGAATAAGAGATTGTGAATGAGTCGTGCGCCGAGCCACGCGCCGACACAACCGATGATGACGCCGAGTCCCGTGAGGACGAGCGACTCGCGAAGGACCAGCAGCGCGATCATCCGATCCGTGGCACCCAAGGCCTTGCGCACGCCAAGCTCGCGCGTGCGCTGCGTGACACCATACGCGACCACGCCGTAGAGGCCGACCGCCGCCAGGACAATCGCACAGACGCCGAACGCGCTGACCAGAGACAACGACAGCTTGCGCGGCTCGAGTCTGGATTGAATCGCTTGCGACACCAACGCGAATTTCGCCAGGCCGGACGAACCCTTCTCGACCAGGCGCGCGTCGACGCCGGCAATCGCGTCTCGCAACGCCGGAATCGAATGCGATCCGTCGCGCGTGCGAATGACGAGCGTGCCCCACGGCCACGTCTCGAGCGTATACGGCACATAGATCTCAGGAACCGGCACGACGTCCTGCGCGACTTGGTGGACGTCGTTCACGACGCCGATCACGACGCCGGGTAATGGCTGGCCAAAATCGGCGCGCGCCTGCGAGGAGCGATGCACCGTGACCCGTTTGCCGATCGCGCTTTCATGCGGCCAGTACAAATGCGCCGCCGCCGCGTTCACGACGAACTGGCCGCCGGGCGACCGCATATCGGCGTCTGTGAACCAGCGGCCCGCGGCGAGCGACATCTTTACCGTCCGCAGATAGCCGTCGGACACGGTCCGATACAGAATCTGATTCGACGACGTATCCAGATCCGAGCGGCCGTCGATTTGGATCGAGGTCGGGATGTACGCGTCGCCAAATGGGAAGTGATTGATGAACGCCGCGTCGACGACGCCCGGCACCGCGCGACTCGCCTGGATGAGTCGCGCGTACAGCGCCGCCGCTTCGTCCGGCTGTCGGTACGACCCGGACGGCGCCGAGATGCGCAACGTGACGAGCCCGCGCGGATCCAGCCCGACGTCTACGGCAGCAGCTCGACGGAAGCTCTGAAGCAACAGACCGCCGCCCACGAGCAGGATGAGCGCCAGGGCGAACTGCGCCGTCACCAACGCGCGCCGGAGCCGCGACTCGGCTCGAATACCAATCGATCCGAGCGCGCCGGCCCGAAGCACGTCGCCGCTCGTGGGACGCGTGGCGCGCACGGCCGGCCAGACGCCGCACAACAATGCGGTGAACAACGACGACGCCGCCGCGACGAGCAGTACGCGATGATCCACCGCGAGCTCCTCGACCCGCGGGAGCTTGTCGGCCGGAAGCCGTCGCGCCAGCCGCACGGCCGCTGCCGCGAGCAACGTCCCGACCGTGCCCCCAGCAACGGCGAGCACGAGGCTCTCCGTGAGTTGCTGGCGGACGAGGCGCGCGCGCGACGCACCTAACGCGCTTCGAACCGCCAACTCACGCGACCGCGTCGCCACTCGGGCCAGGAGCAGGTTGGCTACGTTGGCGCACGCCAGCAGAAGCAGAATCGCCGCCGCGGCGGCCAGGGCGAGCAGCATGGGCCGGACGTTGCCGATGATCTCGTCGCGCAACGGAAACATGGCCGCGCTCCAATGCGCCTGCTCGGCGGGGTAGCTCGCGGCGAGCCGTGTCTCGACCGTTCGCATGAGCGCCACCGCGCGAGCCGAATCGACCCCGGCGCGAAGGCGACCGATCGTTCGGCTGTCGGCGTGCAGTCCGCGCTTGGTCAAGACTTCCTTATGAGGATTCTGCCATGCCGCTTCCCAAGCCAGAGCGAATCCCGGATAGACCGCGCCATTCGCCATCACGCCGACCACGGTGACGGGCACGCTGTCGAGGCTGATGCGTCGTCCAAGGATTGTCGGGTCGCCGCCGAAGCGACGTTGCCAAAGACTGAAGGCAATCACCGCCGCCGGCGGAGCGTCGGCTCGCTGATCGTCGTCGGTGAGCAACCGTCCCAATGCGGGCTTCACACCGAGCAGCGGAAAAAATTCCGCTCCGACGTATCCGACGCCGATTGTTTCCGCGTCGTCACCGACACGGAGGGTTGCGCCGTCACCGCGAATGAACGACACCTGCTCGAACGCTTGCGCCACGCCAGGATCGCGACGCCAATCTTCGGCGGTTGGCGCGGATGGCGTCCGAAATCCGCCGCGATCGCCGCGCTCGACCATCGTAACGAGGCGATCCGCGTCGTGAAACGGGAGCGAGTGAATGAGCACGTGATCGACGACGCTGAGCACGGCGGTCGTGGCGCCGATCCCCAGCGCGAGCGTAAGGATGGTAATGGCGGCGAATCCGGGCGATCGCCGAAGCGAGCGAACGAGGTGGCGAACGTCCTGCGCGATGCCGTCGAATCGATCCAGGCGAGCCACGTGGCGCGTCTCCTCTTTGATGAAGGTGGGATTGCCGAACGCGCGCCGCGCGTCGAACGAGGCGTCGCGCGTGGAGGCGCTCCCCCGCCGCTCCGCGTCGAGCTCCAGATGGAAGCGAAACTCGTCGTCGATGCCGCGCTGGTATTCGTCGCGATGCATCCACACCTCCGCGCGATGGCGGAGTCCGTCGAGGAATGACATGAGCCGAATGGTCGAAGGCGTATATGTCGACTGCCTACCTATTATAGGTAGCCTATCGACATATGCGCAAGAGCGGCTTTCCGTAACCACGTGTCGCCGCGTGCCCGGTCTTCGACCCTGACCGCCAAACGAAGAGACGCCCGCACGAGCAATCGTGCGGGCGTCTCGAGACAGCGAAATGAGTGTTTTGGAACGCGATCGCCTACTGTACGATGACCTCGCCACTCATCGCCGAGCCATGGATGGCGCAGTGGTACTTGAACGTCCCCTTGCTGCTGAACGTGCGCGCATACGTTCCCTGATCCTGCGACGCCGACTGGAAGCCGCTGCCGTCGTCGAACACGATTTGATGCGCAATGCAGGTGGCGCCGCCGCCGCCGTATCCGTCGCCGCCGGTGCAGTCGTTCCACTTCCAATTGACGGTCGCACCAGCCGCCACCGTGACGCTCGACGGCGAGAACGCGAGGTTCGCCAACGTCACCGTGGTCGCGCCGGGCTGTGTGCCGCCGCCCGGGTTTTGAGTCGTCCCGCCCGGGCTGGTGCTGAGACCACTGCTGCTACCGCTCCCGCCGCAAGCGCCGAGCGCCGCCGCGAGAGCAAAGGATGCCACTAATCGAAACTGTCGCATTCGTCCTCCGGATCACGCGCGGCCTCGCCCGGGAAGTCGGGGCCGTGCTTTGTGGGTTGAGAGCTGGGATCTATGAGCCGCCAGCTTTATCCGGGGGACACGATATTGGTTCCCGACGGTCAGCCGGTCCGCGTCAGGGCATCAGCATGGCCGGGTTCGACGATTTGAGCGCGAACAGCGAATTTCGAAAATCCGCCGGCTGCGACGCCTTCAAGAGCTCGAGCAGCTCGGACAGCTTGGCGACGGTGTGGTACACGGTCCACGTCGAACCGACCAATGCCGACGGCCAGATGTGCAGCGAATCCGTTGCGGCATCGTAACGCAGGGTCCCGCGATACCAGGTGTTCAGCGAGCGATTCTTGGCGAATCGCATCGTCCGCCACAGGACGGGCATGGGATACGTGCGCCACGCGACGCCGTCGGGACTCGTTGCCAGCCAGAGCTCGCTGGTGCCGCACGACAACCCCTTCGCGAACGCCGCGATGAGTGCGACGTAGCCCGCATTGCGCGGGAGCGCCGCCACGTCGAGATGCCAGATGACGAATCCCGGAATCGTCAGATTGACGGGCGTCGGGGTGGACCAGTCGGACCGCTCGTAGCTCGAGTTGCTGTCGGGCATCGCGGTTCGAAGCTCGACCGAGCTCGCCGCAGCGCTGCAGCCGGCCCCGCTCCGGACGTACCAGATCTTCGCTTGGCGATCGCGCTCGATGATCAGCGACGGCGAGACGGCGTCGTGGTTTCGTTCCTGGAACGCGAGCATCGGCGTCGTCCACTGTTGGGCGTTGCCGGTCGACATGATCATGATCTTGTTGAATCCGTCGGCAACGACGCGATACACCTGGACCATTCGGCCCGTCACCGGGTCGAACGCGTGATCGGGATCGGAATTGTATTTGTCGGCCCCTGGATACGGGACGATCGGATTCTTGATCTGGGCCGGCGTATCCCAGGCCGTGTCGCTCGCCGACGAGAGGAATGCCGGATTCTCATAACCGGCATCAGAGTTCTTGTACGGCGTGTACATCAGCCAGCACCGAGACCCGCTCCAATTGTTCGGCGGGCAGGCGATGTCCGGATGAACGGCGTCTGACGACTGCGAGTAGCCATCGGGCGGAATCCGAACCTTGACCAACCGTGGGATGACGAGCTCCTCGATGCGGTCAGGAACGGAGCGGGAATCGAACTGCGTGTGCGGTGAAGCGGGTGCGAGTGGGGCGTCAGTTGGCCGCAGCGGCCGAGACGCGGGAACTGTGGGATTCTGAGAATCCGCACAGGCGACGAGTGCGACGGCGCACCCGACTCGGTACACAAAGCGCATATCCGATTCCTAGGGACATGAGGTGGGGATGCCTGGACGAAGACGGCACGGTCGACGGTCGAGGAGAGTCGTAAAGGTGGGAGGCGCGGATTCCGGACGGCGGCGAACATAACGCGCGGACCGGGTGCATGGCGTCAATTGTATACCTTGGCGGAGAATCGCTGCCGCGGAGCCGAGTTGGGTGTGGTTCGACGCGGGCGGCCGGACGTACGGATTGTGCTGGCCACTTGACCTATTGGCGCGATCATGTAAACGTTTTCACACACGCCGCTCTGACGTCGAAACGGAAGTCCATCGCCCGGGAGACCAATCGTGCACGCGGCATGACCGTCACGATCAAAGACGTCGCTCGCTTGGCCGAAGTCTCCGTCGCCACCGTGTCGCGCGTGTTGAACTCGAGCCCGCGCGTCCGTGACGACACGCGCGCCCGCGTCCTCGAAGTCGCCCGCGAGCTGCGCTTCGCCCCCAATGGCGCGGCGCGCACACTCAGCCGCCGCCAAGCCACCGCGCTCGGCGTCATCCTGCCCGATCTCTACGGCGAGTTCTTTTCCGAATTGCTCCGCGGCATCGACCTCGAGGCGCAGCGCGCCGGTCACGCCCTGCTCGTATCGAGCTCGCACCACGACGCGCGCGGCGTATCGGTCGCGGTTCGCGCCATGCGCGGGCGCGTCGACGGACTGCTCGTCATGGCACCGGAAGTCTCGCCGGCGGCCCTCGCGACCGCGCTGCCCGACGGATTGCCGGTCGTGATTCTGAACACCGCGCCAACCCCCGGCGCCGCGGCAGCCGTGACGGTCGACAACATGGGCGGGACGCGAGCCGTGGTTCGGCACCTCGCGCAGCTCGGACACAAGCATGTCGGATTTATTTCCGGCCCGTCGCATAACGCGGATGCCAGCGCTCGGCTTCGCGGCTACCGTGCGGCGATGCGCGGCGCCGGTCTGACCGTGCGCGACGAGCATGTCGTACACGGCGACTTCACCGAGGAAGGGGGATGGAATGCTGCCCGCGCCCTCGTCGCGCAGCGCTCGCCACGTCCTTCTGCGTTATTCGCCGCGAATGATGCGATGGCCGTCGGCGCGTTGCTCGCGCTTCGCGAAGCGGACGTCGACGTGCCCGGCGACATCAGTGTCGTGGGCTTCGACGACACTCCCATCGCCCGCTACGTCACACCCGCGCTCACGACGGTGCGCGTCGCGATCGACGTCCTCGGTGCGAGAGCCGCGACGCTGCTGTTTCGCGCACTCGCCGATCCGATCGCGCTTCGCGATCCACGCCGTGAGGTCATTCCAACCGAGCTCGTGATTCGACACTCGTGTGGTCCGCCCCGGGCCGCGTCGGCTGTACGGCCACGCTGACACTCGTTGCTCGTTCGTCCACTCTCAGGAGAAATCAGCATGAGATCCAAGATGTTGACTGACCGGCGCCAGAACCGCGCCCACGCGTGGGGCTCCCTTGCGGTGGTATTCGCCCTCACGCTGCTTCTCGGCGTCACGGCGCCCGGCTTGGCGCAGAACACGACCGGCACGGTTCGCGGTACGGTGTCCGGTGCCGGCGGCGCCGCGGTGGCCGACGCTCAGATCGTCGCGCGCAACGTGGAGACCGGAACGTCTCGCGGCACGATCACGCATGCCGACGGACTGTATGTGTTGGCCGGCCTCGTTCCCGGCACGTACGATCTCACCGTGCGACGCATTGGAGCGACGGCGCAGACGCGGCGCGTCGTCGTCCAAATCGGTACGACGCAGATTCAGGACTTCTCGCTTGCGGCCGTGGCGACGCAGCTCGAGCAGGTCGTCGTGCAGGCCGCGGCCGCGCCCGAGACGCGGACGTCCGAGGTCGCAACGAACGTGTCGACGGCGCAGATCGACAAGCTGCCGACGGCCAGTCGCAACTTCTTGGAGTTGGCTGCGCTCGCGCCGGGCGTGACCGTCTCCGAAGACCGGATCAACAGCACGAATTTCCGGACAATTCAGGCGGGTGGGCAGCCGGCCAACGCCGTGAACCTGTTCGTCGACGGAACGAGCTTCAAGAACGATTTGACGGGTGGAGGCATCGCGGGCCAAGACGCGAGTCGCGGCAATCCGTTCCCGCAGAATGCGATTCAGGAATACCGCGTCATCAGTCAGAACTTCAAAGCGGAGTATCAGAAAGCGTCGAGCGCGGTGATCACCGCGACGACGAAATCCGGGACGAACACATGGAGTGGCAACGTGCTGGCGGGGTTCCAGAATCAGAACTGGGTGCAGCTGGACAGTTTCCAACGGAAGGACAAAGCCGCGAGTCCGTCGACGTTCACCAAGCCTCCATATGATCGCACGCTGACCGCGGTCAGCATCGGCGGACCGATCATCAAGGACAAGCTGCACGTGTTCGCGTCGTACGAAGGCAACATCCAGAACCGCTCGAGTCGCGTCGGCTTCGCGACGCCACCAACCGGATTCCCAGCGCTCGATTCGGTACGTCTCACGCAGTACAACGGCACGTTCGGCTCGCCGTTCCGCGAGCAGCTGTTGTTCGGAAAGCTCTCGAACTCCATCAACGATCGATCATCGGCCGAGTTGAGCTTCAGCAACCGGCATGAAACGGACGTGCGCGACTTCGACTTGACCCACGCGTTCCAATCGGCGGTGAATTACCACCAGAACGTCTCGGTCGGTCAGCTCAAGTACAACTACTTCACGGGACCGTGGCTCGATGAAGCGAAGGTGGATTATTCACGCTTTCAGCGGAATCCGAGTCCGGACACCCCGGGGCTGCCGGCTCGCGACTACATCTACAGCAACACGGATCATTTCATCGGCAGCAACTTGAGCACGCAGGACTACAAGCAGGATCGTCTCGGGCTGCGCAACGATCTGACGTACAGCGGATTCCGCATGGCCGGCGAGCACGTGTTCAAGGGCGGCGCGAGCATCGACTTCGTGAAGTACGATCTCGTGAAGGACAACAATGGCACGCCGACCTTCCGCTACAACGTGGCGAACAATGGGCAGACGTACAACTACGCGTCGCCGTTCCAGCTCGACTACGGGACTGGAGACCCGAACTTCAACGCGCACAACAACGAGATCGGCGCGTACCTCCAAGACGATTGGACGCCGGTGAGACGACTGACGTTCAACCTGGGCGTTCGGTGGGACTACGAGTCGCACATGATGAACTACGACTACGTCACGCCCAAGAACGTGGTCGACACGCTGACGAAGTACAACAGCCAGCTTCCCACGCCGCTCGATCTCAATCGCTACGTCAGCACCGGCAGCAATCGCAAGCCGTTCTACGGCGCCGTTCAACCGCGGTTCGGCTTCTCATACGCGCTGGACGAGCAGAGCAAGACAACGGTGTTCGGCGGATACGGCATTTACTACGACCGCACGTTGTTCGACGTCGCCGTGGACGAGACGCAGAAGATCAC
>Ga0070684_100003830_pt1 | contig 11380 bp, 10 predicted proteins | sample KBSC723LmetaG_FD_65653 | JGI IMG/M metagenome (GOLD analysis project Ga0070684, IMG submission 65653) | Corn rhizosphere microbial communities from Kellogg Biological Station, Michigan, USA - KBS C7.2-3L metaG | ecosystem: Host-associated > Plants > Roots > Rhizosphere ...
GCTCGCCAGCGTGCTCGGCGCGCGTCAATTCGCGCAGTTCGTCCAGCTTGGCTATGCCATGCTGCTGCGCGAGCCACGCCCCGACGAGCGCGAGCAGACCTATCGCCAGTGGCTCGATCAGCGCATCTCGCGCGCCGCCTCGCCCGAGCTCTACGCCTACTTCGAGCGCGTCTGCCACTTCGCGCTGAGCGTCGATCTGGACGACGTGCTCTTTCCAGAGATCGTCGAGACGACCAGAAACATGTTCCGCTATGGTGCGCCGGGCATCGTGGAGGGCGGCTGCGCGGCGCTGACGGGCGAGCTGGAGCGGCGCGTCACTTCCAGCGGCGGCGAGCTGCTGCTGGAGCACGAGACGCTGGCCCTCATCCAGCAAGACGGCAGGGCGACGGGCGCGCTGGTGCGCGACAAGCGCAGCGGCGAGGTGACGCAGCTCTCCGCGCCCCTCATCATCAGCAACATCGGCCCCAATGCTACCGCGCGGCTGCTCGCCGACGACAGCGCGCACGCTGAGCCGCAGCAGCCCGATCTGTCGGCTGACGTGGCCACGCCAAAGCGCGAGGCCAGCGGGTTGAAGACGCATCTGCTGGCCGATGAATCGATCATCCCGCATCGCGGCATCATGTACTGCCTCGATACGCAGCGCATCGCGGGCATCGTGCAGCCGAGCAACAGCGATCGGCGGCTGGCCCCTCCGGGCAAGCACCTGCTCATCACCCACCAGTTGCTGTACAGCGACGACGTGAACGTCGAGCGTGAGTCGGCGCGCGCCGATCTGCGCTACCTCTTCGGCGACGACTTCGGCGAGAAGGTGCGCATCCTGACGATGAGCCAGTATCGCGGCGAATGGCCCGTCAACCGCATGGCGCAAGGCTCCGATGTCTCGCCGCGCACGCGCCTGCCGGGGCTGTATCTGGTCGGCGACGCGGTCAAGCCCTCGGGCTATCTGATGGTCGAGGGCGTGGCGCAGAGCGTCAACGCGCTACTGGATACGCTCGATGGCTGGGACGCCGCCGACGCCGCACAGCCCGCCCGCCCGCCATCCGGTCTGCCCAACACGCCCGCCAAGCCATCCAAGCGGCGCGCGTTCCACTGGCTGGTGGCGCCGCCGCCACCCAATCCGGGCAGCCAGCGCGCCACTGATGGGCGACCATGAGCGATACGCTGAGTGGCCCGCCGCCGCGCTGGCCGACCGACCGCGCCTCGCTGGAGCGCGATTCCGACATCGACTTCTTCATCGCCAGCGGCCCCGGCGGGCAGAATCGCAACAAGGTGGAGACGGGCGTGCGGCTGACGCATCGGCCCAGTGGCATCGTGGTGACGGCCACCGAGCGCCGCTCGCAGCTCCAGAATCGCGAGGCGGCCTTCGAGCGCCTGGCCGCCCGGCTGGAGGAGGCGCAGCGCGTGGAGACGCCGCGCAAGCCGACGCGGCCCAGCGCCGCCAGCCGCGAGCGCCGCCTGGACGCCAAGCGCCGCGCCAGCGAACGTAAGCGCCTGCGTGGCGCCTCACCCGGGGAGTGAGCGGCCCTCGCCGCTGCTCTTTGCCCGGTGGACGAGAGAAACTCTGCTCGCCTGGCTTGTGCGCCTGTAGCCACCAGCGCATCCACGGCGGTAGTGCTGATGAGGTGTAGGACGTATGGCGACGCTCCATTTGATGGTTGGACTTCCATGCTCGGGAAAAACCACGCTTGCGAAACAGCTAGAGCGTGAGCAATCCGCCCTTCGACTGACAGCCGATGAATGGCACGTCCGTCTCTTCGGTCAAGATGCGGAGAAGCCAGAACATGATGCTCGGCATAGTCTCATTGAAGCGATGCTTTGGAACGTGGCAAGTCGAGCGCTTGAATTGGGAACGAATGTCATCCTCGATTTCGGCTTCTGGGCGCGAGAGGAACGCGAAGACTATCGGTCTCGAGCGAAGCAGCTTGGGGCCAGCAGCGAAATACACTTTCTTGATGTATCGGCGGATGAGTTGATGCATCGGCTTGCGGTACGGAATTCGCAGCCTTCGCAAACACATTTCGCTTTTCCCGAAGCGATGATGAAGCCATGGATTGCGTTCTTCCAACCCCCAACGCCCGACGAACTTGCGCGCCGAGAGTAGAGGCCTTGGGTCACCTTGGAGTGAACGGTGGCGACCCGCCAGTTTTCTTGGCGCCATTTGGTATTTCATTCATGGCGTGGACGCGAACGTTGGCCGCGCCCACCGATGCGCAGGATGCCCCCAGCCGCTCCAATACTGAGAATGCTGCCCGTGCTGCCAATCGACAAAATGCTTCCCGAGCTGCCAATACTCAGGATGCTTCCGGCGCTGCCGATACTGAGCACACTCCCCGCGCTGGCGAAGCTCAGCATGCTGATGACGCTGTAGAGACTGAAGGCGCTCAGGAAGCTGCCACGGCTGCCGACACTTGCGCGGGAGGCTGACGACTGCTGCAATCCCTGCGTGAGCCTCTCCCGGACCGATACCGCTGCCATTCCGCTACCCATCCTTTCATCGCGCTCGAAGCAACGTACCCCAAGGTGATACGATGCACGCAGGCACGCACACGCAAAAGAGTATATCGCCCTATCCCAATGCCTGCCAGACATATACAAGGAGAGGCGAACGATGAACATGAGCGCAACCAACGATCTTGACCAGATCGACGACCTGGATTGGTCGGTACGAACGGCGGTCTACGCTTTCCTTACCGAACAGACGCGGCCTCCCACCGTTGACGAGGCGGCCGCTCTCCTTGGCATGCCACGCGCGCGGGCCGCACTGGCGTATCGGCGCCTCAACCAGCGACACGCGTTCTTCTTGGAGCCTGGGACGCTCAGCATCCGCATGGCGCACCCATTTTCTGGCATCCCGACCGCCTTCAAAGTTGCGGCTAATGGGCGCTCCTACTGGGCCAACTGCGCGTGGGATATGCTCGGAATTCCCGCCGCGCTCCACGCCGACGCCGAGATCGACGCCCACTACGCTGACGCCGCGAATACTCCCGTGACGCGCAGCGTTCGTGGCGGCCATGTGTACAGCCATGACGGCGATACAGAGGGCATCATCCACTTCCCACTGCCATTCCAGCACTGGTACGACGACCTCGTACGAACCTGAGCGAGTATCCTGCTCTTCCGGTCGGAAGAGGATATCACTGCCTGGTGTGCGCGCACTGGCCAGCCACGCGGTGAGACGCTGACAGTTGCCCAGACCTGGGAACTCTCGCAACTGTGGTATCACGACCGCCTGCGTCCTGATTTTCGCGGGCGCACCCCAGATGAGGCGCAACGGATATTCCAGCGGTTGGGGCTGACCTCGCCCGCGTGGTCGTTGAAACCCCCAGACGAATCTTCCTGAGGTGGCAGACCAGAGGCGCGCCGCGCCGCGCTGGCGAGGTGTACAATGCGGCTGTCGAATGCGCCCGTGATAGCGCTGAAGTTGAAGGAGACGGTGGTATGGCAACGACGCAGTTCCCCGTATCGTCCGCGACGACGACCGACTGGCTCTCGCCTGCCGAGATGCGCACGCTCGAAGCTGTCTGCGAGGCGCTGCTCCCGCCAACACCGCCACCCGCTGGCGAGAGCGATCCCGATGGCTACTACGCGCGCTCCGCGACCGATCTTGGCGTTGCCACAATAATCGCCGAAGCGCTCAGCCAGCAGTCGCCCGAGACGCGCGCGCAGTTCAAACAACTGCTCGGCCTGATGGGAAGACCGCTCTTCGGGATGCTGGTCATGGGGCGGCCACGGCGGTTCGAGCGTATGTCGCTCGCGGCCCGCGCCTCGGCGCTGCGCAAGATGCGCGATAGCTCGCTGCCCGCGCTTCGTCAGGGCTTCCAGGGGCTAAAGCGGCTGACGGGCTTTGTCTATTTCGGCGCGCCCATCGCCGATGGCCCCAACCCCAACTGGTCCACGCTCAGCTACCCCACTCCGCCCGCGGCGCCTTCTGAGTCTGTGTTCCCGAAACGCATCCGTCCGCTGGAGGTACATGGCGACCAGACGCTTACCGCCGATGTCGTCATCGTCGGCTCGGGCGCGGGCGGCGGCGTGATCGCTAGCGAGCTAGCGGCGGCGGGTAAAGATGTGGTGGTGCTGGAAAAGGGCGGCTACTTTAGCGAGTCGGACTTCACCAGCGTCGAGGCGCAGATGACGCCTGAACTCTATCTGCGGCGCGGCATGCTTTCCACCGCCGACCTCTCGGTCATCGTGCAGGCGGGCTCGTGTCTGGGTGGCGGCACAATCATCAACTGGAGCACGTCGCTGCGCACCCCGCCGGAGGTTCTGGCGGAGTGGGAGCGCGACTATGGCTTTGCGGGCGCGACCTCGCCTGAGTACGCGCATGGCTTCGATGCGGTCGAGCAGCGCCTGGGCGTCAACACCGACGATAGCGCGCCCAACCGCAACAACGCGGCGCTCCAGCGCGGCTGCGAGGCGCTGGGTTATAGCTGGTCGAGCATCCCGCGCAACGCATCGGGCTGCGAGCAGCGCTGCGGCTACTGCGGCTTCGGCTGCCCGCACGGACGCAAGCAGTCCACCATGCTCACCTACCTCCAGGATGCCCACGACCGGGGCGCTCGTATCCTGGTACGCTGCACTGTCGAGCGCGTGGTGATCGAGCGCGGCAAGGCGACTGGCGTAGAGGGCTGGGCGCCGGATAGCGCGACGGGCGAGCGGCGGCGGGTGGTCGTGCGCGCGCCCATCGTCATCGTCGCGGGAGGCTCGGTGGAATCTCCGGCGCTGCTGCTGCGCTCGGGGCTAGAGAACCCCAACATTGGCCGCCACCTGCGGCTCCATCCGGTGACGGCGTCCGGCGCGCTCTATCCCGACCCGGTCGAGACATGGATCGGCAGCTTGCAGACCGTCTACACCGACCAGTTCGCGCGCCTGCGCGGTGACTACGGCTTTCGCATCGAGGTGATGCCCGCGCATCCGGGGCTGCTGGGGCTGGCAACCCCCTGGAATAGCGGCCAGGAGTTCAAGCAGCTGATGACGAGGGTTCGCCATCAGGCGGTCTATATCGTGCTGACGCGCGACACTGGCGAGGGGCATATCACGCTCGATAAGCAGGGCGATCCGGTGCTGCACTACTGGCCGAACGCGGTGGATCGCGGACATCTGGCGCGCGGGATGCAAGAGGTGACACGCATCGGATTCGCCGGGGGCGCGACGATGGTCAACCATAACTTCTCGCCGCTGCTCTCGCTCCAGAGCGAAGGGGACAGGCCGGGAGCAGTCTCCGAGACCAGCATGAAGCGCTACCTGGGGGAGATCGAGCGCCGGGGGATTGCGCCGAACCGGGTGGTTGTTGGCACAGCGCACCAGATGGGTACGTGTCGGCTGGGCGGCAGCGTCAAGACGGCGGTCGCCCGGCCCGATGGGCAGGTCTACGGCGTTGAAGGACTCTACATTGGCGACGCCAGCGGCTTCCCAACAGCGTCCGGCGTCAATCCGATGCTCTCGACGATGGCGCTGGCCTATCACGTCGCCCAGCAGATCAAGCAGATCACCGCGTGACACTACAGGTAGACAGCCATTAGACCAGGAAGCCGGGGAGCGGAATAGCCCCCCGGCCGTTTGTACGCACGCCGATATACGAGGTCGAAATCCTACTACGACATGGGCATGATGGGCAGCGCGATCTTGCCGCCAGAGACGCTACGCAGCACGCCCGCCAGGGCGACATACCAGGCAGCGATTGCCGTGAGAACGCCGATCCAGCCGCCGACCGAGGTTATGCCGACACCAAAACCGCTACCGTTGAAAAAGCCAATGGCAAGCAGGATGTAGGTAATGAACAGCAATACAAAGACGACGACCAGCCCACCATTGATGCGGAAGGTGCCAAGCGTCAGCATACCGGTGATGATGGCCCAACCAATGAGGTACCAGCCAACCGCGTTGCCTGTTGGGCCAGTGGCGGCGCCGAAGGTAATGCCGAAGCCAGGGATGAGGAGCGCCGCGAACGAGAGCCAGAAGGCTCCGTAAGAACTGAAGGCGACCGCGCCAAAGGTGTTGCCGTTGCGGAACTCCCACATGCCCGCCAGCAACTGGGCAAGACCACCATAAAATACCGCGAGGCCAATAACAACCTTAACGTCACCCGCTCCCTTGAGTACGCCCGCATTGACGAGGCTCAGGATGAACGTCGTCAGCCCGAAGCCCATCAGGCCCAGGGGTGCGGGATCGGCAAGCAGGGGCGCTTTACTGTCTGCCACGAGTCAAACTCCTCTCCTCTACGGAGAACAATGCGTTCTCACCTGGAAGATGAGTCGCCAACACTACAATATGCTGGTGACCGAGACGCGACCATGGTAAATGACTGCCTTATCTCGCGATGCGTTGTCCGGATGCGGCCATCATTGCGCGACGCCGCCCGGTGTTTTTCTCCTCCTTTCAACTATGCGTCACAGTGCCTCCGCACTATCGCGCAGCGATTCTTCATCACCAGTGTAACATAGACACTCACTTTTTTGGAGTATTGAGGAAATATCGCGCTGTTATGTTGTCGAAAATCTGGTATCATGGTATTGACGAGCGTATACAAGGCGTTCGCCCCAGTGGGATCAAATCCGGTAGAAAAACCACAAAATGCGTGGTCCACTGGGCATGCGCCGCTCGCGCCCGCCCGACGCGGCTGTGTTCGTAATGAACGTTCATTCGGTCAAGGGGGCATGAATGTCAGCACCTCAGGACTCCTCCGGCGCTTCCACAACCATTGACGCATTACTCCAGGAGACACGGCGCTTTCCACCGACACCCGAGTTCACGGCGCAAGCGAATGTGCGCGACGAGTCGGTGTATCAGCGCGCGCACGACGACCCCGACGGATTTTGGGCAGAGGCTGCCAACCGGCTCGACTGGTCCAAGCGCTGGGATACCGTGCTGGAGTGGAATGCGCCCTGGGCGAAGTGGTTCGTAGGTGGCCAGCTCAACGCATCGTACAACTGCGTGGATCGCCACATCGCCACCGCGCGCCGCAACAAGGCGGCCATTATCTGGGAGGGCGAGCCAGGCGACACAAGAGTGCTGACCTATCGCGATCTGTATCGTGAGGTCAACAACTTCGCTGCGGTGCTGCTCGATCTCGGGGTGAAGAAGGGCGACCGTGTCGCCTTCTATATGCCGATGATTCCAGAACTGGCGATTGGGCTGCTGGCATGCGCCCGCATCGGCGCGCCGCACACGGTCATCTTTGGCGGGTTCAGCGCCGAGGCGCTCCGCGACCGCATCAACGACTCACAGGCCAAGCTCTGTGTCACGGCGGATGGCGGCTGGCGGCGCGGCAATATCGTGCCGCTCAAGGATACGACCGACGCCGCGGTGGCCGAGGCGCCCAGCATCGAGCATGTGCTGGTGGTTCAGCGGGTGGGGCCCGACGTGCGCCAGGTGACGATGAAAGACGGGCGCGACGTCTGGTATCACGAGGCCGTCAACCGGGAGTCGCGACGGATTGTGGACCCGGAGCCAATGGATAGCGAGCATCCGCTCTACATCATGTACACTTCTGGCACCACCGGCAAGCCGAAAGGCCAGCTTCACACGACCGGCGGCTATCTCACCGGCGTCTCGCTCACCCACGAGTGGATCTTCGACCTCAAAGAGGAAGATGTTTACTGGTGTACCGCCGATATCGGCTGGGTGACGGGCCACAGCTATATCGTCTATGGGCCGCTCTCGAACGGCGCCAGCGTCGTCATGTATGAGGGCGCGCCCGACTATCCCGATAAAGACCGCTTCTGGGCGCTGATCGAGAAATACGGCATTACCATTATGTATACCGCGCCAACCTCGATCCGCACGTTCATGCGCTGGGGTACGGAGTATCCCGCCCGGCGCGATCTCTCCAGCCTGCGACTCCTGGGGACCGTCGGCGAGCCGATCAACCCTGAGGCGTGGATGTGGTATCAGGAGCATATCGGCCACAACAACTGCCCAATTGTCGATACCTGGTGGCAGACCGAGACGGGCATGATTATGATTACGCCGCTGCCCGGCATCGTGGCCACCAAGCCTGGCTCCGCGACTCGCCCGTTCCCTGGCGTCGAGCCAGTTATCCTCGACGACGGGGGCAACTCGGTGCCGAACAACACTGGCGGCAATCTGGTGATTACGCGCCCGTGGCCCGCGATGTCGCGCACGATCTGGGGCGACCCCGACCGCTACGTCGCGACCTACTGGGCCAAGTATGAGGGCAAGTATCTCACGGGCGATGGCGCGCGACGGGATGACGACGGGTACTACTGGCTGCTGGGGCGTGTGGACGATGTGCTGAACGTCTCGGGCCACCGCATTGGCACGATGGAGATCGAGAGCGCGCTGGTCAGCCATCCAGCGGTGGCGGAGGCGGCTGTCATCGGGGCAACCGACCCGGTGACGGGCCAGGCAATCGTCGCGTTCGTCACGCCACGCGGCGGCTATACCCCCAACGAGGGACTGACCGCCGAGCTGAAAGAGCACGTCGTGCGCCATATTGGCGCGCTGGCGCGGCCCAAGCGCATCTATTACACGACCGAGTTGCCCAAGACCCGTAGCGCCAAGATCATGCGGCGACTGTTGCGCGATATCGCCGAAGGGCGCGTCCTGGGCGATACCTCGACTCTGCTCGACCCCAATATTGTCGCGCAGATCAAAGAGCAATACGAGAGCACCGAGGGATGATAAAGCGCGCCGTGGCCTGAAGACCACGGCTAATCCTGGTCGTTCGGTATCCTGCCGATGGGCAGCGAGGTACAGTGCGAGTGGGATTAGCCGCAGGTCTTTAGCCTGCGGTCTGTTCGCCTTACTCCCCCTTAGCCACTCTCACCCTCATTCGGATTGAGGCGCACGGCAGAGCCGTTGCGCCTCGGCGAATGCTTCGCGCAGCCATGCGATTGCCTCTGCAAACTCCGCCGAGGTAGTTTCTTCGTGGTCCGCGCGATGGGCCTCTGCCCACGCAATCATCGGCGTCCAGGCGGGATATTTCTCCTTCGCCCAGGCGGCGGCCACTGGCTTGGAGCAAAACGCGCCGTGCTGGAGCGTGTAAAGCGCGCGGCAGAGCGTCAGCACGGCAAACGCTGCATACATGCCCGCGCGAGGCCAATCAGGGTCTTCGATGCGCCGCCGCCAGACATCGGCAAGCTGCTGACAAGTGGCGGCGCGGAGCTGCTGGGGCGAGATAGGATCGGTCAACGTCTCTGGCGGCGGGCCATAGAGGACGCCGCCGCGCTCGCGCACAATCGCCCGCTCGATGACCCAGTTGGCGTCATGGAAGCCCAGCTTAAAGGGCCAATCATGTCCGATGGTCGGATGCCAGGCCGTCGCTGGATCGTATCGTCGCCATCCCGCAAGCGGGATGTACGAGCCTTCGAGGTTGGTGGCAAACGGCAACCCACTCGCGGCGACGCGCCCGTGCATCTCGCGGAGATGCTCGAAGGCAGAGTCATTCTCGGCGATGGCGTCACGCGTCACCGCCACAAAATCCACGTCACTCGACGCCGGATCGAAGTCGCCCGACGAGAGCGAGCCGTAGAGATAGAGGCCGACAAGCTGGTCGCCAAGGACACCTTGCATGCCGCTCAGCAACCGCGCGAGGACGGGTCGCACTGCCTCGGGCAACCATTCTGAAGAGGGCATTTTCGCCTCCTTAGCCTCCAGTACACGATGAGCCGCGACATTGATGCCGCGAAGCTCGCCTATTTCTATCCTGGCCCGTAGCTATTTAGCGGCCGGGCCGTCGCTTATGTGGGGGTTTGCGTTGCATGGGCGCGGACGATGCGCCAGCCGATGGGTCAGCGGGCGACATGGCGTCGGCGTCCGCCAGCAACGCACGGATGCCCTCTAGCTGTGTGCTGGCAAATTCCTCCGGCAGATTGGCGAGCGTCTGCAGCAGGCCGAGGTAGAGATCCCACGGCAGCACCGCCAGCACGGGCATGCCACGCCGGGTGACCGCCACCACGGGCGTCGCGCCTTCGTGAGTGAGCAGCGCTGGCAACTTGTCCAGCTGCTCGGCGGCGTCCTTTATCGAGAGTGTGCGTGCCATGATATCTTCGTCCTCTCTTCACGTTCTTCGAGATGATAGCGTCCAGCCAGATAGAGCGCGCGCGGGTCGCGTCCGAAGGCGAGCCGCTTGGCCCAGGTCGTCGGATACGCGCGCAGATCGCCCGCCGCCAGCGGTAGTGGCGCGCCCACTTGAAAGCCTGCCAGTCGCGCCAGCCGCCGCACCTCTTCGCCGCCCGCCTCCAGCGAGTAGCCAGCCTCGGCCAGCGCGCCGCCGTTGAGCCGAACCTCCAGCGCCGCCCCCGGACGCGCCAGCCGTGCCAGCGACGCCAGCAGCGGCGAGCCCTCTTCGAGCAGCCCGGCGAGCAGCGTACCCCACGGAAAGTTGATCGTGATGGCGCTGGCCAGCCCGGCAAGCTCCGCGGGCAGACTACAGATATTGGCGATCAGAAACAGCGCGTTGGCGCGCGCGCGCCGCGATGCCTCATACAGATTATCACGGCAGGCGTCGATGCCGATAACATAGCGTGCTGGATGTGCGCGGGCGGTGTGCAGCACGAAGCGGCCGTCGCCCGTGCCGAGGTCGATCAGCACGTCGGGCTGGTTGGCGATATGCGTAATGAGCTTATCGAGTTCGTCAGTCGTGATCTCCTGGCAGTGTTTGCCACAGATGCGTTCCACAGCGATTCCTCCGGTCTGTCATGGCGGACAACAATCGAGCGATGACAGACGCGAGGAGGCGCGCGGGCGCACGGAGAGACGCCGCGACTATGAGGAGTGCGGAGACATGAGGGATAGCGACGGGTTGACGGGCATAGAGCGCAGCGTCAACCACCGTCGAGCGCGTCGGGGGTATCTCTTAGCAGTCGTGAGGGGCAACAGAAAGTGGACCGGAAAATGTTCCGGCCCGGCAAGTTCTGGCTACGGGCGCAAGATGCGACCTACCAGGGAGGCTGTTCGAGGCGTGCGAGAGACATCGGAGACCCGATTCTAGGTCATATGTTGACGAGGAGAGTATAGCATACGCGGGGATTAGACCGTCTGGCTCAGCCAGCGGAGGATGGAGTCGGCGGCGAGGTTGATCGAGACCATCATGGCGTGGCCGCCACCCGCGTCGGGGTGATACTGACGGGCGAGGGCGCGGCGGGCCTGCGTCACGTCTTCGGCGGAGGCGCCCGGTGGCAGATGTAGCACGCGATAGGCCGATTCGATGTCGCGCGGGATGTAGACGCGGCGTTGCGCGCGCGGGCGGATGCTGGCGTAGAAGCTGCTGATGTCCTCCGAGATGCTCGGCGACCGCTGATGCCACTGCTCCAGCGCCTCGGCCAGCGCCGGGATGCGCCGCGCCAGTCGCGAGATGGCGTCCTGCGAGATCCACCAGATGCGCTCCTCGGCGATCCAGCGCCGCTGCCAGGGATCGAGG
>Ga0070684_100003835_pt1 | contig 11366 bp, 5 predicted proteins | sample KBSC723LmetaG_FD_65653 | JGI IMG/M metagenome (GOLD analysis project Ga0070684, IMG submission 65653) | Corn rhizosphere microbial communities from Kellogg Biological Station, Michigan, USA - KBS C7.2-3L metaG | ecosystem: Host-associated > Plants > Roots > Rhizosphere ...
ATCTTGGGCTGTGCCAGCCATCGATCGATATACCCACACCCCACAGTCAGCGTCAGAATGTCGGTCCCGTACGAAGCCTCGATGCTCTTAAGAGTACGAACAAGGTACTCGGTGTCATCTTCCAAGAGAAGTTCTGCCGCATCCGGGTTCCCATTTTTCCGTTTGCTTCCGCCGCCATCAACTAAGAGATCGGGCGGCGTCAGCGCGAGTCGGCTTCTCGCAAATGCTGCCGAGAAATCATTCCGGAGTACCATCAGTTCGGCAGTTGCAATCTGGATCGCGGGCTTCATCTTTCGAAGTACGGGAAAGAGCGCTGCGCACACATGCCGGTCCTTTAGAATCTCAACCACCTCGCGGCAAATCCCATCGAGCAAGCGGACCTTCGTCCGGATCGACTGAATGTCCATGTTCAGGGCTGCGGCGATTCTCTTTTCTGGTACTCCCCGCTTAAGCGCTTCGAGAAGCATGAAATGTTGTGCCACCGGCGGAATATGATTAACGCGCTTGTTGTATGTGTACCCTTCATCATCGGTCGAAATTAGGACGCGAGCCTCGACCCGCCCAAGGATCTTCATCGCCTCCAGGCGTAAATGGCCATCGAGCAGAACGAATCGTTTGCCATCCTGCGGGTAAACGACGAGAGGTTCGATCACGCCAACCTCCTCAATTGAGGACTTAATCTGACGGAACAGCGGCGATCTCGTAGCTTGAGAATCCAGAGGCCGCCTGGGAAGGATCGACGAGAGCGGGAGCGTAAGGACTGTGTCGTCAAATGCTGCCTTCAAACCGTGTGGCATGTGCCAGCCTCCTATTCCATCCTCAACGCCAGTTCGCCCGGCATTTGGTCGAGTCCCTCAGCACGTAGCAGCGTAGTGAAGTTTTCATCCGCCAAGAGCGTCCTCAACGCGGAAGTCATGAGAACCAATTGCTCACGAGTCCTGTCAGCCTTCGCAATCAGCAGCTTCTGTTCACGGATTTTTTGGCGGTACTCCCTTACCAGAGCTTGGCCAGTCAACTTCACCCTCGTGTTCGCGGTCCTTCCTTCCCTCTTTGCCCGCGCAAGTCTCCGAGCGATGATACGGCGAGCCGCTCTGATTTGATTCCCGCGAAGCTCCCCCTTGTCGTAGGCCTCAGAGAGTGCTCTACTGACCTGCTGGTCATTACCCACAGCGATCTCGGTGGCGACGGACAACGGGATTCGGCCAGCCTCGACCGACTTCACAAGTTCCTCTTCACCTTTTTCAACCAGGTGCACGATGCCATAAATGTAGCTTCGGTCCACCCCGAGCTTCGTCGCGATCTGCTCAATTGGATACCCCTTTTCCCTCAGGAGTCGTACCTCTTGAAGCATCGCAGTATTGGATGGCGGACGCCGTGCGATATTCTCGACGAGGCTCATAAGTAACAAGTCGTCCTGAGGAACATCGATGATCATGGCGGGAATCGTCTGCTCGCCAAGCGCGGTGAAGGCCTCTACGCGTCCCTGCCCACATACCAAGTCGTAGGTCTTTCCTTGACTATCGGGAGAGGGTCGTCGGATGACCGTGACCGGTCGTTTTAGACCGACGGCGCTTATGCTTTGCACAATCGTCTGCCACTTTACCTTGCTTCGGGAGCGAGGGTTCGTGACTCGAATCGCGGAAATCGGGATTTGAGCGATGGTTTCATTCATCATGCCGCCTCCACATGGACTCGGCGAGCCAACCTTGTGAAGAAAATGAGATTGTCAAATCGATACAAGTCGATCACTACGCCGTTGTCGGGAGCGAGCCGCAGCTTTTCCCAAAGTACGTCCATTCGGGGAAACAGGTAATAGTCGAGGATTTCAGCGTTGCCCGGCGCAAACCGTACCGCGATCGTTACATCTGGTAGGAGGCTCGCTTCGAACCGAATGAGCCAGCGAAGAGAGTGCGCAGGAGTCTCCATACACCGTGAAAAGACGAGTGAAGCGGTGAACTGCCGGTTTATTTCAAGCAGCCCGCTTGTCTGATCGCAGCGAATGTCTGCCCCGACTGCCTTCAGTTCTGAGACGATCGACTCGATGAGGTGGGAGTGTCTTTGCCGTAGAATTCGGTTGATCTCAACATAGCTAAAATCGCGGTGGGGATTCCATCCGATCAACTGATAAGCACGGTGGAGACCTCCGAACCGCGATGCGTAAAGCGAACTCGAAGGCATGTCTGGAGTCTCGTCGATTAGCACTCCTGACAATGTGCCATGTTCGGCAAGGAACTGCCTCAAACGTTCGAGAAGCTGATCATCTGAAAGCCGAAGGTTTCTAGCCTGGATGATGGCCTGAGCCCGTAAGAAGACCTCTTCGTCCACAACGGGCTCAAACGCCCCGCGACGGCTTATCCACATTTCTGGAGGATTCTGAATCCGCTTTCGCTTCAGTTTGAAGGAACGCCGATTGAAGACGTTTGTTCCGACGTACTTCGGATTGGTAATGATTTGCCGAACGACGGCGCTCTTCCAGGGTCTCCGTAGGTCGGTTTCGAGACCTCGACTGTTCAGGGCGGCAGCGATCTGAGCTTCATTCTCGCCGCGAAACGCAAAACGCTCAAAAACTTCGCGAACAACTGCGATCTCCGATTCTGGGCCAGGTACCAGGACAACGCGGTCGGTCTGTATGCTCTTGCGTTCACCCCGGCTGAGCAAGGTCTTGGGAGCACCACGTTGATCGACTAATTGGCGGCGAAGCCCGTAGCCCGCATTTCCGCCCTGGCGGAATCCCAACTCAATCAGCCTGCACTGGCCAGCGAAGACTTTGACCGAAAGCTCGCGGCTGTATTCCCCAGCCATGGTCCGCTTAACCGTTTTCAAAAGCGTTGAGCCGATGCTCCCGTCATTTTCGAATTGTTCGGCACAGTAGTGAACTGAAATGTTGGCACGCTTGAGGATGTACTCGTAATAGGCGCTTTCATCTACATCCTGAAACCGTCCCCAGCGGCTAACGTCGTACACCAGCACAGCGGAGTAGTCGCATGTCCCCCGCTGGACATCTTCCAGCAGTTTCTGAAGCCCTTCCCGGCCCGACAAATTGAGACCGCTTCGACCATGATCTGAATAGGTACGAACGATTCGTAAGCCATGGCTCGCCGCATATCGCGTGATTACATCAGCTTGATTTTCAGGTGAATACTGCTGATGCTCAGTAGACATGCGTACATACTGAGCCGCCATGGCGGCGTAAAGAGACGACGGAATCCTGGGGGAGAACGGCACGATGCACTCCGGAAAGGGGATGGGGGCCCGGTCTGCCTGCCGTAGGGGATGCTTCATTACTATGACCTGACCGGGCGGTTTGTCAATGATCAAGAAGCATTCGTCATCTCTTTGCCTCTGCGAATCTGAGTCTCTTGCCGAGATAGAGGGGTTTGGCGGAGGTTTCGGTTCATTGCTGCCGAGAATGACTGCACTCACTAATCAATCTGGAACCGAACTCTGTTGGATCATATAGACTTTCAGCAACAAGCAACCCATGATCTACTCCAGCCCGGCGGCAGCCTCAGTTCGTCGGCTCGGATTCAGAGATGTGCTTGCGGCCCCGAAGATGAGCCTGACTGCGTACCATGCCCGGTTCTTTGCCCACGAACTGACCAAACGATCCAGTTCGGCGTCGCTAGATAGCCTGACCTCGGCGCTCGCGGACGCTCAAGTTGACCTCAATCCGCATCAGGTCGAGGCTGCGCTGTTTGCCTTCCGCTCGCCCCTTTCTAGGGGGGCCGTCCTCGCAGATGAAGTGGGGCTGGGCAAGACCATCGAGGCAGGAATTCTGCTGTCCCAGCGCTGGGCCGAGCGCCGTCGCAGGTTGCTTGTCATCTGTCCTGCCAACCTCCGAAAACAATGGGGCCAGGAACTCGCCGACAAGTTCTTCCTGCCCTTTGCGATCCTCGAAACAAAGACGTTCAACGAGGAAGTCAAGCGCGGGAACCTCAACCCCTTTGACCAGCCCCGAGTCATCCTCTGCTCGTTTCAGTTCGCAAGGACCAAAGATGCCTACGTCCGGCAAACATCGTGGGACCTGGTCGTGATCGACGAGGCGCACCGGCTCCGGAACGTCTACAAACCCGGCAAAAAAATTGCCAACGCGATTAAGGCGGCGATCGCGGACCGGCCAAAGACGCTGCTAACAGCCACGCCTCTCCAGAATTCCCTGCTGGAACTGTACGGCCTCATAAGCATCATCGACGAATTCACCTTCGGGGACCTGAGGAGCTTCCGAACCCAGTTCTCGCGCATGAACACTCCCGACGACTACCGCGCCCTCCGGGAGCGAATTCGTCCCATCTGCCAGAGGACGCTTCGGCGTCAGGTGCTGCCCTATATCAGCTACACGAACCGCCACGCGCTCCTCCAAGAGTTCATCCCCAACGATGACGAGCAGCGGCTGTACATGTTGGTCTCTGAGTACCTGCAATCACCGCGCCTGTATGCCCTGCCCGCCAGCCAGCGGCAGTTGATGACGCTCATCTTGCGCAAGCTGTTGGCATCCTCTACGTACGCCATTTCAGACACCCTCCTGGGGCTCGCAAACAAGCTCGATGCCGTAGAGACGCATCAGGCCGCCCTCGACTCGCCGCCACAGGACTTGGGAGAGAACTTCGAGTCTCTGCCGGAGATTGAGGATGAGTGGCTAGAGGATGAGCCCGAGGAGGAAGCCGGTTCGACCAAGGCGGTGCGGCAACTGTCGCCGGATGAGCGAGAAGAGCTTCGGGCCGAGAAGGAGACGCTCCGCAAGTTTCACGAACTGGCTACAAGCATCCAGAAGAATTCCAAGGGAGAAGTACTGTTGAGCGCCCTTAGAAAGGGCTTCGAGGCCGCCAACAAAGCTCGCGCCGAGCATCAGAACGGGGCCCTTCAGCAGAAAGCCATCATCTTTACCGAGTCGCGGCGGACTCAGGAATATCTCCTACGGCTCCTCGAAGCCTCGGAGTTCGCCGGGAAGATCGTCCTCTTCAACGGGACGAACAGCGACCCGAAGAGCGCGGAAATCTACAGGAACTGGCTGGAGCGTCACAAGGGCACAGACCGGATCACCGGCTCTCCCACGGCGGACAAACGGGCAGCGTTGGTCGAGTACTTCCGTGACGAAGCCAGCATCATGATCGCCACCGAGGCCGCCGCCGAGGGAATCAACCTCCAGTTCTGCAATCTTGTGGTCAACTACGACATGCCGTGGAACCCGCAGCGAATCGAGCAACGCATCGGGCGCTGTCACCGATACGGCCAGAAATACGATGTGGTGGTCGTCAATTTCCTCAATCGCTCCAATGCCGCAGACGTTCGCATCTACCAGATTCTCGATCAGAAATTCCGGCTATTCGATGGCGTCTTCGGGGCATCGGACGAGGTGCTGGGAGCGGTCCAGTCGGGCGTGGACTTTGAAAAACGGATTGTCGCGATCTATCAGCAATGCCGGACCCCGGAGCAGATCGAGTTCGAGTTCGACTCGTTGCAGAAGGAGTTGGAGTCTGAGGTTGCCGAGGCCCGCTCCATGGCGCAGGAGCAATTGCTTAACAACTTCGATCAGGAGGTCATCGAGAAGGTTCGGTTCGAGGCTGGCAACTCTCGCAACCGATTCGAGGAGCTTCTGTGGAAGGCCACCAAGTTCTATCTCCAGCCATACGCCAGGTTCGAGGGCACCGGCTACAGCTTCACCCTGGAGCGCAACCCCTTCCCGGCTGCCTCCATCCATCCCGGCCTGTACCGGATGGGCCGGAACATCGAGGATGCAAATACCTACCGGATCGGGCACCCGCTCGCCCAGCGCGTTCTCGAACAATGCCTTGCGCTCGATGTGCCCCGGGTGGAGATACGCTTCAATCTCTCTGGTAGCGGCAAGAAGCTGTCTGTCCTAGAACCGCACCTCGGCCATTCCGGCTGGCTCGCCTGCTCAAAGTTCTCCGTGGAGTCGTTTGAGGCCGAGGACCACATCCTACTGGCAGGTATACGGGATGATGGGGAGCGACTCGATCCAACCGCCTGTAAGCGCCTCTTCGATCTCCCCGGCCAGCCTGGACAGCCCGTCCTGCCGGTGTCGCTGCCGGACCTTGAGACCGAACTGGAGGAGCAGCGTCGGAGGATTCTCGATGAGATCGGCCAGCGGAACAGCCGTTGGCTCGATCAGGAGGTCGCCAAACTGGACCGCTGGAGTGACGATCTCAAGCTCGCGCTAGAGCAGGAGATTCGCGATCTCGACCTTGAGATTCGCGAGGCCAAGCGGGCGTCAACCGCCGCAGCAGCCCTTGCCGACAAGCTCGCCCATCAGCGCACGCTGAAAAACCTCCAGGCCGACCGCAACCAAAAGCGCAAGGACCTTTTTGCCGCTCAGGATGAAGTGGAAGGCCGCCGCGATGGGCTGATTGCCGACATTGAAACCCGCTTGAAACAGGAACAGAGGTCGGATTCCGTGTTTTGCGTGCGCTGGAGATTAGAATGATCTTCATCACACCTTCTGCAGTTAGCCGGTTGGAGATCCCGGAGGAGAGCCTTGGACCCGCAGTATTTCACTTTGCTTGAGAAGGCGCTGCAGGACGGCTATGTTCCGCACCTTCCTCCGTTACTGGATCAGACCAAACCTAGCGATCAGCAGGCGAGGAAGAATCTCTCCCGAGCATTCAGCGCTTTCGCCTTACGGGCCGTACTACGTGACCTATGTGATCTTGCAGAGTCCGACTGCTCTAAGTCGGTCGTCGATGATTTCGACGATAACGGCATTGATGCGGTGCATTACCATGCAGCGAGTGAGACGCTGTATTTAATCCAGGGGAAGTTAAAGGCGACCGAAACATTTGATCTTGCTGACGCTCTCAAATTCTGCCAAGGCGTGAAGAAGCTTCTCCGTCAAGATTTCGATGGTTTCAACAAGCATCTAAAGATGCGGCAAGACGAACTTCTTGGCGCTGTCGAAAACTGTAGCCATATCGTCCTTGTCGTCGCACATGTCGGTTTGGGAATCAGCAAACACGCAGATCAGACTCTCGGCGAGTTCCTGTCGGAGGGGCAAACGGAGGACGATCGGCTTGTTCGACCATACATCGACTTCGACGCGAAGAAGGCGATCGCATCACTCCTCGCAACGAAAGCCGTTGAAAGGGTGAACGCGATACTAACGCTACACAAGTGCAAGAGCATCTCACAACCACGAGAGACCTTCTTCGGAATCATCGACGTTCTAGAACTCGTCAAGTTGCACAAGGTATACGGGACAGCACTCTACGAGCGGAACATCCGGTCCTATTTGGGCCACAAGACGACCGTGAACACTTCGATCAAGCAAACCCTAGAGTCCGACGCCGAGTCATTTTTTTACCTTAATAACGGGGTGACACTGCTCGCGGATATTATCGAGCCAAAGAACGTGAAGTCTGAAAGCCGCACCTTGAAGATGCGCGGGATCTCTGTAATCAATGGAGCGCAGACGATAGCGACCGCTGCCGAGACTCAATGCGATACGCAGTCCTGCGACATTTCGAAGGCAAAGGTAATGCTGACGATCGTCAAAGCTGGTGCGGACTCAGATTTCGGAAAAGCAGTGACTCGGTCTCGCAATCATCAGAATCCAGTAGCGCTCTCCAATTTCGCGGCCCTCGATGACGAACAGGAACGACTGCGGAAGGAACTGGCCTACTTGGGTTTTCAATACTCCTACAGGGCCAGCGCGGCAGACGCTGTGTCTGATCCGGCTCGCATTCGTTTTGAGGAGGCGATGCAGGCATTATCAATGCTTCATCCTGATCCCCGATACGTTGTGTGGATAAAGAAGGAGCCCAGGCTCTTGGTAGATGCTTCCCGTCCACAATACAAGAATCTCTTCGACGCGAATGTGACCGGCCTTCGCGTGGCTAACGCAGTCTTGGTGAATCGTTACGCCTCTGGACAGGTGGCGCTCCAAGCTCTCGCAGCAAACGGCAAAACGCGCACCGCCTACAAAAACCTCCTTTTTTTCATTGCTTGGGTGCTACTGAAACAGGTGCGGGACGAAATTCACGGCCCTAAGCTGTTAGTACTCCCGGCGATCGAGGCGAACCTGAGTAAGCCGTTCGATGACCTAAGAGAAATATGCAGAGATGAGATTTTGAAGATCTCCGAGCCCGGTCCTCTGGCAATAAGCAGGAGCTTCACCCACGCAATCCCGCTACTGTTAAAGATCGTGGTTCGCCACTTTGAACGCGAGGACGACCCCGTGGTTACCCACAAGATCGGACAGCAAGCAGCGGACGAACTATATCCTGTTGCTCTCTTCATGTACTTGATGTCGAAAGCACCACAGATTGGGAATCTTTCATGAAGGCTAAGCAGAAACTGGAATTGACGTGGATTGGGAAGGAGAACCGGCCAAAGCTGGAGCCGCGTATCCTGCAGGAAGTCCCCGAGAACTCTTACCACGCGGCACATCGGGTTTCCGACGATGACATTTTTGACAACCGCCTGATCTTTGGTGACAACTTGCTCGCGCTCAAAGCGCTGGAGCAGGAATTCACAGGGAAAGTAAAGTGCATTTACATCGATCCTCCGTACAACACTCGAAGCGCGTTCAAACACTATGAAGACGGCCTTGAACATTCGATTTGGCTGAGCTTAATTAGGGATCGTCTTGAAGTGATTAAGCGGCTACTCTCCGAGGACGGATGTTTCTTCGCGCAGGCCGACGATAATGAGGGGCACTATCTGAAGGTCCTGTGTGACGAGGTCTTTGGACGAAAGAACTTCATCGCCACATTCATTTGGAGAAAAGTTGATAGTCCGAATGACAATAAAGTACCCGTAACGCCAGATCACGAGTTCATTTTCGCGTACGCTCGGGAAGCAAGTTCGGTGAGACTTCGGCAGAGATTTGATAGTTCGCTGTTGGAAGCGTATCGAGGACCCGACGAAAGTGGTCGGTACTATCGTGACCGTCTCCTAAAGAAGAACGGGAAGAACAGTCTTCGAAGTGACAGGCCGTCGATGTGGTTCCCTGTCCCCGGGCCAGACGGCAAGGACGTCTATCCCATTCATGATGACGGCAGGGAGGCGCGTTGGGCATTGGGCAAAACCGCCGTCTTTGACCTGATTGCGAAGAAGGAACTCATTTGGAAGAACCGGGGCACAGCAGAATCACCGATTTGGGTCCCGTATACACGTGAGTACGCTAGTGCAAATCCCTCTCGTCCATTTGCGACTTTGTGGACAGACCTACCTACCACAAGGCAAACAAAGGCGCACCAAAAGGAGCTATTCGGTAACGGAAACGAGTTCGATACTCCGAAGCCGGAACCGTTGATGGAGAGGATATTGCAGCTGGCAACTTCTCCTGGTGATTTGGTGCTCGACTCTTTCGGCGGTTCCGGGACAACCGCCGCTGTGGCGCAAAAGATGGGCCGACCTTGGATCACGATCGAGGTAGGAGAACACTGCCAGACGCATATCATTCCGCGTCTAAAGAAGGTTATCGATGGAGACGACGCTGGCGGAATTACGGAGTCCGCTGGCTGGAAGGGTGGGGGCGGTTTCCGCTGCTACAAGCTTGCCCCCTCGCTTCTTCAGAGAGACAAGTGGGGCAATTGGGTCATCAGCAAGGAGTACAACGCGGCTATGTTGGCCGAGGCGCTCTGCAAGCTGGAGGGCTTTACTTATCAGCCAAACGAAACCATTTATTGGCAGCAAGGTCACTCCACCGAACTGGACTTCCTGTATGCCACGACGGCGCAGTTGAATCACCACCAGTTGCAGCAACTCAATGATGAGGTTGGTCCTGAGCGCACGCTCCTGGTCCTTTGCGCGGCTTTCCGAGGCTCTTCCGATCGGTACCCGAATCTCACCGTGAAGAAGATTCCCAAGCAAGTACTGGCTCGCTGCGAATGGGGGCATGACGACTATAGCCTGCAAGTGGAGCACTTGCCCAAAGCGCCCCCACGGAAAGGCCAGCAGAATCTCTTTGAGGCGGAGGTGGAGGCATGAACCGCCACGTGAACGCTATTGCCGGGCGGCTGAGCCTTCGCCAGCCCCAGCGTCAATCACTTGAGATTCTTGATCGCGTGGCCGAGATCGTGCCGCCGAGCAAGGAAACTGAACTTGAATCAGTGCTCGCAGCCATTCATTCAGACTTCCCGACGGTATCCAACTTTGACCGGGATTTCCCATCCCTTTGCTTCGCGCTGGCAACTGGCGTTGGCAAAACTCGATTGATGGGGGCCTTCATCAGCTACTTGCACCTGGCGCATGGGATCAATAACTTCTTCGTCCTCGCCCCGAACCTCACGATCTACAACAAGCTGATCACCGATTTCACGCCGAATACGCCGAAGTACGTGTTCAAGGGCATCGCTGAGTTCGCAACCGATGCCCCGGCTTTGATCACGGGCGACAACTACGAAGCGATGGCGAGCACACTCTTCGACATCACCCTGCGATGCAAGGTGAACATCTTCAACATAGCGAAAATTGCTTCCGAAGTTCGTGGTGGCAAGGCTCCACGCATCAAGCGCCTGTCGGAGTATATCGGCGAGAGCTACTTCGAGTACCTAGCGGCGTTACCGGACCTGGTGCTGATCATGGACGAGTCGCACCGGTACCGCGCGTCGGCAGGCCAGCGTGCGATCAATGAGCTAAAGCCAATCCTTGGCCTTGAGTTGAGCGCAACCCCGTTCATCGAGGGCAACCGGGGGCCGGAGCCGTTCCGGAACGTCATCTTCAACTACCCGCTCGGCAAAGCGATGGCTGACGGCTTCGTGAAGGAGCCCGCAGTGGTGACGCGCAAGAACTTCAATCCTGCGGGAATGGCCGATGATGAAATCGAGCGGCTCAAGCTGGAGGACGGCATCCGTTTGCACGAGAAGACCAAGGTGCAACTGGAGACGTACGCCCGCGAGACGCAGCAGGAGATCGTGAAGCCGTTTCTCCTGGTGATTGCCCGTGACATCACCCATGCGAAAAAGCTGCTTGACCTGATCGAGTCGGACGAGTTCTTCGGCGGGAACTACAAAGGCAAGGCCATACAGGTGGACTCCAGCAAGACCGGCGCGGAAGAGGAGGAGATGATCGAGCGCCTCCTGAAAGTGGAGCACTCGGATGAGCCTACCGAGATCGTAATCCACGTGAACATGCTCAAAGAGGGTTGGGACGTGACCAACCTCTACACGATCGTGCCGTTAAGGGCTGCAAGCGCCAAGACCCTGGTGGAACAGTCGATCGGGCGCGGTCTTAGGCTCCCCTACGGCAAGCGCACCGGCGACCTGTCAGTAGACACGTTGAGCATTGTCGCGCATGACAAGTTCCAGGAGATTGTGGATGAGGCCAACAAACCCGATTCAGCCATTCGGGTCAGAGAGATCATCCTGACGGATGAGGAATTCGGCCAGAAGACGGCGACGGTGGTCTCT
>Ga0070684_100003839_pt1 | contig 11361 bp, 9 predicted proteins | sample KBSC723LmetaG_FD_65653 | JGI IMG/M metagenome (GOLD analysis project Ga0070684, IMG submission 65653) | Corn rhizosphere microbial communities from Kellogg Biological Station, Michigan, USA - KBS C7.2-3L metaG | ecosystem: Host-associated > Plants > Roots > Rhizosphere ...
CTTATCAATGATTCCGTCACAATCGGTATCCGGCCATGGGCAGCCGTTGTTTTCCGGAGGGCCGGGCTGTTCCGGGCACTGGTCGTCTTTATTCGGGACACCGTCCTGGTCGTGATCCTTCCGGAGGCTCAGAACTTGTTTCCCGTCTGCTGAAGGAGTTGTTTTTGTTTTGCAGCTGATCATAAAGGCCAGTACGGCAAGGGTTATACAGATTTTTTTCATTGTAGTTAGGTTTAATTATGGGGTTAAATATGGGCAAAGGATATCCTGCTCTCCGCCAGGGAAAGCTTATTCTGAAGCAATGATTGGGTTAGGCTGAAAGAAGTCTTATCTGTTTTCCGAAGAATCTTTTTTCAATGCTTTCCTGACCTTTTGTACTGCTCCGGAGAAGAAATTTTTGGTTTCCGTGATGACTATTCCGCGGGAAGCTCTTTTACCATACATCGATATGGCTTTCTTACCTGTAAGAACGGTAACGGATCTGATATTTCCGGCATTCAGTGTCCTGAACCTTTCGATTCCGACCGTTTCATCATCAATGACATACAGGCAGTCTTCCGCTGAAAATGCAGGATCTGAACCCTGAATGGTAAGCGTACCCCCCTGCGCAGCCGGAGCTACCCTGATGCTGATACCGGGAGATAAGATCTGTACGAAAGCCGGCTTATCCGGATCCTGCGTGATGCTTTCTGATGAAGAAGGCGCAGCATCTGCAAGGGAAGCTCTACGGGAAATTCCATGTTCTGAACCTGAAAGATTATTAAAACCGGAGGTCGCAACTTTAGCTTTCATCTTCTGCCCCACAGCTTCGTCACCTGCCGTGCGCTCTTTTTCATACACTTGCTGATCTTTCTCATTTACAGCCATAGATTGCCGGAACTTATGGTCATTATCCTCAAGCTGTACAGCCGATTCAGCAGATGTATGTCCAGCTTCGTTTTGTACCACCGGTCCTGAAAGAGGCGAAGGAACGATCCCATCCCTGGTTATTGTATTTCCGGAAGCCCTGCCCGTATTTTTTTCCCGGACCGCTGCCGGAAACTCAACATCTGCCGGCAGGCTATTTTGGGAGCCTGGTACTTCGATTTTTGAAGGCTGAGATGGAGTTTGAGCCACTACCGTTTTTGCCTGCTGATTATCTGCCTGGTTTTTACCGGTCAGGAAAAAGATCCCGCTCCCGATGATTATGCTTGCTGCAATCCCGTACGGAATCCATGACGGCACTTTTTTAGGTGCCGGATGCAGGTGATGATCCAGCTGCCTGTCCACTTTGTCCCAGACTTTTTCAAAACCCGGAAAAGTGACCGGTTCCACGGAAGCTTTGGAAGCTTCACTGAATGCAGTATCGATATCGTTTTGGTTGTCCATTGTTGTAAAAGTTTAAATGTTCCTGCTGGTTAAAAGTTCCTGCAATTTTTTCCTGGCGAAATTCAGCTGTGATTTGGAAGTCCCTTCGCTGATGGAGAGCATGACGGCAATTTCTTTATGGGGATACCCCTCGATCGCAAAAAGGTTGAAGATAGCCCTGCATCCTTCTGGAAGGAAATGAAGCAATCCGAGGATATCTTTTTCAAAAGAGGCTTCTTCATAAGATTCGTCAGCAATCATCTGGTTATCTTCCAGGGAAACATGGAGCTTTTTATTGACCCTGAGTTTCTGTAAGCATTCGTTCACCGCAATTTTTTTTGCCCAGGCCTCAAAGGTTTCCAGATCCTGAAGCTGGTTCATTTTCGTGAATATTTTAAAAAAGGTATCGGCAAGGACTTCTTCGATATCTTCATCGCTTTTAAGATACCGCCTGCAGACTGCATACAATTTTCCTGCAAGTTGTTCATATACCTGCCGCTGCGCGTTCCGGCTGTTGCGCCGGCATTCCATCAGGAGTTCTTTATCCATACATCGGAGCTTATACTACTATAGATGCAGGTAGTTTCAGAAAGGTTGGAAACATGGCTGACTTTTTTTCAAAATAACGAAAAAAAATAACATCCGGGCCTCTTAGCTTCAGGATAGACATTTAAATCCAACCTGAACACATTTAACTTTACCGGCTGTAACGAATCTCAGAAATGAGCGACTATTTATAATATAATTTTTACAGTAATGAAAAACACTAAATTTATCTCATTACTTTTTGTTTTGTCTGCAGGAAGTATGATGTTTGCACAGGATGACCTGATCAACAAGCTGAAAAGCAACCAATCCCAGAATGCCAATTTCCAGTTTACCACCCTTAAGGATGTAGGGGCCACGTCGGTGAAGAACCAGGGTTCGTCGGGAACGTGCTGGAGCTATTCCGGGAATTCGTTCCTGGAATCTGAAATGCAGCGTATGGGCAAAAAGCCGGTGGACCTGGCAGAAATCTTTACGGCAAGGAATTCTTACCACGACAAAGCAAAATTGTACGTCCTGAACAGCGGAGCCATCAACTGGGGCGACGGCGGGGAACTGCACGATGTCATCAATATGTATAAAAAATACGGTGCCGTACCTCAGGAAGCGTATAGCGGACTGAAAGCCGGGCAGACCACCAACAATTTCTCGGAGATGCAGTCAAAACTGAAGCCGGTCCTGGACAGCCTGGTTCAGGCTTCACAAAAAGGCAGGCTTACCGACAACTGGATGTCCTCCGTAGATGCTGTACTGGATGAATACCTGGGAAAAGTCCCTGCTAATTTTACATACGAAGGAAAATCCTATACCCCAAAAACCTTTGCGAAGGAAGTGGTAGGCATCAACCCTGAAGATTATGTTGAATTATCATCTTATAAGGATTACCCATACTTCCAGAAATTCGTAGTGCCGATCCCGGATAACTGGAGCCACGATTCCGACTGGAACGTGCCGATGAAAGACCTGACGGCTATTGTAGACAATGCCGTTAAGAAAGGATATTCCGTAGGCTGGGCAACCGATGTTTCCGAACCGTACTTCTCGTATAAAAACGGCGTTGCCTACGTTCCGGATGTCAACCTGGACCAAACGATGACCCCGGAAATGAAAAAGGAACTGTTCACAGAGCCTAAAGCAGACAAAACCATTACGGAAGACATGCGCCAGAAAGCCCTTAACGACCTTTCCACTACCGATGACCACGGAATGCATATCGTTGGCCTTGCAAAAGACCAGACCGGAAAGGAATATTATATGGTTAAAAATTCCTGGGGGGTAACCAATGATTTCAAAGGCTATATCTATGTGACCAAACCGTATGTGGAATATAAATCAACCGCTATACTCGTCCATAAAAATGCAATTCCGAAAAATATCCTGAAACAGCTGAAGCCTAATACCGGCATCGGTCTGTAATCCTGAACATTCAGTACCATTTTAATATATTTAACTGTAAAATCCCCGCTACGTAACCGTAAGCGGGGATTTTCAATAAAATGAATAGATAGGTAAATTATGCTAATATAAAGTTGACATGCTTGCCGGTGAAAAATCCGACAGTTCTTCCATTCTGCCTTCTTTCACCTTCTGCACCCATTCCGGATCCTGTAGTAACGCCCTTCCCACAGCTACCAGGTCAAAGTCTCCTCTTTCCAGCCTGCGGGTCAGTTCAGACAGATCGGTGGTACCGGTACCTTCGCCGGCAAATGCAGCCATGAAATCTCCTTCCAGTCCTACCGAGCCCACGGTAATGGTCGGCTGTCCGGTAATCTTTTTAGCCCAGCCTGCGAAATTCAGGTCGGAACCTTCAAATTCAGCTTCCCAGAAGCGGCGCTGTGAACAGTGGAAGATATCTACACCAGCTTCTTTCAGTGGCAGCAGCCATTCTTCCATTTCTTCAGGAGTCTTAGCCAGCTTTACAGAATAATCCTGCTGCTTCCATTGGGACAACCGGATGATAATAGTAAAGTCCTCGCCTACCGCAGCCCGGATTGCTTTTACGATGTCTACGGCAAAACGGCTTCTTTCTTTCAGGGTTTTCCCTCCGTATTCGTCGGTCCTGGTATTGGTCACTTCCCAGAAAAACTGGTCAATCAGGTATCCGTGTGCTCCATGGATTTCCAGGCAGTCGAAACCGAGGTCCTTCGCAGACTTGGCTGAAGCTGCAAATTGTGCAATGGTATCCCGGATGTCTTCCAACGTCATATCCGATGCTTTTTCCATCGGTACTGCCGGGTAATCTTCTGAACTTCTCGTATCGCCCACATGCCAGATCTGCGGGCCCATTTTACCACCGTTGGCATGAACGGAATCAATGACATTCTGCCATCCATCCAGCGCTTCGGTTCCGTAAAAATCAGGGATGTTCTGCATATTCTTGGAAGCCGGCCTGTTGATGACCGTTCCTTCTGAAATGATCAGGCCAACGCCTGCGGCAGCCCTTCTGGAATAATAGTCGGCGATCTGCTGTGTCGGAACACCGTTATCTGACTGTGCCCTGGTCATAGGAGCCATAACGATCCTGTTTTCAAGGAATAAATTTTTATAATGAAAAGGTTTGAATAATGATTCTGTACTCATTGGTAATACGCTCTGTTTTGTAATTGTTACACAAAGTAACTAATAATAGTTCTTATTTGTATCTCATATATCAAAAAAACTGGTAACTTTGTAGTAACCGATGATAGTAACATTGAAGTAACGGTGAAGATATGCACCTGATTGTTTGCCCGGCCAACTCAAAAGCCCTTTCCTATGAAAAAGAATGAATTAATGGAATACAGCTGCCCTTTAGGCAAAGCCATGTCGGCATTAGGCAGCAAATGGAAACCGATTATCGTGCTGGTGATCAAAGACCGGAAATTACGTTTCGGAGAGCTTGCGGTACGGATCCAGGTGATTTCACGAAAGGTGCTCACCGACCAGCTCCGGGAAATGGAAGCCGACGGACTGGTGATCCGGGAGGAATTCAAAGAGCTGCCACCTAGAGTGGAATATTCTTTAACGGAGAAAGGGCTTGCCCTGCTGCCGATTCTGTACCTGCTGGAAGAATGGGAGCAGAAATACCAGGTTAAAGGAAAAGATGATGGTAAGAGCTGTAATGTTTTGAACAGTCCGGAGGTGACAAGTATGCTTTAGCATAAATATCCTGGCTTTAAATTACCTAGCTCTTATTTCAAAAAAAACCGCTTCCCATAGAAAGCGGTTTAAAATTTATCTAATTTTCCTTAAAATATCGCAGGATATTTCTGAGGATTGGTTTCATTAAACATGGCGTAGATCCTTTCTACCATATCATCTGCCGATGGCTTGCTGAAATAATCTCCGTCACTTGCATACGCCGGCCTGTGGTCGTTGGCAGCGATCGTTAACGGATCGGAATCCAGATATCGGAAAGCTTTTTGTTTCTCCAGGATTTGTTGCAGGATGAATGCTGAAGTTCCTCCTTCCACATCTTCATCAATAACCACCAATCGGTTGGTTTTCTTCACGCTTTCAGCAATCTCATGGGATAAGTCGAAAGGAATCAATGACTGAACATCGATTACTTCTGCAGAAATACCAAGTTTTTCAAGTTCCTTGGCTGCTTCCATAACGATTCTCCAGGTAGAACCATACGTTACCAGAGTAACATCGCCTCCCTCTTTAGTCACTTCAATCTGACCTACCGGAACAGTGAATTCCCCTATATTGTCCGGTTGCTTTTCTTTCAAACGGTAACCGTTCAGGCATTCAACAATTACTGCCGGCTCATCAGCCTGAAGCATGGTATTGTAGAACCCGGCAGCTTTGGTCAGGTTCCTCGGTACCAGCACTAAAATTCCTTTAGAAAGGTTTAATATTCCGGCCATCGGAGATCCGGAATGCCAGATGCCTTCCAGGCGGTGTCCCCTGGTCCTGATGATCAACGGTGCTTTCTGGCCGCCTTTCGTCCTGTACTGAACGGTAGCCAGGTCATCGCTCATTCCCTGCAGGCAATAAAGGATATAATCTAAATACTGGATTTCTGCAATCGGCCTTAAACCTCTCATTGCCATTCCGATTCCCTGTCCGAGGATGGTTGCCTCGCGGATTCCGGTATCGGCAACACGCAGTTCACCATATTTTTCCTGCATTCCTTCCAGTCCCTGGTTTACGTCACCGATGTTTCCGGCATCTTCCCCGAAGACAAGGGTTTGAGGATATTTTTCAAAAATTTTATCGAAGTTGTTTCTTACCACTACCCTGCCGTCAACGTCTTCAGAGCTGTCCGAATACACGGGCTTAACCTCTTTAACATTTGTGGCCTTCCACTCAGACTGGGAGTATAAATGGGAAGAATAATTGTCTTTTTCTGTTTCGAATACTTCGTAGTATTTCTGCATCAGCTGATTTCTCTCTGCAGAATTGGTTCCCCTGGTTGCCAGCAAAGCCTTTCTCGCCAGATGGAATACGTCTTTCTTAGCTTTGGATACCAGTTTGCTGAACTGGCTTACATAGCCTTCGATCTCCGTATTCTGTGCTTTAAGGTTTTCCACTAAAGGCAATACAGCCTGCGTCAGCTCCCGGATAGCATTCTGGTAGTTTTCCCAGGCGGCTTTCTGACCTGCTTTTACCATCTTTTTGGCCTCTTCATCAATCGCATCCAGCTCTTCAGCAGAAGCGATGATCTCTTCTTTGCCGTCGATTTCAATGGAATAGTTGGAAATCCATTCCCTGAATTTTACCAAACCGTCAAACGAGGCTTCCCAGGCCAGCCTTTCTTCATTTTTATATCGTTCGTGGGATCCTGAGGTAGAATGTCCCTGAGGCTGGGTAACTTCAATCACATGCACCACTACCGGAACATTTTCCATCCTGGCAAACTGTTCTGCCCTTGCGTAGGCATCCAGCAGTGCCGGATAATCCCAGGCTTTTACCTGGATGATCTCACAACCCTGGAATTCGCCTTCTTTTCTCTGGAAACCGCTCAGCATCTCAGCGATATCCGCTTTTGCCCTCTGCTTCATGGTAGGAACGGAAATCCCGTACCCGTCATCCCAGATCGATACGATCATCGGCACCTGAAGTGCACACGCGGCATTCAGGGTTTCCCAGAAATGGCCTTCCGCAGTGGAAGCATCACCAATGGTACCGAAAGCCACTTCATTACCACCGTTTGAAAATTTTTCCGAACCTTCAAAAGTTACGCTTTTATATATTTTGGAAGCCTGTGCCAATCCCAGTAATCTCGGCATCTGCCCGGCTGTAGGTGAAATATCTGATGAGATATTTTTTTGGGCCGTCAGGTCTTTCCAGCTGCCGTCCTCATTAAGGCTCCGGGTAGCAAAATGCCCGTTCATCTGTCTTCCGGCAGAAGCGGGTTCTCTTTCCACGCTTGTATCTGCATATAATTGCGCAAAGAAGCTTTCTACCGTTAAAGCATCTACAGCCAATGCAAAGGTCTGATCCCGGTAATATCCGGAACGGAAATCCCCGTTTCTGAATACTTTGGCCATCGCCAGCTGGGGAAGCTCTTTACCATCCCCGAAAATTCCGAATTTAGCTTTCCCTGTCAGCACTTCCCTTCTTCCCAGATATGACATTTCACGGGAAATCCTTCCCAATTTATAGTCTTCAAGTATCTGATTTTTAAAGTCCTGAAAAGAAATCTGCTGTGTTTCAATATAGGTTGTCTGCATAGCCCAATATAAAATTTTTACGTTCCTGAAGTATTTTGCTAATATACACTTTTTAAATTAATTTTAATTTTTAATAATCTTTTTTAAAAATTTGATAATAAAGAAAATTGTGCTTTATTTTGAAAAAAATTGTACGCCGTGGAAAAGAAATCGCCGCACATCATCAATGCTTCCAGTAACCTGCTCGGCTTTTCACTGGTCATTATTACCTCGCTTAAGATCAGCAAAATAAGCCAGACGACCCATCTGGATGAGTTTGCCGGCATTGCATGCCTGTTTTTTGCCTTCAGCTGCTTTTTTTCGTTTCTTTCGATCCGTACTGCAAAGGAAATCCGGAACATCCAGTTTGAGAAAATTGCAGATTATTTATTTTTAATTGCGTTATTATGCATCGTATTATCAGTTCTGATCCTGATCATAAAAATAATGTAATCAATTTACATAATCCTTAAAAATAACACACTTTACCAACAATACCGGCAATAAAAAAACCGGAACAATGAGTCCGGTTATATGCAGATTAAAATTTTCTTTCAATGACGTAATCGAGCATGCTGTGCAGGGATTTCCTAGCTTCTGAATCCGGAAACTCATTGAGGATATCTTTCGCTTTCTGCTGAAAATCCTTCATTACCGTAATGGCATAGTCCAGTCCGCCCGAACTCTTGACAAAAGCGATCAGTTCCTTGACTCTTTTCTGGTCGTTATTGTACCGCTTGATTGTTGTAAAGAAGTATTTCTTATTTTTCTCATCCGCTTTTTCAAGGGTGTGGATCAGCGGAAGGGTCATTTTCTGTTCCTTAATATCGATCCCTACAGGCTTTCCGATGACATTGGAACTCAGGTAGTCAAATAAATCATCTTTAATCTGGAATGCCATCCCGGTATAGGTTCCGAAATCCATCATTTTTTTAGCCAAAGCTTCATCCGCACCATTGGACAATACTCCGATTTCACAACAGGCCGCAATCAAAGTGGCCGTTTTCTGGCGGATGATCTCATAATAGACGTCTTCTGTAATATCAAGTTTCCTGGCTTTTTCCAGCTGAAGCAGCTCACCTTCGGACATTTCACGGATGGTACGGGAAATAACGCTCAGCAGATCGTAATCCTTGTGGTCCGTAGACAGTAAAACAGATTTGGATAATAAATAATCGCCTACCAGAACGGCAATTTTATTTTTCCATAAGGCATTGATGGAAAAAAAATTACGCCTCTTGAAACTCTCATCCACCACATCATCATGAACCAGGGTCGCCGTGTGGATCAGTTCGATCATAGAAGCACCACGGTAGGTTTTCTCATTCACTTCACCGATCAGCTTGGCACACAGAAATACAAACATAGGACGCATCTGCTTCCCTTTGGTGGTTACAATAAAACGGGTGACTTTATCGAGCAACGGAACTTTGCTTTGCATGGACTCATAAAACTTCTGCTCGAAAAGTTTCATTTCATCATTGATCGGTCGCTTGATTTCTTCTACAATATTGGCCACAATCGGTGAATAATGGGTAAAGAGTTATTAATTCACAAAGATAATTTTTTTCATTCAATTTAAAGAGAAAATTAATCTTTAAGCTTTTCTTTCGGAATGAAGTACAAACTCTGTGCTGCATGGGTTACGGAAACTTTGAATTTTTCACCGGAAATATAAATTCCGGTCCCGTCTACGGCAATACCTTCAATCTGCCCGATGGATAAAGCACTTCCCAGATAATATTTCTGAGGAGCTTCACTGAAAAATACGCCGGGCTCTGTCTCTTTAAAAACCTCCAGGAAAACCTCCGTTTTCTTGGTATAGCCAATCAGGTACAGCCTATGCTCAAAGTAAGCGGCATCGGTTACCATAAACCCTGTTTTGAATGACTCCTTTTTCTTTGCTTCCTGTACCCCGGGAACCTCCGGATCGATCTCATAACGAGAGGTTGCTTTCGAGCTCCATTCCTTCGTGAAAATATGCAGTTTACCGTTAAGGTAAATCATAGCTTCGGCATCAAAATCCGTTTGGCCGTAGTCCGGCACAAATTCCTTCTGTTGAGGATAATAAAACCGAATGGTTTCAGGGACATCCGTGTTCAGATTTCCTTCACTGAACGGAACCTTATAAACGGTGAGGTCCTTTCTGGTGCCTGCATTATTGCCGAAGTCGCCGATGTAGAAATTCCTGCCGTCATTAGCCAATGCTTCCCAGTCTTTATTCTCCGCCTGTACAGGCAATTTGCGGATGATGTTTCCCGAAGCCCGGTCAACCTGATAAATATCCGGTGTATTGCCGCTGTCATTAAAGGTGTACAGTTGCCCGTTCATGAGGTCAAGCCCTGAACTTTCCTTAAGCTGCTCATCCAGATGGCTTACCCTGTATTTCCTGATCTTCAGGAAATCTGTTTTTTGTGCAGAGACCTGGAGATGGATCAGCAACAGGAAAACCGGAATCATCTTTTTCATTCTGTAAATGTAAAACTTTATTCATAAACAGGGCAATGCCGCTGTGGTTACCATCCGTTTTTCATAAAGGCAAAAAACTTCTCTTTATTGGACCTGGAAACAGGAATGTGGCTGTTATCTGCCATATGGACCATGCCTTCTTTTGAATAACTCGCAATGTAATTGATATTGACGAGGTGGGACTGATGCACCCTGAAAAATAAGGGGGCCGACAGAAGTTCTTCATAATACTTCAGTGACTTGGATACCATGATCTTTTTCTGGTCCGTAAGAAAAAACAGCGTATAGGAGCCGGAAGATTCGCAACGGATGATATTTTCTATTTTTACTACATGCATCGCTTCCTGAGTAGGAATGATGATGGTATTCTGGATTTTGTTGGTCCGCTCCGCAAGCTGCTTGAGCTGAATGTCCTGCATAAAATTCTCTCTTTCTGAAATGCGTTTTACAGCCCGTTTAAGTTCTGTAAGATCCACAGGCTTAAGCAGGTAATCGATCGCATTGAATTTGAATGCCCGTATGGCGTGGGATTCATAGGCTGTGGTAAATATCAGGTGGAAATTCTTATGCTGTATCCGTTCTAGCACATCGAAACCACTGCCATTATTAAGCATGACATCCATAAAAATCAAATCCGGCTGCTGATCATCAATCATGCTGACCGCCTGCTGAACTTCACCGGCATACCCTGTTATTTCAACAGTATCCGGTGCAACGGATTGCAGCATGATAGACAGGCCTTTCTGCAGATGATGCTCATCTTCAACAATAATGGTTTTATACATAATTTAAGAATAAATAGGAATTATGATGGTAGCCGTACATCCCCCTTCTTCATTTTCCTGGATCCTGAATCCTGCATGGGGATTTTCCGTGGACATAACGGAAAGCCTTTCGTAGGTTATGGTATTGGCCAGGGAGGTATGGCTGTTCTGGTTTTTGCGCCTTTTGGATTCAGTCAGCCCGATGCCGTTATCCGTAACAGAGCAGATGATCACGCGCTTTTGATCATCCTGCCTGAAGCAGAGGATCAGACGGCCGGTCCGCTCAGACATAGCCGGCTTCAGACCATGTTCCACAGCATTTTCAATGGAGGGCTGTATCAGCATGGATGGGATAAGCGACTGAACCTGTACATTTTTATCACAATGTATTTCATAATCGAATGCATCATTAAAACGCACTCTTTGCAATTCAATATAATCTTTCAGGGTAAGGATTTCGTCTTCGAGCGTAATAAACTCATTACGGGAATGTTCCAGGACCTGACGGGTAAGCCGCGCAAACTTACCGAGATAAGACACTGCATTGTTCTGATCATTCTGCAGAATCATTCCCTGGATATTCCCAAGGGCATTAA
>Ga0070684_100003843_pt1 | contig 11358 bp, 10 predicted proteins | sample KBSC723LmetaG_FD_65653 | JGI IMG/M metagenome (GOLD analysis project Ga0070684, IMG submission 65653) | Corn rhizosphere microbial communities from Kellogg Biological Station, Michigan, USA - KBS C7.2-3L metaG | ecosystem: Host-associated > Plants > Roots > Rhizosphere ...
CGGCGGCTGAGATCATCACATGGGCCAGCGTGGGCCTCATCTTCAGCGGCCCCATCTCCGTCGCGTGCTCGGGATATCTCTATGCGACGAACGACCCCAGGACTCCTCTACGCGCCACGGCGGCAAATGGAGCTGTGTGGCTTGTTATCGCGCTCGCCTTGATCCGCACGGTCGGCCCCGCGGCTGTCGGGATCGGGTGGCTGGTCGCATCCCTGACCGAGGCGCTCATCTTCTCGCGGACGGTCAAGTCACGGTTGGGTGCTCGACTTTTTCGGGTGTGCCTGGTCCCCGCGTGTTTGGCTCTCCCGACCGCCCTCTCGGCTCGGACGCTTGAGATCTCGGTTGGCGGCGGCCTTGGCGGGGCGATCGTTGGGGCACTCTTCGGCGGCGCAGTCTACTTGGCACTCGTCCTCCTGTTCGCACGCCGCTCTGTTGGGCTGCTAGCTGCGGCCGTCCGCCGTGCACACGCGCACTGGCGACCTCCCGAGGCGGTGCAGGCGTGAATGCCGGCGGTGCAGCGGTGACGAGGGGCTTGGACGTCGTCATCGTGAACTTTCACAGCGAGCGGTGGATCCGTAGAGCCATTGCGCTCGCACGCGAGTTCGGTGGGGAGGCGACGAGAGTAATCATGGTCGACAATTCCCCCGGTGACGGCGCCGCGGACGTTGCTCGCGCGACGGAGCGAAACGCCACCATCATCACCAATGCGACAAATCGCGGCTACGCCGCTGCAGTGAACCAAGGGCTGGCGATCGGCAGTGCTGACACGGTACTGCTTCTCAACCCCGACGTCCTGCGGATCTCCGGTCGCTCGGCCGACGTTCTGGAAGCGTTCCGCGAGCCGGATGTGGCTGCCGTGGTTCCGCGACTGCGCGACACCAGCGGAGCCATTTCACCGAGCTGCTTTCAAACGCCGCGGCTCATGGATTTCGTTGCGCAGGACCTGGCGCTCGCCGCCCGTTTCCCCGGTTGGAAATGGCCGAGGCGATACCGGATGACAGATTGGGACTATGCGTCGCCTCGACGCGTCGACGCAGCGACCGGAGCATGTCTCTTTCTCCGACGCGCAGCCCTCCGCGACGTGGGGCCGTTTGATGAGCGCTTCTTCGTCTATTACGAGGAGACCGATTGGCTCATCCGAGCCACGCAGCGTGGTTGGCGCACGATGTTCCTCCCGACGGTCGAGGCTGTGCACGCCTCAGGAGCCAGTTCGCCGGGTGTCGCCGCCCAGCCCTCGCTTCTCCTCCTCGAGAGTCAGCACCGTTACGCGGAGAAACACTTTGGGCGGGCCGCAGGCGTTGCGCTTCGAGCGACGCAGCTGGGCATCGACGCTGCCCGGTTGGTTCGGCATGCTTTGAGTGGGAACACCAACCGGACGGTGATGGCTCGCAAGCGGATATGCGTCCACCTGATGATGCGCGCTCCTCGTCCCTCCTAGCGCCGTGGACGTTGAGTACGCCACGTCGCTCGACGCCGTGCCACGTGCGGAATGGTCTCGGCTCGCCGTGGAAGCCGGCAACATCTTCGCAACCCCGGAATGGCTCTGTGCCTGGTGGCGATGGTACGGTGGCAGGCAGGATGCGCTGATCGGGCTTGTCAGGAGCGATGCCGAGATCATCGCGGTCGTGCCCCTGTACGTCTGGTGGAAACGCGGGCTGCCAATTCTGCGGTTCATCGGGCACGGCGTGAGCGACCGACTCGGTCCAATCTTGCCGCCATGCACGGAGCGACGCGCGGCTGAGGCTATCGCCAGCGCATTCGATGCGATTCCCCTCCGTCGTTTCATCCTGCTGGCCGAGCTCGTTACGGGCCAGCAGCAGTTCGGCGGACTCGCCGGCGCACGTACCCTCTACACCGATGCCAGTCCACTCCTGCGGATCGAACATGCCTCGTGGGACGACTTTCTTAAGAACCGCGGCTCGAACTTCCGTCAGCAGGTCCGCCGGTTCCCGCGTAAGTTGGCCGGCCTGGGACACGTTTCATATCGGCTCGCGTCCGATCCCCTCACTCTTGACCATGATCTGGACACGCTGTTTGATCTCCACCGCCGGCGCTGGGACGGCGCAACGACTCCCTTCCTCCTCGCCGCAGGGTTGCACCGCGAAATCGCCGCATGTGCGCTGCGACGAGGTTGGCTGCGGTTGTGGTTCTTGGAGATCGACCGCAAGCCGGTTGCCGCGTACTATGGCTTTCGTACCGGCGGTATTGAGGTGGCATACCAAGGCGGCAGGGACCCAAGACTTACGAAGTATCCGCTCGGGTTCGTTCTCCTGTCCCACGCCGTGCGTGAGGCCATGAACGACGGCATTGCGGAGTACCATCTCCTGCGAGGCGGCGAGGGCTACAAAGCGCGTTTCGCAAACACCGACCTTGGGCTAGAAACGAGTGCCGTGGCGCGCGGCGTCGACGCTCGCCTCGTCCTGACAGCGGCATCCGCGCTGAGGGGTCACTCGCTGGGGATCCGACGGCGGTTCATAGACCGCCTCTGACGGGTGGACACGAAACGGCGGAGGGCACTAAACGGATGGCGGGGCGGCGGCGGTCAGGCGAATGTGCTTCGTCCGGACCAGTTTCACCACCTCCCTTGCGTCATGCGGATCGACGGGGAGCACGTGCCTTGACCACCACGACGCTGCGCCAGGTGCCGACGACGGCTCGACGAACTCCGGGCCCGCGTATTCGTCTAACGGTGGGTCATAGACGAAATAGACGTTGATTCCTCGCTGATGAAGGGCGTTCGCGACCGAATCCCTGTTCTCGATCAGGAGCGGAACCCGCAGTAGCGGTTGTGGGGGCCCCGCTTGGGCCCCCGGCGCGACCGCGTCGAGTTCGCGCAGGCGGACCACGCCGGCGAGTCGTTCTCTCCGATCCCGTTCAACGTCGCGCAGCGCCGCCAACGTCCTCCTTACCCCGCTGGATCGCTGTCCCATGCGGTAATCGGGGTACGCGGTGTTCATCCACTCATCAAACGGTTCGAGTCCGTTGTTCGCCGAGACGGCCCCTCTCAACCGCGATGCCCTGAGGGGTACTCGCCATTCGCCCAGGCCTCGCCGGCGAATGCTCCGACGAGCTCGCTGCACCGCCGCCATCAGGCGAACCGCCTCGAGCACGCCTCTCACCCCTGATTTTGCGGTGTCGGCCGCTCGGCGCCTCGCAGGCTTCTCTGCAAGGAGTGCTGTGCGCAGTGGAGATGCGGCAGCCACGTCGTCCGGCGTGGCGAGTGAGAGAACCCCACCGCGTCCGGGGAGGTGTTTCGACAGGCTGAACACGGACGCCGCGCCGAAGGTGCCGATTGGACGCCCTTCCACCTCGGTCTCGAGGGCATGGGCAGCATCCTCGATCAACGGGATCTGGAACTCATCGCACCGCTGCCGCAGATCGGCCACACGATCAGGAAGCCCGTAGATGTTCGCCGTCAGCACGGCATCGAGGCTTGACCAGGTGCTTGGCTCCACGGCGTCTAGTCGCAGATTCCCATCAGCCGTCGACACGGGGGCCATCACCGGGCGAAGTCCGGCCGCCAGCGCGCCAAAAAAGACCGTGTCGTCCTCAAGGGGCGACATCAGAATGCGATCTCCAGGCGACAAGAGAAGGCGGAACGCGAGGTGGAGCGCAAACCGACCGGACGGCATGAACGCACACGCTCGTCCCGTGCGAGCCTCGAGAATCGCCTCGATTTCCGCCTCGACGTGGGGCGTGGTGTTCATAACGCGTTCACGGCATCCGCGTAGACGTTCCGAAGCGACTCCCTCGCTTGCAGGCGCTACCTCAGTGCCCCGCGAGGCCGGGATCTAAACTCCGCTGACACACGCGGTGGATCCCCCGATCGCTGATGCGTATCCTGATCGTTTGCGATTTCCTCTTCAAGTACGGGGCCGAGCAGGCACGATCGCTTGCTCACGCAGGCCAGGATGTTGCGATGCTTGTCCGGGCACACGCCCTCGAGTTCGGTGGATCGATGGACGAGCGGCGCCGAGTGCTCGAGGATCTCCAAGTCGACGGCGTGCGTCAATTTGTCATTCCGGGCCGAATTCGCTCCCCCGCTGCGGCACCGGCCATGGTCAAGATCCGATGGCGACTGCACACATGGCAGCCACACATCGTCCACGTCCACGAAAACCACGATCCGCGACTGCTCGCAGTTACCCGTGGGTTTCGAACGATCTTCACCGTCCATGATCCGGTGGAGCATCTTGGGGCCCGGGTTTTCACCCGCCGCGACGCATGGGTCACCAGGCAATGGCTCCGCCGTGCGCAGCGCATCGTCGTCCATGCCGAGTCGCTTGCGGACGAGCTGGCCGCAGCCGTGGGACCGGCGCGAATTGCCGTCATTCCGCACGGTTTATGGCCGCTGGAGCAGCCGCTCAGCGGCCCCACGACACCAGCCGTGCTCCTGTTCGGCCGACTCGAACAGTACAAGGGCGTCGATGTCCTCATCGCCGCAATGCACTTGGTCTGGCGGGAACGTCCGGAGGTCCGGTTAATCGTGGCCGGCGAGGGCCCTGCCGCCGCGGATGTGCCGGAGCATCCTCGTGTGACGCTAATCGAGCGGTACATCCGCGAATCCGAGGTTCAGCCGCTTCTGTCCGAGGCGTCTCTCGTTGCACTCCCGTACACCCAGGCCAGTCAAAGCGGTGTGGGCGCTCTTGCGATCGCGGCGGGCGTTCCGGTGGTCGTCACTGACGTTGGAGCTCTTCGGGAACTCGCCTATGATCCCACGTTCGTCGCGCGAGCCGCGGACCCGCCTGCACTCGCCGCTGCGATCCTACGCAATGTCGACCACGACGCGGGCGTCAGGGCGGCAGTCATCGAGCACGCGCGCGCGCGCTTCTCATGGGATCATGCGGCAGAGCTCAGCCTTGAGCTCTATCGCGAGGTGCTCCGTAAATCATGATTTCTTAAGCACAACCCCGCTCGTCGCGCGCAGCGTGACGTTCGTTATGTTGTGGCGGCCCGAGCCTGAGTACAGCCCGCCGAGCTGAACACGGCTTGCCCTATGGGCGTGGGGGTTTACGAGAACGGCTCCGTGCTCGAAGTTTCTCCGGTACACGCCGTTCTCGAGCACTCGCGCCCCACCGAGCGGACGCCCAAGCGCCCTTGCCGTCCGGTACTCGGGCCACCAGACCTCGGTTGCGTAGTGTTCCGAGGCATAGAAGCTGTTGTTCCCGTTCGCTGCCAGAAGCATCGTGGCGAGCCCGTAGCGTGCGCCACCGCGGGTGCGCGTCCTGGCATGGTCGAGGCTGATCTTCTGATGCGCCTCAGACCAGACGGCATGCCTGAACTTGGGTAGCCATTCGCCGTTCCGAATGGAGTCCCGGCCGATGCCACCGTTGGTGAAGGACTCTTCCATGGCTCCGTCGAGCGGTCCGTTCCACTTCTGCCAGACGCCGCCCGACGTGCTTGTCGAACCACCGATGTTTGCGACCACGAGGAGTCCGGCTCTCCGGAGGGCGGGCGCGACATTGCGCAGAAACGAGTACACCGCCGCCTGCCAAAGCTGATCGGTTGGATACTTCGCGCACTCGGCCGAGCCGCCCGCGATCACCCAACGTAACGAGGCGTTGGCGTCATCCAACAAGACGCCGTCAAACCCACCCGCCTTGAGTTGGGCGATCACGCTCGCCAGTCCGGCCTGCTGGTACTCCGCGTTTCCGACGTCCATCACGAGCGCCTGTGGGAAGTGTTGGAACTTCAGCCTGTTCCCATCGGGATCGGTCAGAAACCAACCGGGATGATTCTCGCTGGCATCGGTATACCCGACCCAGTTGGCCGCCCCGGCCGGATCGTTGGGGTCGGTGCTCATCATGTCGATGAGCGTCAGGACCTTGAGGCCCGGATTCCCCGCCTTCAACGCCGGAATCAAGGCGGCGTCGGCCGGATTCAAGATGATGACGCGGTAGCGGGCGCCCTCCTGTGCGGGGGTGAGCGGGGTGCCGCCGTAGGAGGCATACACGGGCCGGAAGAACGCATCGGCCACGGGACGCTGCGTGGCAGCGCTCCCGACCCGCGGTGCCGCGGGCGACCGGGACGCCTCGCCGCCGTTCGTAGCGAGCCATCCTCCGCTCGCCGCGACTCCCACCGAGAGAGCCACCACGACAGATCCGTATCGGAACCACTGACGCACTTGCACTTCTCGTCCCCGGTTCGTCTAGATCGCGGCCCGGCCCACGTCGAGGGCCGGCGTCATGGTAGCAGGCCCGGCCAATCGCTCCGTTCCTCTCCGATGCGGCAGACCACCACGGAATCAATGGGAGGTATCCTTGCGATGACCCGTAGTCCGGTTTTCCGTATGGATCGAGACTCACCGCATGTTTACCAATCTGGGGACTCCGAGAGCGCCTCCAGAACCCGATATGTCATCGTAGGTATGCCGCGTAGCGGTACAACCCTCGTCCACAAGGCTGTTGCCGGTCACCCCAACGCTTCCGCCCTCAACGACGAGCTTTGTGTCTCTCCGTTCTGGGATCGAGCGCTGTCGACCTTCACCTTCGGGCACGAAACTCCTGAGGAGCGACGCGCTGGCCACGTGGCCCTCTTCGACGCGGTCACGTCGATCGCCGCCTCTGCCGAGACCCGAGCCTTTGGCGTCAAGTGTTGCGTCAGCTCCCCAAGAGAAGCCGAGCTCGTGGTCACGTCCGCGATGCGCACGATTCCCGGCGTGAAGATCATCCTTGTCGTGCGGCGAGACCTTGTAGCACAGTACGCCTCGTTGCTGCGAGCTCGCCGCAGCGGGGCTTGGCACTCTTGGCGCCGTACCGATCGGCCGCCGGCCCCTCAGGTGCATATTCGGCCGCTGCTGTTCGATCGCTATGCAACGAATGCTCTCGGGACTTTGGCACAGCTCCGGTGCGCACCCGCGGCCCATCAAGTGGTCTTCGAAGAGCTTGTTGGCGGTAGAGCGGAGGAATTCCGTAAGATATTCGACTTTCTCGAACTGCCCGATGTCCCGGTCGACTGGGAGCTTGGCGATAAGGTCAGCCCGCCCCCGGAAGCCTATATCGACAACTACCTCGAGATGAGCAATCGGCTCGCCTCCCTCGTGGAAGGACACGCGTCCGGGACGTTGGCCCTCTCTACACGACTCACGGCGACCCTGCTCGATATCGCCTCACGTAGCCGCAGAATGTTACGTGGAAGGTAGTCGACGCGCCGCGCTGGTCCGCCCGACTCCGCGGATGCGCCCGAAGCGCCGAGGCCGACGGCAGAAGGCGGTGGTGATTACCCAGTGCGGGGTCGGGGAACATCACCATCGTCACGGCAATTTTGATCGCGCGGCCCGGTGCGCCACTTGCCGAGCTGACGAGCAGCGTGGAGGGAACGTGCAGGCGGAGATCGGCCGACGGCACGGCGGGCTCGGATCGAGGATCGGAGCGGTCCGCGTACCGCCGTCCAGGTTGCTGTGGCCGACGGTCGCGCTCACCGGTGGTCTCGCCTTGGGGGCCGCCGTGGCCAGGGGGCAGACGAAGTTCGCGATACTGCCGATGGGCGTTCTCATCGCGCTCGTCGTCGCACGGATCCCCGTCGCCGGTTACGTCGGGATCCTGTGGAGCGTCGGGACAGCGGTGGACGTTCTGGCCCTCCCCGAGATCGGAATCTCTTCACTGCAGTTCGTGCCTGCGGAGGTGCTCCTGTGGATCTCGCTCGGTTGCCTGCCGCTGCTGGCACGCGATGTGCGGCGACAGGTGACTGACCTCGCGTGCCGCCGGGAGAGCATCGCGGTGGCGGCCTTCCTGACCGCGGTGCTCGGTGGTGTCGCGGTCGGCGTGGAGAACGGCGCCAGCTTCCACGCCGCGCTGTTCGATGCGCGCTACATGCTCTTCTATGCCGCGTTCTGGCCGGCGCTCGCCGCCTTCGCCAGGGGGTATGGCCTCGTCTTTCGGCTCGTCTGCGTCGGCGTGATCCTCGTCGTCGTCCTCCAGGCGAGCCAGGTGGTCATCGGTCCCTCGACGCATATGTTCCTGATCGCCTCGTCCGACCTCAAGTCGTCCCTCACCGCGGACGGGACGGGGTTCCTGCGCGTGCGCCCGCCGGGACTGACGACGGTCTACGTCGTGGCGGCGTTCGCGCTCGCGCGCGTGCTGTGGGGGCCAAAGCAGCGTCGGGCGGCGGTCTGGTGCATCGCACTCGTTTCATTGACAGGCGTCGTCCTCAGCCTCAACCGGAACATGGTGCTCGGCCTGATTCTCGGGCTCTCCGCCGCGGCGCTTGTGGCCAAGCGGCGGCACCGTGTAATCGTCATGGCCACCGTTCTCGCGCTTGCGCTTTCCGCGGTTGTGCTCATCGCACAGGACTCGGCAATCGGTTCGAACCCGGTCGCGTCCCGGTTCGCCACTATCACGAACTATTCCGCGCTGCGCACACAGACCTTGAACGATCGCTACTACGAAAACGGGATCGCGATGCAGCGGATTCGGGCCCATCCGATTGCAGGATTGGGCTGGGGGCCGACATACGGCGCTGTGTCGCAGAGCTATGACGACGGCTTCGTCGTCACGACCCCACGCACCTTCATGCACGAGCAGTATCTGTGGATCTGGATGCGAGCGGGCATCGCGGGCCTGATCGCACTCCTCGCGATGCTGGCGTTCGGCATCCTCACCGGTGTGCGCTGGTGCCGGGCTCGGGGGCACGAGGAGGACGGTTGGCTGGGAGCGGGAGTTGTCGTGTCGCTGGTCGCCCTCGCGGCCAGCTCGAACGTCGCCATCTACCTCACGCCGCCCGACTCCACCGTGCCGCTGGTCGGCGTCGTCGCGTTGGCCGCGTACATGCGCCGGCAGCTGACCGCCGGCCAGATCATCGCCGAGTGAGCGGACCGCGATCTCGCGGCTGTCAAATTTACCGGCGAGACTCGGGGCGGTGCTGCCGCGCGGGGTTGCCGCTCACGATGCCCCCGGCGGCGACATCCCGTGTGACGACCGCACCCGCGCCGACCAAGGCGCCCGCGCCGATCCGCACACCCCCGAGCACCACCGCTCCCGAGCCGATCGAGGCACCCCGCTCTACCGTCGTACGCTGGAGCTCCCAATCCGCCTCCGACTTCATGTCCCCGGCGGAGGTGGCCGCCCGGGGAAGGCGGTCGTTGATGAACATCACGCCGTGCCCGACGAACACCTCGTCCTCGATGGCGACCCCGGTGCAGATGAACGCATGGCTCTGCACCTTGCACCTAGCGCCGATCGCGACACCGCGCTGGATCTCGACGTAGGGCCCGATCCGCGTATCGTCCCCGACCGAGCAGCCGTACAAGTTCGTGAACGAGTGGACGAACACGTTACGACCGAACTCGACCTCGGCGATCAGTCGCCACGGAGCGTCGTTCGCGGGGGATGATGACACTGCCCTCGGGTCCTTTCCTGAGCGCATCCTGATGGTTTGCGGGGCCGTTTTCAAGAAGCGGCGGGAGCGGGCGTTGTGGGTCGGGGAGCGGAGGGGGAGGGATTCGAACCCTCGACTGAACTAAACGCCCAGTAACGGTTTTCGAGACCGCCGCATTCAACCACTCTGCCACCCCTCCGGGAAGCGGGCGAATACTAGTCGAGGAGCCAATCGCCGAGATCGCGGGCACGCGGCTGGGTAGCTGACTGCGTTCATCACTGACGGTCTCTGCGATCCTCGTCCGCACCCGTGTAACGCGCAGCCGGGGTTCCACGTTCTCCCAATTGCCGGCCCGGCTCGTCGCCCCCTCGCGGAGGCCGGCGGCCGGGTCGGCGCTCACCCGGACCTCCCTAGCCCGCAAACCACCATGGACAGACAGCTCGCGGGCTATCGCTGGAGAGGTCGCTGGCCGATGCGCGACCCGCCGCGGTAGGACTCAGGGCGGCGCGGGCGAATCCGACGGTGATGACGACCCAGACGCACCTCGAGCGTCGCCTCGACCGGCTGATAGCTCATGCCGTCACTCCCCGCAGGGCGGCGGCCGTGATCGCAGTGGTGACGATTGTGATCACTGTCGCCGCAGGGGTACTGATGACGGTCGTCGACCACAAGGGCTTCCCGTCCATCGGCTCAGGGCTCTGGTGGGCCGTCCAGACCGTGACGACGGTCGGGTACGGCGATCACGTTCCCGAGACGGCCGCCGGCCAGGTCATGGCTGCGATCGTGATGCTTCTCGGGATCGGATTCGTGACGGTGATTACGGCGTCGATCACCGGCGCCTTCGTCGCACGGACGAACAAGGACGAGCGGGACGCGGGCGAGAACGGCCCGTCCGCGGAGCAGTTCGATGAGATCGTCGAGCGGCTGCGGCGGATCGAAGCCGCCATGAACCAGCGCCCGTGAGCACGGGCTTTCCTCCCCTCCGCTCCTCTCAGCCGGATGACCCCGCCGAGAACAGCTCGAGCTCTCGGCTCAGGCCCTTGAGGCGAAACCGGCCGCGAGACTCGAACATGAGCCCGGCGGCGCCCTCGGCGAGGTCGCGCGTCGTGCCCGACACGAGCACCTCGCCGGCTCGGGCCTGGTCGACGATCCGGGCCGCGGCATGCACCGCCAGGCCCAGGACCTGATCCTCGCTCATGACGACCTCGCCGCTGTGGACGCCGACACGGATCGGGAGCTGAATCGCGGCAAGCGCTCCGACCAGCGCCAGCCCGCAGCGGATGGCGCTCTCGACGTTGTCGAACGCGACCAGGAACGAGTCGCCGGCGGTCTCGATCTCACGCCCGCCGAAGCCGGGGAGCACGCTGCGGACGACGTCGTCGTGCATGTGGACGATCCCTTTCCAGGATGCGTCGCCCGCGTCGCTCGCACGCGCGGTGGAGTCGACGATGTCGGTGAAGAGGATCGTGGCCAGCACACGAGCTTGACCAGGCTGCGGGTCGAAGCCCGCGCCCCCGGCCCAGCATCACGAGCTCCTCCTCGCCCTCCACCCAGGTGACGTGCCCGGGCGGAAGGTCGTACACCTGGTCGGGGCCGACGACGAGCTCCTCGCCGTTATCGGTGCGGATGCCCATCCGCCCGCGGAGCACGACGCCGCGGTGGTGAAGCCCGCACGAAGGGGTTCCCGCGGACGCGCGCGCGTGCTCCTCCCAGCTCCACCCGGGCTGCAGGACGTGGCGGCTCACAACGGTCTGGGCAAGCCGGACCTGGTTCGTATCGCCCAACGGGTGGCGTACGACCGCCTCGGGCGCGCACAGGTCGCGCACTTCAACTCGACTCATCGGCGTTCCGTACCCGCATCGCCCCACTTCGACAACCCGGGCCCTGGGTAGCATGCGACGATGAGCGCCCGGGAGGCAGCATGCAGCTGTGGTCAGCTCCGCCTCGAGGTGACCGGGGAGCCCGTCCGGATCAGCATCTGCCACTGTCTCGCCTGCCAGCGCCGGACGGGGAGCGCGTTCGGGATCCAGGCGCGGTTCCCGG
>Ga0070684_100003844_pt1 | contig 11358 bp, 10 predicted proteins | sample KBSC723LmetaG_FD_65653 | JGI IMG/M metagenome (GOLD analysis project Ga0070684, IMG submission 65653) | Corn rhizosphere microbial communities from Kellogg Biological Station, Michigan, USA - KBS C7.2-3L metaG | ecosystem: Host-associated > Plants > Roots > Rhizosphere ...
GCCTCGGTCTGGATCTCGACGTACGGCGGCGTGAACTCCGGCAGCACGTCGACCGGGGCGCTGCGAAGTTGCGTGATGCCGATCGCCGAGATGGCGACGGCAGCGACCACGACCGCCATCCGGAACTTCAAGCTGCACGCGATGATCCACGGCATGGCACGTCCCCCCAACAGTACGCTTACAATCTCATGAAGATTTCATTTGGAGCGGCAAGTGTGTATCACATCCACGGACCCATGGCAAGCCCTCATCCTCGTCCCACCGCGAAACTCGGGATCTCGCGCAATTGCCGGTTCTCTGAGACAATTGCCGTCGATGCGCGTGCTGATTGTTGAAGACGATGTAAAGATGGCCTCGCTGCTGATGACCGGCCTTCGTGAGGAGGGCTTCGATCCGGATGTCGCGCACGCCGGCGAGCGCGGCCTGTCGATGGCGACCGAGCAGCCGTATGACGCCGTGGTGCTCGATCGGATGCTGCCCGGCATCGACGGCCTCACGCTGTGCCGCCGGCTCCGCCAGCAGGGCAATCAGGTGCCGGTGCTGATGCTGACCGCCCTCGGCGAGACCGCCGACCTGGTCACCGGCCTGGAGGCGGGCGCCGATGATTATCTGCCCAAGCCATTCGCGTTCGAGGAGCTGTTCGCGCGACTGCGGGCACTCGCCCGGCGACCGCCGCTGACCTCGGTCTCGACGGTCGAGGTCGGCGATCTCCGGCTCGACCGGTCCACACATCGTGTCTGGCGAGGGGGCGTCGAGATCTCGCTTTCGGCTCGGGAGTTCGATCTGCTCGACGCCCTGATGCGTCGTCCCGACGACGTGCTGACACGCGACCAGCTGCTGATGTACTGCTGGAAGGGCACCCAGGCCAGGTCGAACGTCGTCGACGCGTACATCCGCTACCTCCGGCAGAAGATCGACCGGCCCTTCGACACCATCTCGATCGAGACCGTGCGCGGGGCCGGATATCGGTTTCGCGCGGACGGCGGGTCGGCGACGGATTGACGAACCTTCCGATCCGCATCCGGCTGACGCTGGTCTTCGCCTGCTCGATGGCGATCGTCCTGCTGGCCACCGGGGCGTTCCTGTTCGTACGCGTGGGCAACTCCCTCGACCACAACGTCCAGGAGGCCCTGGAGACCCGGTCGGCCGAGCTCGGCACCGACCTCCGCGAGGGCATCTCCATCTCCACCAGCGTGCTTCCGGACGATCAGGATGAGCAGTTCGCCCAGGTCGTCGACGCCGACGGCCGTGTCATCGACGCCACCAGCCGGGTGCGCAACCGGTCGCTGCTGACGCCGGCCGAGATCGACCGCGTGCTCGGTGGGCGGGGGCCGCTGTTCGCCACCGCCGACCATGTGCCCGGCGTCAACGGGCAGGCCAGGTTGTTCGCGCGGCAGGTGACCGCCGCGCACGGCATTGCGGTGCTGGTCACGGGAATGTCGCGCGAGGAGCGGCAGGCAACCGTGCGGCGGCTGCTCGCCGAGCTGCTCGTGATCGGCCCGGCCGCGTTGCTGGTGGCGTCCCTGCTCGGGTACTGGGTGGCGTCCGCCGCTCTGCGGCCGGTCGAGTCGATGCGTGCCGAAGCCGCCGAGATCTCAGCGGAAGCCCCGGGGCGCCGGCTGTCCCTGCCTGCTTCGCGGGACGAGCTGCGGCGGCTTGGCGAGACGCTCAACTCCACGCTCGAGCGGCTGGAGGGGGCACTGCGGCTGGAGCGGACGTTCGTCGCCGACGCCAGCCACGAGATGCGCTCGCCGATCGCGCGGCTGAAGGCCGAGCTGGAGCTGGCCCTGCGTCGGCGGCGCACGGCCGGGGAGCTGGAGGGGACGGTGCGATCGGCACTGGTCGAGGCCGAGCTTCTCGCCCGGCTGAGCGAGAACCTGCTGTTCCTCGCTCGCTCCGATCACGGAAACCTGCCCTTGCGACGACAGGACGTATCGGTGCCCTCGCTGTTCGCCACGGTGGCGGCCCGGTTCCAGCCCGCGGCCGAGCGGGACGGACGTACGATCGAGATCGAGGACGTCGTAGACGCCGGGCTGGTGGGCGATTCGTCCTATCTCGAGCAGGCGCTGTCGAATGCCGTCGAGAACGCGCTGCGCCACGGCGCCGGCGCGGTCACGCTGCTCGCTGTCGAGGATGCCGGAAGGCTGGAGCTCCACGTGCTCGACCGGGGGCCCGGCTTCTCCGATGCGTTCCTGCCCCAGGCATTCAGCAGGTTCACTCGGGAGGAGCAGGCGCGGACGTCGCCGGGCACCGGGCTCGGGCTGTCGATCATCGGCGCCATCGCCCTCGCCCACGGCGGATCGGCCGGTGCCGCCAACCGGCCGGGAGGCGGCGCGGACGTGTGGCTGTCGCTGCCGACCGAGCCACCGGCGTCCTAGACCTGCCAGGCGCCCCCGCGCAGCAGCGGGACGCGGTCGCCGCCGGTGATGCCGTCGACCTCCATCTCGGCGCTGCCGATCATGAAGTCGATGTGGATCGAGCTGTGATTTGCGCGCGCGTGGTCGGCGTCGTCGTCGAGGGCAAAGGTGTAGGCATGGCCGAGCGCGATATGGCTGGCCGCGTTCTCGTCAAAGAGCGTGTTGTAGAAGACCGTGCGATGGGGGCCGATCCGGCCGTCGGCGTCGACCAGTGCGACCTCACCCAGCCGGGGGGCCCCCTCGTCGCGAGCTGCTCGCGCCCGCAGCATCCCGGCCCCCTCGTCGGCGTCGATGTCGACCGCCCGGCCGCCCTCGAACCGGACGCGCAGGCCGCGGATGATGGTGCCCTCGATCTGCAGCGGCATCGTCGAGGTCACGCTGCCGTCCACCCGTTCGGGGTCGGGGGTGGTGAACACCTCCTCGGAGGGGAGGTTGGGATGATGCTCGATCCCCCCGGCGGTGTGGAAGTTCGCGGCCAGCCAGCGCGAGCTGGGCAGCAGGCCGACCGTGAGATCGGTGCCCGGGCCGCGGAACCCGATGGCGTCGAAGCGCCGCTCGGTGAGCCGGGCGGCGACCTCGAGCAGGCGGGTCATCCGCGCCTGCCAGGCGACCACGGGGTCGTCCTCGTCCAGCCGGCAGATGTTCACAACCTGCGACCACAGCCGTTCCAGCGCTTGGTCGGCGGCCAGATCGGGGTGCACCTGGCGCGCCCATGGCTCGGTCGGCATGGCGATGATCGTCCAGTTGATCAGCCGGTCGACGACCAGCTTCAGGTACTCCTGGCGGGTCGGCGGCTGGTCGGCGCCCAGCTTCTCCTCGTCGAGCCCTGCGGTGGCGGCCGGGTCGATGCCGCCTTCGATGGTGATCTGGGCGACGTGCTGCTGTCCCATCTCATGTATGCGCTCGACCTGCCACGAGGGGGCGAAGCCGATGGCGCCGTCCCGCCCGTGCTCGATCCGGGCGCGCCGCACGAACGCGTCGGCGTAGTTGACCTCGACGTGCTTCGCGCCGGCGGCGTAGGCGTGGGCGGCGACCGCTCGCACCAGCTGCTCGCGGCCCAGCTCGGCGTTCACGGTGACGATCTGACCGGGCTGCACGTTCGCCCCGAAACCGACGGCGAGCTTGGCGTAGCGGTCGATCATGGCGGCGTTCATGGCAGCGCACGATAGCTGGTCGGCTCACTAGAATCGGCGCCGTGGATCTCCTGGCCGAGCAGTGGGACGAGATCGTCGGCCGCCAGCCCGAGGACTGGTCGTTCCTGGACGTCCAGCTGACGCTCCGGGACGCCAGCGTCTCGGAGGAGACGGCCCTCGTGCTCTCGCCGCTCAATCCCTGGCACGAGCGCGACTGGCGCACCGGCGTGTTCCGGTTCCGGGCCGCTCGCACCTGGGGCTACGGCACGGCCGCCCAGCTCTGCCGCAAGCGGCTGGACACGCTCGATCGGCTGGGCGTCGTCGGAACGCTGCTGCTGATCGGCCACCTGGCGGACGTGAAGCCGGTGGCCACCCAGGGCCCGGCCTACTGACTGGGTCGCACCCCGTGGCTCCGGCATGGCGCGGGCGGCGGACGGTCGCTACTTCGGGCCGTCCGGCTGGAACCGTGCCGGCAGTCCCTGCTGCTGGAACCAGTCCACCATGGCCAGCTGAGGCGGCATCTCGGTGCCGTAGTGGGTGGCGTCTATCACCGAGACGCCCTCGGCCCGGGCCAGGTCGAGGAACTCCGTCAGCGTCCGCTGGACGATCTCAACCCGGCAGCGGGTGACCGCGCCGCCGGTGACGTAGGTCTGGCAGCCCCGCTCCAGGGACGCCTCCAGCAGCTCGCGGTCTGTGCCGCCGCCGCCCACAACCGTCACCCGGCCGGCGCCGGCCCGGTGCCGGCTGACGACCGTCACGGGCACCTCCTCCCCCAACCACCGGGACAGCAGCTCGGCCACCTCCTCGATGGTGTGGTCGCTGTCGCCCACCACCGCACAGCCACCGGGGATCGCCGCGTCGATCGGGAAGTACTCCTCGACGCCGGTCAGGCCGATCGCGTCCGCGCACATCCGCGACGGCGAGATCCGCGGGTGCTGGTCGATCGGCGCGTGGACGTTGTAGAACGAGATCCCCCGCGCCCGCATCGTCTCGAAGCTGGCCCGTGAAAGCGGCAGGAAGCCCGGCTCGTCGGCGAAATCGACCGGATGCTCCGAGAACAGCAGCGTGCCCGGGTCGAGCCCCGCCACCACCCGGTCGCTGGGAAACACGCAGGTGACGGCCCTCTCCACTTCGCTGGATCCGCGCACCATCAGGCCGTTCCACCGGCCCTCCCAGCCAGGCTCGGCGAACTCCCGCCAGTACGGGTCGGGGTAGCACTGCCCGAACACGTCGGCCCAGTCGTCGTCCTTGACCAGACGGGTGCCGAACTCCTCGTCCAGAGCGCCGGTGAGGACGTCCAGTCTCATGTCCGCAGCTCGCCCTGTACGCGGTCGGCCAGCGCGGCGACGATCCGCGCCCTGGCGGCATCCGCATCGGCGTCGGTCAGCGTCCGGTCATCCGCCTGGAACACCAGGTGAAGCGCGAGGCTCTTGCGCCCCTTCCCCACCTGCGGTCCCCGGTAGACGTCGAACACACCGGCATCCGCCAGCAGGCCGCCGCCCGCCTCCCGGACGACGGCCAGCACGTCCGCCGCGGCCACGTCGTCTGCGATCACCACGGCGATGTCCTGGCGCACCGGCGGGTAGCTGATCACGTCGCGGTAGACGACGGTCTGCGGGGCCCGCCGGGCCAGCTCGTCAAGGTCGAGCTCGAACACGCTCAACGTCGCCTCGATGCCGAACTGCTCCGCCACCGTGGGATGCAGCTCGCCCAGGAACCCGGCATCGCCCAGCCGCCCGGCCCGGCCGGGATGAAGGAAGGGGTGCCGAGCCTGCGACACCGGCAGCTGGACGCCGAGCGCGCGGCCCAGCGCCTCGACCACTCCCTTCAAGTCGAGCACCTCGGCCCCTTCGCCCGCCAGCACGCCGGCCAGCCGAACGGGCTGGTCTGGGATCTCGGCGGCCGAGGGGAGCACCACCCTGGCCACCTCGAACAGGCCGACGCGGGAGCGTCCGGCATCCAGGTTGCGGGCGGCCGCCGCCAGCAGCCCGGGGAACAGCAGCGTGCGCAGCCGCGCCTGATCGGCGCCCATCGGGTTGGCCACGCGGACGGCGTCGGCCCGTGGATCGCCGGCAGGCAGCAGCAACCGCTGGGGCAGCCCCTCGTCGGCGAAGGCGGTGGTCGCAGCCTCGGACAGCCCGCAGCCCAGCAGCGCGTCGATCACCCGCCGCCGCAGCCGCAGGTCGGGAGCCAGCCTGCCGACGGCGTCGGCGTGAGGCGGCATCACCGCCGGCACCTTCCAGACGCCGTCGATGCGCGCCACCTCCTCGATCAGATCCACCTCACGCGTGGTGTCGAACATCCGCCAGGGCGGTGCCAGCCAGCCACCGCCCGCCGGCTCGAAGCCGAGCCTGCCGAGGATCCCGTCGACCTGCTGCTGCGAGAAGGGGATGCCGATCAGGTGCTCGGCCCGCTCTCGGCGAAGCGGGATCACCGGGGGCGCCGGAAGCTCGCCGCGGACGTCGATCGTGCCCGGCACCAGCCGCGCGCCGCAGAGCTCGACCAGCAGCTGGGAGGCCAGGGTCAGAGCGCGCTCGGGCAGGTACGGATCGAGGCCCTTCTCCCACCGCGTCGAGCCCTCGGTGCGCAGGCCCAGGCGGGTGGAAGAGGCCTGGACGTTGGGGCCGTCGAAGTTGGCGCACTCCAGCAGCACGGTCGTCGTCTGCTCCGAAACCTCGCTCCACTCCGAGCCCATCAACCCGGCGATGGCCGACGGCTTGTCGGCGTCGGCGATCACCAGCACTCCGGGGTCGAGCACCCGCTCCTGGCCATCCAGCGTCACCACCCGCTCGCCCTCACCGGCGCGGCGCACGATGATCTGCCGGCCCGCCACCTTGTCGAGGTCGAACGCATGGGTGGGCTCGCCGAGACACAGCATCACGTAGTTCGTGATGTCGACGACGTTCGAGATCGGCCGCATGCCGGCCGCCGCGATGCGCGCCTTGAGCCACGGCGGCGAGGGCCCGACGTGGACGTCGGTGAACACGCGGCCGGCCCAGCGGGGGCAGAGGTCGGGTGCCTCGACGCGAACGCTGACGTGATCCTCGGCCCGGCCGGTGCCGGCCGCATCCGGCTCGGCGCCCGGCCACGGCGCGAGAGAGGTGTCCAGCACCGCCGCCACCTCGCGGGCGATCCCGTAGACGCTCAGGCAGTCGGGCCGGTTGGACGTGATCTCAAACTCCATCACGGTCTCGGCCACCGGCAGCACGTCGCCCAGCGGGGTGCCGGGCTCGAGCTCGCCGGGCAGCAGCATGATGCCCTCGTGATCCTGGGACAGCTCGAGCTCGTGCTCGGAGAGGATCATGCCGTCGGACTCGATACCGCGGAGCTTCGCCTTCTTCAGCTTCACGCCGCCGGGTAGCGTGGCCCCGGGCAGCACGACGGCGACGGTCGCCCCGGCGTCGAAGTTGCGGGCGCCGCAGACGATCTGGCGGGGATCGCCGTTGCCGACGTCGACCAGGCAGACCGACAGCCGGTCGGCGTCGGGATGCTGCTCCCGCGACAGCACCCGGCCCACCCGATACAGCTCGAGGCCGTCAGGGATGCCGATCCGGTGCAGCGCCTCCAGCTTTGTACCGGTCATGCTCAGCAGCTCGCCCAGCTCGGCCACCGGCACGTCGAAGCCGACGTACTCCCGCAGCCACGAGACCGGCACCCTCATCCGAACTGCTCCATGAACCGCAGGTCGTTCTCCCACAGCATGCGGATGTCGGGGATGGCATGGCGCAGGGCGGCGATCCGCTCGACGCCCATCCCCCACGCGTAGCCCGTCAGCTGCTCGGCGTCGTAGCCCTGGACGTAAGCGAACAGCGCCGGGTCGACCATCCCCGCGCCCAGGATCTCGACCCAGCCCTCGCCCTTGCAGACGCGGCACGGGGATCCATCTCGGGCGCAGTTGAAGCACGACACGTCGACCTCCACCGATGGCTCGGTGAAGGGGAAGAAGTGCGGGCGCAGCCGCACCTCCCGGTCGGGGCCGAACACCTCGCGGGCGAACGCCAGCAGCGTGCCCTTGAGATGCGCCAGGGTGAGTCCGCGGTCGACCGCCAGGCCCTCGATCTGGGTGAACATCACCGTGTGGGTGGGATCGGGCGTGTCGCGCCGGTAGCAGCGACCGGCGGTGGCCATGTAGACGGGCGGCGGCTGGGCCAGCATCGTGCGGATCTGCATCGGTGAGGTGTGCGTACGAAGCACGAGCGAGTCGGAGACGTAGAAGGTGTCGGTCCACTGCCGCGACGGGTGCGTGGCCGCGGTGTTCAGGGCATCGAAGGTGTTGTGCACCGTGTCCACCTCGGGCCCGTCCACCACGGCGTAGCCGAGGCCGATCAGCACCTCGAGGATCTCGCGGGCGGTCTGGTCGATCAGGTGGGCATGCCCGCGGTGCACGCGGCGGCCGGGCAGGGTGACGTCGACGCGGTCGCTCCGCAGCCGCTCGTCGAGCTCGGCGGCGCGCAGCTCCGACAAGCGCTGCTCCAGCGCCGCTTCCAGCGCGCGCCGGGCGTCGTTCAGCACCTTTCCCCGCGCACCTCGCTGGTCGGGCGGCAGGCTGCCCAGCTCACGCAGCGCCTGTGTCAGCGGCGCCTTGCGGCCCGCCACCGCCACCCGTACCTCCTCCAGCACCGCACTGTCGCCTGCCGAGGCGATGCGTTCGAGACCGTCCCGGGTGAGGGCGTCGATATCCATGAGCGGTAGAGTCTACTGAGGTGCTGGAGCCGCCAAGCGCATACGACGAGCTGGGCTCGGCCTATGACGCGTGGTGCCGCTCGGTCACTGAGGACATCGACTTCTACGTCGACCTGGCGCTGCGATCGGGTGGACCCGTGCTCGAGATCGGCGTCGGCTCCGGCCGGGTCGCGGTGCCCACCGCCCTGGCCGGGGTCGAGGTGGTTGGCGTCGATACCTCACCGGCGATGCTCGACCTGGCCCGGGCCAAGGCGGCCGCCCACGGCCTCGAGCTCGACCTGCTGCTGGCCGACATGCGCGACCTGCCCGACCTGCCCGACCTGGGCCGGTTCCCGCTGATCACCGTGCCCTTCCGCGCCCTGCTTCACCTGCGCGACGACGGCGAGCGGCTGGCGGTGCTGCGCGGCCTTCGGCGGCGGCTGCGGCCCGGGGGCACGCTGGCGTTCGATGTCTTTCATCCCGATCGGCAGGACATCGAGGAGACCCAGGAACGCTGGGTCGAGCGAGAGCGCGGCATCTTCGAGCATGCGACATGGCGGCCCGAGCACCGCAGCCTGACCCTGACCGTGCGGACGGCGGCCACACAGGCCGACATGGATCTTTGGTGGGCGGAGCCGGCCGACTGGCGGCGGATGCTGGCGGCCGCCGGGTTCAACCTGGTGGAGTGCTTCGCGTGGTTCGACCGCTCCCCGCTGCGGCCGGGGTCGACGGACTCGGTATGGGTGGCGAGGGAATCAGGGCCGGGCGCGGCGGCCCGCTGAAATCGAACTCGGACACGAGATTGCCCAGCTGGGGAGCGGTCTCGCGGACGCTGGGCCGGCTGTCGGGGCGGCCGTCGGTGGCCGGATCCAGGCGCGCGCCGCCCAGGAAGTCGTCCTCGATGAAGCGCAGGTAGGCGTCGAAGCTGAGCGTCTGATGGTCGATCAGGCTGCGGCGGGCGAATGGGCTGATCATGATCCCCGGCACTCGCATGCCATACCCCACCCCATCGACGACCGGCGGCCTGACATGGTCGTAGAACCCGCCCCATTCGTCCCAGCTCAGGAAGATGGCCGACGAGCTCCAGTCGGGGCTCCGCATCACGGCGTCGACGACTCGGGCCACCCATCGCTGCCCGGCCGCGATCGACGCTGGCGGATGGTCGCTGTTGGCATAATCGGGGATCACCCACGACACGTTGGGGAGCGTGCCCGTCCGGGCCTGTCGGAAGAACCGGCTGGAGTCCTGAACGTTTCGGGACTGGCCGTCCGCGGCGACGTCACCGAAGCGCGCCAGCGGGTTCCAGATGCTCGGGCTGGTCGAGCTCTGTGGCACCAGCGCGCAGTCCATGGCGTCGTTGGAGCAGTCCGGCTGATACCCCTTGCTGACGTAGTACCCCCAACTGACCCTGTGCTTGCGGAGCAGGTAGGTGATATCGGTCCACGGATAAATGGGGCCGTGGGGCCGGGCGGCGGGGGCCGTCTTGCCCGACAGGCTGGTGTGGCAGCTCATCGGGTCGGTGGGGCTGGTGCAGCGGGCCGCCCATCCCGAGACCATCGCCTCGTGCATGGGCAGGCTCCAGCCGAGGTTGGAGGCGAACAGGTGATCCTGGAGCACGTAGTCGCGGGCCAGTCGCCAGTACTCGGGGATGGTGCTCGCGTCGTGGTAGCCCATCACGTCCGGACGGCGTGTCCTGACGCGGCACGCAGGATCGAGCGTGTGCCGCCCGCAACCGATGCGGCTGGCGCGGACGGCCGAGCGGACGAACCCGTTCATCCGGCCGCCATTGATGTCGCGTCGTGCGTGCGGCGCGTCGTGCGGCCCGCCGGCGTCGACCAGCCGGCTGTCCAGATACGGCCTGACGCAGCGGCCTGTCCGGGCGTCGGGGAGGCAGGCCGTCGGCTGCCCGTTGCGCATCGGGATTCCGTCGGCGCCGGGATAGGCGCCGAAGTAGTTGTCGAAGGAGCGATTCTCCTCCATGATCACGATCACGTGGCGGATCCTGCGGATGCCCCGCAGCGGAGGCCGGGACGCGGTCGAGGTGGCCGACAGGGAGCTCTGCAGCGCCACCAGCGACAGCGCCGCACCTGCGGCGAGCATGATCGCCCCGGCAGCACGCACCCGCTTTCTGCCTCCGGCCACGCACCCACGCTACCGGCGGCATGTTGGCCGTCCGTGTGAATCCGATCAGGCCAGGGAGCGTTGGCGGACCGCTTCGTACAGTGCCACGGTCGCCGCTGCCGCCGCGTTCAGCGACTCCGCGCCAGAGGCCTGGGGAATGCTCGCCACCTCCTGGCTTGAGGCGATCAGATCCTCGGGCAGGCCCAGCCGCTCCGCCCCGACCAGGAACACCAGCGGGCCGCGCAGGTCGATCTCCCACACCGGCCGGCCACCGGCGACCGCCAGGGCGATCCGGGGGATGCCGTCCGGGGGCTCGGCGGGGCTCTCGATCGGCACCCGGAAGATCGCTCCCATCGATGCTCTGACGCCCTTGCCGGAGTAGGGATCGGAGCACCCCGCCGACAGGGTGACGAAGGCGGGGCCCAGCGCCCCGGCGGCGCGGACGACGGTGCCCACGTTGCCGGGGTCGATGACGCGGTGCAGATGCACTCCGAGGTCGGCGGCGGCGGATCTGGCGGGCAGGTCGGCATGGCGGAACACCGACAGCACCCGCGCCGGGTGCCCGAGGGTGCCCAGCTCGGCAAGCAGGGTGTCGGCGACGATGTGCACGGGGCCGCCGCGGGCCAGCCGCTGCACCAGCGTCTGATCGGGCGCCCGCTCCGCGGCGATGAAGCTCTCCACCGGCAGCAGCCCCTCGGCCATGCCCTCCTCGACGATGTCCTCGCCCTCGGCGACGAACAGCCCCTCGCGTAGCCGGTGGCGCTTCGCCTGCAGGCGGCGCACGGCCTTCAGGCGGGCGTTCGCCCGCGAGGAGATCGGTTCCACCCCGGCTCCGGTGTTACTTCGCCGCTGCGAGCGCCGCCTTCGCCGTTTCGGCGAGCGCTTCGAAGGCCGCCGGGTCGGAGACGGCGAGGTCGGACAGCACCTTGCGGTCGAGATCGATCTCCGCCAGCTTCAGACCGTGCATCAGCTGGTTGTAGGAGAGCCCGTGCTGGCGGGCGCCGGCGTTGATGCGGATGATCCAC